>ERZ773233.1199-NODE-1199-length-15291-cov-13.501838_pt1 | contig 15291 bp, 18 predicted proteins | sample MGYA00580991_ERZ773233 | MGnify/ENA primary metagenome ERZ773233 (study PRJEB29015, sample SAMEA2738178) | human oral metagenome | biome: human oral; feature: human-associated habitat; material: saliva | place: China | collected 2161 ...
CAGTCGATTCAGGTTTGGTCAGCCGTGAAAACTCAGATTGAAAAAGAAACGAAGAAAAATTTTGATGCGTCAAATCCAATTTTCAACTTGGTGGATTCTGGAGCCCGCGGTAACTGGGGTAATGTAACACAGCTTTGTGGTATGAAGGGGCTCGTAGTGTCACCAACTGGTAAGACGATTGAACTTCCTATCAAGTCCAACTTGAAAGAAGGATTCTCATCCCTCGAATACTTTATTGCGACGCATGGTGGTCGTAAAGGTAAGGCTGATACAGCCCTCAAAACAGCGCAGTCTGGTTACTTGACTCGTCGTCTCGTGGACGCTGCTCAGAATGTCTTGGTTCGTGAGGAAGATTGTGGAACGATTCATTTTGAAACATACAATCGCAATGACGAAACAACGCTCAAAGGAGATTCTTTTGATAACAATATTTTCGGAAAAGTGACAGCACAGGATGTGGTGGATGCTGACGGAAAAGTGATTGTTGAAAAAGATATTCTCATTACAAAAACAATTCTTCAAAAAATCGCAAAATCAACAGCCAATACGGTTTCTGTTCGTTCTATTTTGAACTGTGAATGTGAAGAAGGTGTTTGTCAGAAATGTTACGGTATGGATCTTTCTACTTCACAACTCGTGAAAATTGGTACACCAGTTGGTATCATCGCGGCGCAGTCGATCGGTGAACCAGGTACACAGCTTACAATGCGTACATTCCACTCGGGTGGTGTGGCGCAGGCAGGAGGAGATATTACGGCGGGTCTAACTCGTGTGGAAGAACTCTTCGAAGCACGCGCGCCAAAGGGTGCAGCGGAAATCGCTCCATTCAACGCAACAGTGCTTTCTGTGGAAGTAGAAGGTTCGACGACAACTATTGTTCTCGAAGCAACAGAAAAAGCGGTTCGTGAATATTATACTATCGATCCTATGATGCAGGCAGTGGTATCAAAAGGTGATACTGTTGAAGCAAAACAGGTTCTTGCGAAATTCAAAGGTTCTCGCTCTCGTATTCAATCTACTCACGCAGGTCGCGTAATTAGCGTTTCTGATGATGTGATTGTAATCGAAGATTTGACGCCAGAACACGCAACATTTGAAATCCCAGCTGGTCGTCGCGTGATTGTTCAGCAGGGTGATAATGTGAAAATTGGTGCCAAATTGACAGAAGGTCATATCAATCTTCAGAATTTGATGGATACAGCAGGAGGTTACCGTACTTCTGAATATATCGTGAAAGATATTAAAGATATTTATTCTTCTCAGGGTCAGACGGTGAATTCAAAGCATATTGAATTGATTGTTCGTCAGATGTTCTCACGAATTCGTGTGACGAATGCGGGAGATTCTACTTTCTTCCCTGGTGATGTGGTGGATATTATCCGTTTCCGCAAGGAAAATCGTGAACTCGCGAAAGCTGGACAGAACGAAGCAATTGGTGTGGAACTCTTGCTCGGTTTGACCAAAATTTCACTTTTCACAGGTTCTTGGCTTTCTGCAGCATCGTTCCAAGAAACGGTTCGTGTTCTTGTGGATGCGTCTACGGCTCGTCAGGTGGATTATCTCGATGGACTCAAAGAAAATGTGATCATTGGACGCCTCATCCCAACGCTCGAATATTATGACAACAACCGCGATGTGGGAGAATTTTTCGAACACGAAAATGACGGAAATGCTCCAGCAGAAGAAGAATTTACACTTGAAATCACTTCAGCCAGCACATCTATGGTGTAATAAAAAATTCCCGAAAGGGAATTTTTTGGTGGTAAAATTTCAAAAATCAATTTGGTAATATATGATTTTCATAATAATTTTTTAAAACTTTTTGATTGTTTCTTAAAATTCTTTGACAAACACAAACTTCTATGTATTATTCTTACATAAATATTTTTATTATTTCATTGTATGAAACGATTATTTATTTTTCTCTGTACATTTTTTGTGTTAATTTTATGTGCGTTCTATGGAAAAATTATTGATAATCGCACAAATTCTGAAAAACTGAAAGACATCCAGTGGACGAAAGAAAATCTTGAGAAGTGGAAATTTGTAACTGGCAATAACCAAACAGAGATGAAATTTGATAATATATCTATTGTGCTTCAGGATGAGAATCTTGACTGTACTGAGTCTGAATCTGGACTTATCAGAAGCTCGCACAAGTGTAGAGTTACAAAAATAAATCAAATGTATATTTATTGGACTATAACAGAGTATGGAATATTTTTTCAAGATGCATAAGCGCTGTATTTTAAGTATGATACAGCCACTCATCTAAAAACCAACATAGAGAATGCAGAAACTACTATTATCGAAAAAGAACCGATGATGTGTTTCTTTAAATTTGAAGACGAGCCTATACCATGTCCACAATAATTAAAAAGAACCAAAAATGGTTCTTTTATTTTGTAAAATATATTCAAAAATATTTCCAATAAAAAAATCCTCATTTTCATGAAGATTTGTAAAAGAATTTATAATGGCTCCCCGAACTGGATTCGAACCAGTGACCTACCGGTTAACAGCCGGTTGCTCTACCGCTGAGCTATCGAGGAATATATATAGAGCGGTATCTCTTGTAGAAGACGCCGCTATATTATGAAAAAATTTTGGAAAGTCAAATTTTTTTGAAAAAATTATGATATTTCTTCAATTCGAAAAATTCGTTTTCCAGAATTTTCATCGTACGAAATGAAAATTTTTTTCGTTGGTTGGACGCTTTCACCAAGGATTTCTGGCCATTCAATGAGCGCGATACTTTCGCTATTTTGCACGATTTCATCGCCACCAATCAAATAAAAATTTTCCAAATCATCGAGCCGATATAAATCAAAATGAAAAACTTTTCCGTGCGTCGCGTCGCTGTATTCTTGATAATATGTGTACGTCGGCGAGCGAACGATGATTTTTTCGTCATCAAAAAATTTCCGCAAAATCGCACGAATAAAAGTTGTTTTTCCGGCACCCAAATCTCCGTAGAAAAAAATTTTGTCTCATTTTTTGAGTGTTGGGACAATATTTTCAAGTGATTTTTCGTCAGAAATTTCAAAAATCTGTTCATTGTTTTGCATTTTCAAAAAAATTATGATACGATACATATGTTACTAATATTTTTGACTTATGCAAGAAAATTCACATTTTGCTTCTGACAGCGCCGCGCAAGTGGCGACACAAAGCGTACAAAAAGAGAGTGCCAAAGCATTCAATTTTTCGCTTTTAGCCTTGGTCGCGGTGGCTGTTATTACGGCTGTATTTTTCGCACTTTCGACTTTGACGCAATCGCAAATTTCTGGAAAAAATGACGAAATTTCGTCAGTAAAATCTAAAATTTCTCTCATTGAAGCCGACAAGAAAAATATCGTTGCCTCGATTATCGCGAGCAACAAACTTTCTCCGTCCGTGAATCTTTCCAAATTGCTTTCGGATTTCCGCGCGGTGGCGAGCAAATATCAGGTCGCTTTCCAAAATTTTGCCATCAAAAATGATGAAATTACGACCAATCTGATCGCCCAGAATGACGACAAAGACGCAGCTCAGAAAATCATCGCGATGATGAAAGAATTTGCGCGCTCTGGTCAGCAAGGGAATTTTTCTCTCGAGCCGATTTTTAGTCTTGCGGGAAATCGTGCCACACGAACAACGACGGTAACTTTCAAAATTGTGCCAACACAGACGGCGCAACCAACTTCTGAAAATACTTCTAACTAATTTTTTATGGCTTTCAATTCTATTTCTACTCTCCAAAAAAATCGAGTGTACGCGCCGATGATTACGGGACTTGCGATTTTGGTCGCGGTGCTCGTGGCGCGCCCAGCATTTACGGCTTATAGTGAAGCCAAAATGGAACTTCTCGCAACTGAAACAACACTTTCAGAAGAACAATCCAAGCTTTCCAAATTGGAAGCGGAATCAGCCAAATTGGCGGATGAAAATTCTGAACTTTCCAAAAATGTTGCCAAAATTGCTCGCGAATTTACGCCAAGCGAAATTTTTGAAGTTTTGCTTTTGGATAACAAATTTACTGTTGCGAGTGCGGTTTCTGGTCAGACAACACCGAGCGTTTCTGTAACGGATGTTGTTGCACAAGCGGGAAGCAAAGAACCAAGCGGAATTTATCGTGGAACGGTAAATCTCAAAGTTTCAGCAAAAAGCCCAGAACTTATCGCGGCATATTTGGATTTTTTGACTTCTCATCCAAAATTTGCGTTCACACTGAATGATATTTCACTTCCAATCAATACACAAAATCCTCAAACTGCAGCCACTGAAACAACGGTTGATGTCACTCTCGGGCTGTATTACTACCCATAGTTTTTAAAAAAATTTTTTATGTTTTCTTTTAATAGAGGGGTTTCCTCAAAAGATAAAGTACTTTTTTACGAATCCATTGCCAATCTTTTGGATGGTGGTGTGACGCTTCTTGCGGCCTTTAAGGGGTTTGCGAGCCGTCTTCCTGCTGGAAAATTGCGCGATGCCGTAGAAAACACAATTTTCTTCGTTGAAAGTGGTGATCAGCTCAATACCGCGATGCGAAAATTGCCAGATTTTTATTCTGAGAAAGAAATTGCGATTATCGAATCTGGTGAGCAGACCGGTATGCTCAAGGATACCTTTAATGCGATTGCCAAAGAACTTCGCAGCAACGAAGAACTCAAATCTAAAGTTGTCGGTGCGCTCACGTATCCGATGGTGATTGTGTTTTTCTTGATCTTGGCGCTTGTAATCGTGATGGTATACGTGATTCCACAACTCATGCCCGTGATTATTGAAATGGCGACAGAAATTCCTTGGACGACCAAATCTCTGATGGCGACGAGTGATTTTTTCAGAAATAATTTTGCGCTTATTGTGGGAGTTTTCATCGCTGCGGCACTCATTTTCCGTGGATATGTGATGACGGATTCTGGAAAAATGTGGTTTGACCGATTCAAGATTTATAATATTGTTTCTGGAAAAGCGTACAAAAATTATCTTATCGTACAGGTGATGGCGACATTTCATTTGCTTTCATCTTCTGGAGTTGGTATCGTAAAGGCGCTTCGATTGACGGGTACGAGTTCGGGAAATGTATATATGGCGTCAGTGTATCATCGTATTGCTGATGCGGTTTCTTCGGGACGAAAAATTTCTGAAGCGATGCAAGAACTCGACAAAGATATGTATATTTTTACGCCAGATATCGTTCAGCTCATTGAATCAGCTGAAAAAACTTCGACTGTTCATCAGGTGACTTTCAAAATTTCTGAACAATATCGTCGTGAACTCGACGCAGCGCTCGCTACCATGGTAAAACTGATTGAGCCAGTAGCGCTTCTTGGAGCCGGAGTTTTCGTGATGTGGTTCGCGTTGGCGATTTTCTCGGTTGTGATGCAAATCACACAATCGGCAGGAATTAATTAATTTTTATGAAAAATTTTCTTCGACATTCCCGAAAAAAAGCGTTCACGCTCGTGGAGTTGATGATTGTTATCGTGATTGTTGGAATCCTGATGGGGATGGCGCTTCTGCCGTACGGCGAATATATGCAGCGCGCGCGACTTTCCAATTCTGTGGATACGATTTCGCAAGAATGGGTGCTCGCACACAAGCAGATTCGTAACGGAAAAGAATTTTCTGAAACTGAGCCCAATCATGCGAGCGTGATTCTCGAATTTGAAAAATGAAAAAATTTTATCAAAAAATATTGGTACAAAACAGAAACTTTTTCAGATTCTGACGCGAGTGAGCCTGATCAGGTTGGCCAAGCAAAGCCGGTAGATTTTTCCAAAATTTCTGATACGAGTGTAACGCAGTTCGACAAAGAAATCGCGTTCGAACAAGATGTTGAGATTTTGTCGTTGGATGGCACGGATGGTACTCCAACGCGAAATTTCACGCCAAGCGCGAATGAAAAAATCTATTATGTGATTCAGCCGCCGCAGGCAATTGGAAAATTCTATGATCAGAATTTTTCTGAAATTTCTGAGCCAATGAAAAAAATTATTATCGGCTATCCTGACGCCAAAAACGCAATTTCTCGAGCTAAAGAAATTTTGCTTCGACCGTATTTGCAATAAAAAATTTTTATTTTTATGAAAAAAATTGCTTTCAGACATTCTCGCTCGGGTTTTACGCTCATCGAACTTTTGGTTGGAATGACGATTTTTTCCATCGCGATTACGAGTATTTTTCTGCTCTTAGAATCGACGATGAAAAGCGTGCGAATTTCGCGAAATGAAGTGATTGTTTCCAATCTTTTGCGCGAACAACTCGAGCTCGTTCGTAATGTTCGTGATGCGAATCTTGCTAAAGGTGCGGCGTGGAGTGTCGCGAGAATCGATGATGGCGCGGAAACAAATTTTTCCAGCGGAACATTTTTGATAGAAAATGATTTTAGCACGAATGTGACAAAATTTGGAAATGATTCGACGGGCAATTTTTCTATTTTGGAAAGCCCTGTCAAAATCAAAAAAGCCAATTTTTCAAGTGATGAAATCGAGAAAAAATTCCAAGAATCGCAGCTTTGTTTTGATGATTACAAGCGCTATATTCGCTGTGATAGTGATGCACATCGCACACAGTCAGGAACTGCTTTTGCATCGTATACGAATATTTTTCCAATGTATTTTGGAAGTGGCGCGACGGGAACAACGACGATTGCCGACGAAAATGATAATCCGCAAGGATTTATCCTTGATGCACGAGTGATTGTTCGCGATGGGAATGTGTATCGTGAATATGATGCCAAAACTGCGATTACTGATTGGCAACGATAGTCAATTTTTAAAATTTTATGAAAAAAAATAATTTCAGACATTCTCGTTCGGGTTTTACGCTCGTTGAATTGCTCATTGCGATGACGATTTTTCTGATTATGAGCGCGATGACGATTTTGATCTATTTTCATGTTTCAGAAAATTCTCGACGGCTTGCTTTGTCGCGCGAAATTTCTGAAACGGCGCGCCAAATCACGGAACGATTGGCTCAAGATGTACGCGCGGAAGGGATTTTTTTGAATGATGAAGAAAAATTTGATAACGCGGGACTTTGGAAAGAAAAATTTTTGGAAGATTATAAAAATTCTGGAAGTGAGGTTTTGCCAATCGGAAAAACTGATGACGGAAAAGTCGCAAAATGGTACGCGTACGGTAAAAAAACAGATTCTGGCGGACTTGAGCCTTGTACGGAGGCCGACAAAAACGATATTGATGTGCATTGTGGCTTGTATTTGCGTGAAAATAATGAATATTATAATCTCGTGGACGCGTTCCGCAGCGATGAAAAAAGCAAGCGCGTCAAAATCACGGATTTACGATTTTTTGTCACGGGTGATGATTATAATACACGAAAAGCCACACTCAAAATGACGCTCGAATTGATGCGTCGCGATGGTGTACCACCTTCGCTTGTGCGTGCTACCAAAATGGAAGTCCAGACGACTTTTTCTGAACGACCTTATAAAATTCAATAATTATGAGAAAATTTTCAAAACATCGATGATTTTCTATCATCATGGCGCTCGGGATTACCGCGATTTTGATGATTGTGGTGACAGGACTTTCCGTGATGTATATGCGAGAATTTAAACTTTCGCGACTTTCGTATGATGAAGTGCTTTCGAGTGCGTCTTCCGAAGGAATGTTTGAATATGGAATGCTCAAAATCCGCAATCACGCGGATGGATTCGAGGATACGGTAGATTCTTCCGTTCAAGATTTGGACACGGAAATGTTTAAAATGACGATGCCACGCTCGGAGTGAATGGAGATGAAATACGAAATTCTGGCGCAGACAGGCTCATATTCTACAAAAATTGAAAAAAATGGATTTCTCGTGATTCCGCTTTTTGTGGGAACGGATGAAATTTTATCCAACAAATCCCTCAAACCGCTCAAATGAGATGAAACCAAGCCTTCTACTGGACTTGCTGTGAGTGGTCTCAATGCGGATTCTTCGTGGACGATTACCGCGATGAATGGCCAGCAGAGTGTAGCGTTGCAGGGAAGTGGCGCAATCGCGCGCGATTCCAAGGGTTCTATCGAACTCAAAGCGTATTTGTGTAGTTATGTAGTTGGCGATAATGTGGAAAAATTTGATTCTGACGAGCCTTGTGCTGAGTCTTCTAATCCCAAAAAAACCGCCTACAATTCTGCTTCTGAGAATCAAAAAGAAGAACTTCTCTATGTATATCGTATTGACAATGTAAGTGTGAATGATTTTTTGGATTCAAGCAAAGAAGAATTTAGAAGTGGAGATCAAAAAACCAAACTCAAGCGCGATTTTCCGTATTTGATTGTTTACAACAATTCTCCTGCCGATTTGTCCAATGTGCAAGTGACGGCCGATTCGCCATTTACTTTACCAAAATATCAAGTGACAGCGACTGCTACCAAAGGTGACGCGTCTCAGGTTTTCCGCTTTTCAGAAGACAAATCTCGTGTCTATGATGCACTCAAATACGGATATTATGGCACGGAAGACTTATAATTTTTCTCAAAATTCCCGAAAGGGAATTTTTTATTTTCTTCACAAAAAATTTCTCTTCACAAAAAAATCACAATAAAAATTTTGGAAATTTTTCAAAATTCGTATACTAAAAATCGTGAAACTTTCTATCAGTATTCCTCTCAATATCGTTGTAGTGCTGATGCTGACGCTTCTTCTCAATGTTGTTGGGCTCAAATTTTCTTTTGAAACGCATTTTCCAACATATATTGCCGAGACGCGAGATCAGTTACAGCCAAATACCGCTCTCAATCCTGAATGATTGCAGGCGCTTTTTTCGATAAATTCGCTTGACGGTGAGACGAAAGCTGATTATCAGAAAGCACTATCTGAACTCTCAAACCTCTCATCATCACTCAAAAGTCTTTCTGAAAATCCTGAATTGTATGTGATTGAAGGGAAAAATTCTGGACAAAATTCTCCCAACTCGTTTCACATTTATGCATACAATGATATTGTGGAAAAGGCTACTGGAAATGCTTTATTTAAAGTTTTTCAGCACCCGTTCGATATCAATCTCAATACGCCGGATGGGAAATTTATGCTTGCGATTATCAAAAATTTTCTCATTCTCAATGTCGCGTGGATGACGATAATTATTTTGGTGTATATGTTTTGGCTGCGGCGGATTTTTCGGCCGATTCACCTGATTATTGATACGCTGAAAAATTTTTCTGTCACAAAAACTTCCAAAATTTTTTACAAAAAAAATGACGAATTTTTGCCACTGATTACGACGCTGAACGAACTTTCGACTTCGCTTGGCCGGCAAGAAAAAATTCGAAATCAATTTTTATCGGATTTGTCGCACGAGATTCGCACGCCAATGACCGCGATTTCTGTATTGCTCGAAGCGATTGATGATGGTGTGATGGAACTCGATAAAAGCACGATTTTAACGCTTCAATCGGAGATGCGCCGCCTTGTGGACATCACGGAACACATTATGAAAGGAGAAAATTTTCTCGCCAAAAATGCTGATGAAATCGTGCGCCAAAAAGTTTTTTTGAAACCGATGGCACAAGAAATTATTCTGCAATATCAACCCACAATCCAAAAAAATCATCAAAAAATTCTGGAAAATTTCCCAGAAAATGCGTATATTTTCGCCAATCGCGAGCAATTGATTCAGGTTTTGCATAATATTTTTTCCAATTTTTGCAAATACGCCTGAGAAAATGCGACGCTCGAATGTTCATTCAAAACACAAAAAACTTTCAATGTTTTGACTTTTTCCGATGATGGTACGGGCGTGAGCGATGAAGAATTGCCTTTCCTCGCAGAAAAATTTTATAAATCAGACACTGGACGAACACAAAATAGCGATGAAATGAGTATGGGAATTGGACTTTCGCTCGTTTCCAAAATCACTTCGTTGCACGGCGGCTCTATGCGCGTAGAGCCAACTAAACCGCACTGATTGACTCTTATTTTAACTTTTTGAAAAAATGAATAAAAAAATTTTTGCCTTCGCGGCAGTGGCTACTTTGGCTTTGGGAACACCAAATTTGCATGCGCAAGAATTGCTTGCGCCTCCATCACTTCTTGATGTGATTCAACAAAATGAGGCGAATGCTTATCGGCAAGCCCACCAAACTGATGTTTCTACGAATAATTTTGGCTCCATTTCTCAGAATTTTAATAATTTTCCGAATCTATCAGACGGAAAACCGCTGGAAATCACATATCGAAAAATCCACGAAGGGAAGGCAATTACCATTTCTCGTGCCAACGAAGCGATGCTTTGGGTTCAGGAAATCGACCTCTCAAAAGGGGCAAGCCTTGATTCGTCACTTGAAGTGATTTCGTACAACGAAGAAACTGGCGAGCCACAATTCAAGAAAAAATCCATCACAGAAACGCTTTCTTCGCTTTCAGAAAAGCCATTTAGTCTCATCAATGGACAATTTTTTAACCCAAAAACACAACCATCAGAATTGTCGTTTGGGCTCAAACAAAATGATACAGTTCGAACGGCGGGCGCTGATAATCGTTCTTCTTCCAAAAATATTTTGCGAGTGAATGGCCAGATTGCGGAAATTGTTCCGTATTCTTGGGAAAATCTCAATAGCTCGACTGGAAATTTTGCGATGGTAAACTTTACTATGAATAATAAAAGTTACACAGATCGCGCAATTGGTCGAACATATATGTGTCTCAAAAATCCAGACGCCAACAATCGTTCATCCAAAATTTTGACTTTTGTGGCGACGGACATGACAGAAACTGAAATTGAACGAGAAATTCTCAAAAATGGCTGTACAGAGGCTTCAACTTCACAACTTGATTCGAGTGGTTCAAGCCGTCTTTGGTACAACGACAATTTTATTTTTGGAACTGGACACAAAGGCGAAGCAGACAAACGAAAAATTCCTCACTATATCACATTTCATGACGCAAAATAAATTCCCAAATTGGGTTTTTATTTTTACAAAAATTTAAAAAATTATAAAAATTGAAAAACAAAAAAGGAAGCAGAAATGCTTCCTTTGGTGTATGAGAAGATTCAAGATTTATCATCCAAATCTACTTCTGTGAGAATGCGAGCGCCTGTACATGTCACAATGACATATGACCCATCATCGAATTTAAAAATCCGATTCGGAGTAGGCGAGATGCCCGTCGTCAGCCCCTTATTGCTGTCCCAGATTTCAACACCACCTTGGTATCGAACATCAGCATAAGCCTCGTCATAGCAAGCCTTGGAACTCGTATTTTCGGCATAAATTTCGTCGTAAGTGTCTACGACTATTTGTGCTTTGGACATAGTTTTCCCTTTCCAAAAATTATTATAAAATAACACAAAAAAATTATATTATAAATTTTTAATTTATCAAACAATCGTTTTAGAAAAAGCCCCTCACGAGAAGGGCTTTGGTTTCAGAAAAAAGGAAAGATAGCTGTACAATGCTCAACGAGTGAATGAAAAAAATCCTCGTCAAGCGTAATGACTTTGACATCACAATTTCTCACACGACATATTATCTCTATAGTATGAATATTGTCATCATGTCGTACTTCTGCTGAATGTAGGTACCATATATCTTTGGGGCTAAAACACTGCTTTGGCAGATGATCCCAAATAGCCCTCAAAATCTCTGCCCTTCCCATTTTCAGAATTCTCATTACACCATCTTCAAAGGTGCAACGTAATTTGATGCTTTCTCCAAAAAATTTTTTCCGTTGAAACTTAGCTTCAACTGTAACAACATTTTTAAGAGTGTAAGCATTTTTGTAGTGAATTACATTTTTCATGAGTAACTCCTTTTGCCTTCACAATGAAGGTGTTGTTCATCAAATCACACAAAACTTCGTGTGAACCGAAAATTATTTTATGATAAAAATAATAATTGTCAATAAAATTACGAAAAATTTTTTACGATTTGAATTTTATTTTTACAAATTTTTTGAAATGATTTGTAAAAATAAAAAACTCCCCATAAATGAGGAGTATACTTTTTGGAATTGAAAAAATCGAAAAATTATGGAGTCTGTGGCTTGACAAAAGAAGACACGCACGTTGCGTTTCGCTCTTCCAGATGCTTCGGGCTTCCGTGATCAAAATAATCAATTATCAGAACCCCGTGTTTGCTGACTCGAAAAGAGGCGTTGAGACTATCCTCGCTGCTGAGCTGTAGAAAAACTTCCCCATCTTTGGAACAAATGATTGTTCCAATTGGCCTTGCTTTTTCGATGAGGTCTCTCTCTTTTTGTTTTTGTTCTATTTGTTCCTTTCTTTCGTTTTCCGCATTGATGATATCTATTTGTTTTTGATGATTTTTTATCAAGAATATTGCGCCAGCCATAATCAGGATGACCAGTGCCAATGCGATTATTGTCTCAATGTTTTCTTTTGTGAGTTTTCGTTTTGACAAAATTCTTCCTTCCTTCCCTTTCCGAAAAGCTTTCGTTTGCGAAAGCATTGTTAAAAAACATACAAATCTTTACAAGCCTTCGTATGAACGCAAAGATATATTAATACAAAAATTCGCATTGTCAATATTTTTTGAAAATTTTTACGAGCGTTTTTTGATTTTGAAAAAAGAAAAACCGGAATTTCTATTGCATTTTATCAATTTTTCGTTATTATTGCACAATATTTTTTATCAGAAAAATTTTCAAATGATTGTACGAACGCGTTTTGCACCGTCACCGACGGGTTATATTCATATTGGTGGGCTTCGAACAATGCTCTATTGCTACCTTTGGGCACACAAAAATCACGGAAAATATATCGTGCGTGTGGAAGATACTGACCAGACGCGTTTTGTGGAAGGAGCGATTGAGTCAATGCTTGATTTGCACGATGTTTTGGGACTAACACCAGACGAAAGTGTGCGTCATGGAGGTGATTTTGGTCCATATCGTCAGTCTGAACGATTGCCAATTTATCAGGAACGTCTTCATAAATTGTGCGACGAAGGTTCTGCGTATTATTGTTTTTGTACGCCAGAACGCTTGGCTGATCTCAAAAAAGAGCAGGAAGAGCTTAAAATGCCTCCTCGTTATGATGGTCATTGTCGTCACATTCCGCTTGAAGAAGCCAAAGAACGCATTGCAAATGGTGAAAAATATACTATTCGTCTCAAAGTTCCAAAAGCAGAAACAATTGTTTTTAATGACTTGATTCGTGGGCGCATCGAGTTCAAGACTTCCGAAGTAGATGACCAGGTTTTGCTCAAATCTGACGGATTTCCAACATATCACGGAGCTATCGTGATTGATGACCATATGATGGGAATCACGCATGTAATGCGTGGTGAAGAGTGGATTTCTTCCATTCCAAAACAGGTGCTCACGGCGCGTGCGCTTGGTATCGAATTGCCATTTTATGCGCATTTGCCGAATGTTCTTGGTTCTGATGGGAAAAAACTTTCCAAACGAACGGGTGATGTTTCAGTGGATCAGTATATGGCCAAAGGATACCTTCCTGAAGCGCTTTTGAATTTTTTGTCGTTGCTTGGTTGGCATCCAAAACAGGATGAAGAAATCATGAGTATGGACGAAATGATTCAAAAATTTGAAATTACTGATATTCACAAGGCTGGTGCGGTACTTGATCCCATCAAACTCGACTGGATGAATGGTGAATATATCAAAAAACTTCCGCTTGAAGATTTGTATGCGCGCTTGGAAAAATTTTTACAAAAATATGAAACTGAATTTTTTGAAAGTACTTTTTCCAAATTTCCTCGCGAATTTAACGAAAAAATTCTTTCTGAACTCAAGACTCGCTTAAAGCGATTTGATGAATTCCGAGAACTCACCACTTTTTTCTATTCTGAGCCAAAAATTGCCAAAGATTTGCTCGTGAACCCAAAAATGAAAATCACGACCGAGGCTGAGGCTATCGAAAATTTGAAATTTATTTTCCCGATTTTGGAGACAATCGATTATTCTGATTTGGAGGCGATGAAAAACGCAATTCTTCCAAAAATCGCTGAAGCTGAAAAGAAAAATGGCCAGGTTTTATGGCCGCTTCGCGTGGCACTTTCTGGCGAACAATTTTCTCCGGGTGCATTCGAAATCGCGTATATTCTCGGAAAAGACGAAACGCTTGCGCGCGTTAAAAAATATTTATAATTATGAATTATATTCTTCTCAAAGAGATTATTTCTTCGATTGTTGCGACTTTTCGTTGTCAGCATTGTGGCGAGAAACCGCATGAAAATCGCATTTTTATCAAGAAGGCTGATGGAAAAAGTTTGGAACTTTCCTATCATTGTCCGGCTTGTCAGACGAAGGCGATTTTGTCGGCACAATTGGGTGAGATGCGCCCAGAATTTCTCAAAACAACACAATGACGCGAAATGTTGCAAAAATTCTTGGATTCTAAACAAAAAATCAATAAAAATCCAGAACCAACGATTTCATCAGAAGAAATTCTCAACATCGAAAATATTCTCTCCAAAAATACTACCGTAAATGACCTGATCAATGGCGAACAAAATTCTTAAAATCTTATTGCAAATTTTTTCAATAGTGATTATTTTGGCGGTTTTGTATATTTTGTCAGTATTTTTCTTTCCAGATTTTGCTGATAAATATGGGAATTCTGATATTAATGCAAAAATTCGCAATATCAAAAATATGGCTTTTAGTATTTCTTTGCCTGACGGCTCTCTTAATCTTCCTTTTTAATATGGCTGATAATTTTACTTCTCGACGCATCGAATCTCGTCGCCAAAATAATGCTCGCACTGATCAGAAAAAATCTCCGATTGTTGGGATTTTGGTTGGTATTTTTGTAATATTTTTTAGTCTCTATTTGTATGTAAGCGGGACGGGAAATATTACAATTCCGGCGGGAGATTTTACGGTAGCGTCTGGTGAGACGGTTGCGAGTCTCAATCATTCACAAAAATTAGGCATCGCTGACTGGCGTTACAAGTTGTATGTGAAATTTTTTGCACCAGAGGTGACTATTAAGGCGGGGGATTATCGCACGACTGAGGCGATGACACTCGATAATTTTCTCAAAAATGGCCTCAAACAAACAATTGTAAAGGACAACGAAATTTCTATTACGCTTTTGCCGGGCTGGAATATTTGGGATTTTGACGCTTATTTTGCAGAAAAAGGAATTTTGAATGCAGGGGATTTTGTGAAAACTGCCAAAGATAATCTTGCACAATATCAATCAGATTATAAATTTTTGGCGAACGCAACGAGTCTAGAAGGATTTTTGATGCCTGACACGTACCGAATTTATCGTAATTCTTCGGCGGACGCAATTATTCGCAAATTGCTCAATGGATTTCAGTCAAAAATTTCTGAGGATTACCTCGCTCTCAATAAAGAAAAAGCCTA
>ERZ773233.1201-NODE-1201-length-15265-cov-2.966798_pt1 | contig 15265 bp, 14 predicted proteins | sample MGYA00580991_ERZ773233 | MGnify/ENA primary metagenome ERZ773233 (study PRJEB29015, sample SAMEA2738178) | human oral metagenome | biome: human oral; feature: human-associated habitat; material: saliva | place: China | collected 2161 ...
CATTGGCTCGCCCATGCGTACCGACTGGCCAGGCTGCCACGCCGTGGTGAGCCTGGGCGCCCCGGCGGGGAAGAGCATCACCACGGTGGAACCCAGCATGAAGCGCCCCATCTCGGCCCCACGGTCCAGAAAGATGGAGGTTTCCGTGGCCTTCCGATTGGCGTCCGCCGGCGCAGCCGCGGCCTGTGCGCTGTCTCCACCCTCGTGCGCCGGATACTCCCAGCGCTGGATGTGCCCGGGTCGGGGCGGATTGACGGTACCGTGCCAGACGGTGGCCATGCTGCCGACGATGGCAGCGCCCACCAGCACCAGCACCCACGGTCCCCACGGCGCATCGAAGACGCAGACCACCCGTTCGTTGCGGGCAAAGAGGCCGGGAATGGCAGCCGCGGTGGCCGGGCTGACCGAGAACAGGTCGCCCGGCACGTAGACCATCTGGCGCAGGTGGCCTGCGCAGGGCATGTGGATGCGGTGATAGTCGCGCGGGCTCAGGTAGATGGTGGCGAACTGGCCGTCCACAAAGTGCTCGGCCAGCTTGCCGTCACCGGCCAGCAGGGCCGTGGCCGTGTATTCGTGCCCCTTGGCCTGGAAGATGCGACCGGCGTCGATGTTCCCCAGCTGACTGACGGCACCATCCACCGGGCAGACCAGATCGCTGTCGGCCAGCGGCCTGGCGTCCAGACGCAGCGCCCGGGTGAAGAAGGCATTGAAGCTGGTATAGGCCGAGGGATCAGGCTCGGCGGCCTCCTGCATGTTCACCTGATACTGCTGAATGAAGCGACGGATGGCCCATTGGGTGAGCGCACCGCCTTCAAGGCGAGCGCCAGCCCCGGCCAGCCGGGTAAGCGCCTGCTTGGGCAACAGGTACTGGGTGAGCGTATGCAGATTGGGCATGGGCAGGCAACCCGTCACAGAACAGGCGGCAGTGGAAAACCGGCGATGTTACTGCCTGAACAGGCGTTGTGGATGCTCTCGTTGCCCGTGCGCAAGCCCGGATTCAGGGACCGGGCTTGGGCGGCGCGGCGCTGGGCGCCGGCGCATCCGGCAGCGCCGCAGGCCGGAAGCGCGGCGTGCAGATGGCCAGAAAGACCAGATCGAAGTCGCCAATGTTGGTGATGCGGCGCGAATAGCCGGCCGGGATCACCACCACATCGCCCGGCTCCAGGGCAGAAAGTGTGTGGTCACCCTCGGCAAAAGCCCGATTGGGCCCCACCAGCTCGATGCGCCCCTGGCCATCCAGCACCACGTAGCGTTCCTGGATGTTCTCGAAACGGCGCAGCCGGGTCTCGGCCCCCGGCGCCACGCGGATGCGGGCAATCGACAGGTCCGGATCACCCGGATCATTGAGCCAGTCCGTCAGGAAGCACCCCGGCTCGATACCCGTCTCGGTACGGTGGTCATCCCGCAGGATCAGCGGTTGTGGAACATTGGCGGCATCAGTCTGGGCCATGCGAACCCCCTCTCCTCGGTGACAGTTCCCGGCCCGCGCCAGCGTGGCGGCAATGAAGTGCCCGTGAAACGATCAGAACAATAAACGAAACCCCGGGGAAGACGGCCTGGACACGCCCTCCCCCGGCACGGGCAGCCCCTGCGGCCAGAGCACCGCGAGGCGCCAGACGGACGCCACCGCCCGCCGGCCGGCACTTGCGCTGCCCTCACCCGATCCAGCCGGATACTACCGCCCGTGCGGCCCCGCGCCACGTTTCCCTTGCTTACAAACAACCAAACGATGCAAAAAACAGACACTTGGCAAACATGCAGGCCCGACCGGCCATCGTCCATGGCCAGCCAGCCGGCATCGCATGGCTGGCCGATCGGGCAGCGCCGGCGCATGCTGGCTCATCCCTCTCTGAACCTTCGAGCCTCTCTACCGTGCAAATCGCCGGCCTGACCTTCAAACCTCTGGCCCAGTGGTCCCGCCACGCGCTGCTGACCACATGGAGCTTCTGCGTGCTGGCGCTGCTGATACTGGCCCTGCGCGAGAGCAGCGTGCCCCCCCGGCAGGACGGCATGATGAACACGGCCATCCTGCTGCTGCAGTCACTGGCACTGCTGCCCGTGACCGGGCTGCTGCACTGGATGTTCATCAACCCCCATGCGGACGTGGCCACCCAGCAGCGCGAGCGTACCTGGCTCCTTCGCTATGTGCCGCCACTGTCCATTGTCCTAGGCTGTTCGCTGCCATTCCTTCCGGAACGTTGGGCGAACATGATGGCCACTGCCATTGCGGGCCTGATTCTCCTGATGCTGATGGTCGAGATCGTCGTCACGCTTCGAAAGCACCCGGGTCTGGAAAGCCGTCTGGGCGTGACCGGTGCCTTCCTGTGCGGGCTGGTCCTGGAAGTCGGCTTCATTCAGCGTACCTGGGCGTATTCGATCCTGGACACATCCTGGCTCCAGGTGATCATGGGCACGGGTCTGATGATCTGGATCGCCGGTTTCTTCCGGCAGGCTGCCCAGCGCGAGAACCGGATCAAGGCCACCCTGGCTCAGATGGACACCGCGGCACGCGCACTGCACCGCATCTACAACACGTCACCCGTGGCCCTGCTGAGCATCAATGACGACGGCACGCTGCAACGCTGGAACCAGCGCGCTGCCGATGCCTTTGGGAGTGACCTGGCCCGCCATCCGACCCCGCACGTCAAGGCCCTGCTGGGCGAGGCGGTGACCCAGCAACTTCTGGCAGACCTGAAAAAGAGCGGCCAGTACCACAGCGAACTGACAATCTCCCGTGCCGGTCAGGACCGCGTGTGGGTGCTGGAAGCCAGCATCCGCGAAGGCGATGGCTTCGAGATCGGAATGCAGGAAGTGACGGTCCACGCACGGCGTGCTGCCACCTTCCAGGAGATCGCCGAGCGCGACGATCTGACCGGCCTGTCCAACCTGGTGGGACTGCGACGGATCCTGGGCCGGCAGCTTTCTCAGCTGCGCGCCAGCAGCCCACTCAGCTGCGTGTACGTCGACATCCTGGCGTTCGGCGACATCAACCATGTCTTCGGACGGGATGCCGGCGATGCCGTGCTGCGCGCCGTAGGCGAACACCTGCGCAAGCAGATCTCGCCGCCGGCAGCGGTTGGCCGTGTACGGGACGATCAGTTCCTGCTGGTTCTGCCCGGCAACGAGCTGACGCTGACCCGCTCCCAGGCCACGCTGCTGCTGACGATGCTCTCGCGCACACCGGTGGAATACCGGGGCATGTCGATACCGTTGCGGGTCTCGATCGGGGCCGTGGAATGCGTGAGCGGCATGAATGCCGAACAGCTGATCGAATCGGCCCGGCTGGCCTGCCAGCTGTCGCGGCAGGAAGGCGCTCCGCACCCCTACGCGGTGATGGCCGACAGTCCGGCCCTGGCCGACGCTGATCCCTCGCGGCAGTTCGGGCACCAGCTTCGTCAGAAGCTCCCCGAGGCCCAGATCCGCCTGCATGCCCAGGCCATCACCTCACTGCGCCGCGACGCGGTGCAGTCGCTGACGGTACTGCCTCGCCTGCTGACCAGCAACGGACAACTGCAACTGCCCAACCGCCTGCTGCAGGCTGCAGCCCAGCAGGGTGCTTCCGGCATGCTGGACCGGATGCTGCTCACGCAGATCCTGCACACGCTGAACACGCAACCCAACACCCTGCCCGAGGACGGCGTGGTGATCTTCCGCCTCAGTCCGCTGTCGCTGGCCGAACCGGGCTTCACCGGCAACCTGATCCGCCTGCTGGGTGCGGCCGATGAGCGCAATGCCGCCATCAACAGCCGGCTGTGCATCGAACTGTCGTCGCAGTCGCTGATCTACGATCCGGAAGGTTCACAGGCCTTCCTGAAGGACCTGCGCCTGATGTCGATCCATTCCGGCATCGACCTGACGGATTCGGAATCGAACCAGATTCCGATCCACATGCTGGCTCAGCTGTCCGTGCGCCACATCCGCCTGGATGGCCGCCGCTTTGCCGATCTGGCCACCAACCCGCATGCCCAGCGCGAGATCACGGCCATCCGCACACTGTGCGAGTCGATGGGCATCGAATGCCTGCTGGATCAGGTGAACAATCCGCTGGACCTGCGGCCACTGAAAGAGCTGGGCATCGACCTGGTGCAGGGTAGCGCCCTGGCCGCCGTGCGCCCGCTGGGTGACGTGCTGGCCGGTCGCGAGGACGAGGGACTGCTGCCGGCGGGGGGGATGATTCCGGTTTGATGGCTGACCGTGCCGAACACACCCGACATTCAGCAATGGCATTTCAGGCCACGCTCACCCTTCATTCTGGCGTGGATTGCCATCCCGTTTGCTCTCGGTGCCTGGCTGGTGTGGTTTGCAGTTTCCCAGGCGGGGGCACTGGGCTGGCTGTTTTTCCTGCTGTCGGCCCTGTGCAGCAGCATCGGCGCCCTCGGGTTTGAATCCTGGCGGAGATCGTGGCGCAACACACGCCACGGTCAGGAGTTCATCCGTCTGGATGAAGACGACCTGTCGTACTGCATCGAAGGCGTCGGTGCGGGCCGTCTGCCATACACCTGGCTTCGCTCGGTCTACCCGGTTCACACCCGGGGCTGCCAGGGCGTCGTGATCGAGTACCGCCGCCCTGAAACGGACAGGGTACCGGACAGGCTCATCCTGAAAGACCTGTATCGCCTGGACCTGCACGGAGCCGGTTTCAGGTACGTGAATCCGCACGATCTCATTGCCGACGCGATCAAGGCCCGCTGCCGTGAAGGGGCTTACCCTGCCTTGCCCTCGGCCACGTCCAGCGCCTCGCCAATGGCATAGAAATGACCACCGGCCACGTAGTGCAGGCTGCGCAGTGACGGATCGGCCGTCTCGAAGTGCCAGTGGCCGTCACGAAAGACGCGCGTGTCGGCCCATGCACCCACCACTTCACCGATGAACAGATCATAGGTCTGCTGGTTGTGCGGCTCGGGCACCAGCCGGCAGGCCATCCAGGCGCTGCAGCCGCGCACGAATGGCAGGTCGTGGCCGGCCATGTCGAACAGCGTCACACCGCAATGCGCCAGCTTGTCCGGGTCGTCGTTCAGACTGCGATGCCCCACCTCATAGGTCAGCTCGATCTGGGCAGCCGTGGGAATCTGGATGACGAAATATCCGCTCTTCTCGATCAGCTCCCGCGTGCGTGCCGCCTTGTCCAGCACAACGGTCAGCTTGGGCGGCGCATAGTCCAGCGCGCAGGCCCAGGCTGCCGCCATGACGTTGGAAACGCCCTGATGGCGGGCAGAGACAAGAACGGCAGGACCGTGGTTGATGAGGCGGAAGGCCTTGCTGAGCGGAACCGGGGCGAAAGGCTGAGTCATGGCAGACAGAAATTCATGCAGAGGGCTTCATGGTAGTCCCTGAACCTCCCGTTCAGGGGCAATCCCCGAAGCTGCCCCCAGCCGCCATGCCGCATGCGGTCCCAGCACTTACCCTGCCCTAGCACTCACCCCTCGTCTGCCACCACCTCCAGCACCGCCTCGCCATAGGTCTCCAGCTTCTTCTCGCCCACGCCCGGTACAGCAGCCAGCGCGTGCAGGGTGGCGGGCCGGCGCTGGGCGATCTCGTGCAGCGTGGCATCGTGGAAGATGACATAGGCCGGCACACCGCTGTCGCGGGCCTGCTGGCTGCGCCAGCTGCGCAGACGGTCAAAGCAGGCGCGCCCGGCCGCGTCCAGGTCACGCTCCAGCGTGGACGTGGTGCTGCTCGTGCGCTTGCGTGAACGGCTGCGCGGCTCGCGCTCGACGGGCTCACGCAGGCGCACGGTCTCTTCGCCCTTCAGCACCGGACGGGCGGCCTCCGTCAGCGAGATGGTCTGGAAGCGTTCCGCATCGATGTGGATATAGCCGGCAATGGAAAGCTGGCGAACCACCGATCGCCACTGTGTCAGGCTCAGATCGCTGCCCACACCAAAGACAGGCAGGCTGTCATGGCCGTTGGCCGTGACCTTCTCGTTGGCCTGGCCGCGCAGCACGTCGATCAGGTACTGCGCACCGAAGGGGTGACCGCTGGCCCGGGTGCAGCGGTAGACGCAGGACAGGAACTTCTGCGCCAGCACGGTGCCGTCGATGGTCTTCGGGGGCGACAGGCAGTTGTCGCAGTTGCCGCAGGGCGCGGCGTGCTCACCGAAATAGGCCAGCAGACGCACGCGGCGGCAGTCGGTGGCTTCGCACAGCGCCAGCATGGCATCCAGCTTGCTGCCCTGCAGCCGCTTGAATTCCTCGCTGGCTTCAGACGCCTTGATGAAGCGCCGCTGCTGCACCACGTCGTGCAGGCCATAGGCCATCCAGACTTCAGCAGGCAGGCCATCGCGGCCGGCTCGCCCGGTTTCCTGGTAATAGGCCTCGATGGACCGCGGCAGGTCCACGTGCGCCACGAAGCGCACATCCGGCTTGTCGATGCCCATGCCGAAGGCGATGGTGGCCACAACGATCATGCCGTCCTCGCGCTGGAAGGCAGCCTGCACGTCGCTGCGTTCGGCAGCCTCCAGGCCGGCATGGTAGGCACGGGCATGAAAGCCCTCCTCCTGCAGGAAGGCCGCCACCTGCTCGGTGCGGTTGCGCGACGCGCAGTAGACGATGCCCGATTCCCCCTCGTGGCCATCACGGATGAAGCGCAGCAGCTGCTGGTTGCCGTCGCGCTTCTCGATGATCCGGTAGCGGATGTTGGGGCGGTCGAAGCTGGTGACAAAGGGCTCGGCATCCTGCAGGGCCAGCCGGTTGACGATCTCGCGGCGGGTGAGATCGTCGGCGGTGGCGGTGAGCGCAATGCGCGGCACCGCCGGGAACTCATCGGCCAGCCTGCCCAGACCGATGTACTCGGGCCGAAAGTCGTGTCCCCACTGCGAGACGCAGTGCGCCTCGTCAATGGCAATCAGGGCCAGCTGACAGCGATGCAGCAGCGCCAGACATCGCTCGGTCAGCAGACGCTCCGGGGCCACGTACAGCAGCTTCAGTTCCCCCTGGCGCAGCTGACGCTCGATGTCGGCTGCCTCGGCCGCCGACAACGATGAATTGAGGTAGGCCGCTGCCACCCCCAGCTCGCGCAGCGCTGCCACCTGGTCCTGCATCAGCGCGATCAGCGGCGAGACGACAATGCCCACGCCCTCGCGCATCAGTGCCGGGATCTGGTAGCACAGCGACTTGCCACCCCCGGTGGGCATCAGCACCAGCGCATTGCCGCCACCGGCCACATGTTCGATGATGTCGTGTTGCAGCCCCCGGAACGCCGGGTAGCCGAACACCTGGTGCAGGATGTCTTCGGCGTGCATCCGGTGTTCAGAGTCCTTCGGGGAAATGCAGGTGCGGTCGCAGCCGGGTGGCCAGCGTCTCTTCGGTCAGCACGCCCAGCCGGCGCTGCTGGCGCAGGCTGATGGCGGTGTACTCGAAGAGCGGCGGCTTGCCGGCAATGAACTGCGCCACGCTCTGGGCGGCGCGGGCGGCCTCGGCAAAACCGCTGACGATGAGCTTGAGCTTGCCCGGATAGGTGCAGATGTCGCCCACGGCATGAATGCCGGGAATGGCACTGGCCATGGTGGCCGGGTCCACCGGCAGGTAGCGCCCTTCCATGGGCAACTGCCAGCTCTCCAGCGGCGCCAGCGTGGGGCTGAGGCCCTGGCAGAGGATCAGCGCATCCAGCGGCACCTCGATCTCGTGGCCATCGTCGGCATCAGCCACGACCAGGGCGCGCAGACGACCGGCCGGAACATCGTCCGGCGCCGAGCCAGCATCAGGCTCGCCCACCAGCCGGACACGGCCAACGGCGGTCTGTTCCTCGATGGCCTGCACCCGCTCCGCATCCGTGGTGAAGCGGCTGAAACGGGCACGGCGATGCACCAGACTGACGCTGGCCGCACCGGCCGCCACCAGTGCCAGACACTGGTCAATGGCCTCGTTGCCGCCTCCCATCACGGCCACATGCTGGCCGGCAAAGCGCTCGGCCGGCATGGGCTCCTCGAAGATCTGCGTGCCGCGCCACTGTTCGGCCCCCGGCAGGTCCAGCGGACGGCGCTGATAGGCGCCAGCACCCGCCGCCAGCACCACGGCCCGGGCATGCAGGCACAGACCCGTCTGCGTCGTCAGCTCAAAGCCGCGTCGCACGCCGTCCTCCTGCCAGGGACGCAGCGCCTGCGCCACCTGCCCGAAGTGCAGTTCGGGGTACAGGGGCTGGATCTGCTGGAAAAGGTTGTCGGACAGCTGCTGCGCCGAGACCATCGGCAGGCCCGGGATGTCGTGGATCAGCTTGTCGGCATAGAGCGCACGGCACTGGCCACCCGGTTCCGGCAGCGAATCGACGGCGGCCACGCGCAGGCCCAGGAGTCCCAGCTGGAAGATCTGATGGAGGCCCACGGGCCCCATGCCGATGACCAGCACATCGGCGGTGTTTGCTTGATCTGACATGATGGTGGTACCCGATGGAGGCTGGCGCCGGATGCGTGCCGGGCCATGGCGTGAGGAGAGGCCGGAATGACTCCCGCGTGGCCAAGCGCCGGGAACGAAAGGCGACAGGCTCGGAAATGCTTCAGGTTCGCCCCCGGATTTTACGCGCCATGGGCACCCCCTGCCCGCGGGAACGCTGCGCTGCGAAACACGGGATCCTGTTCAGCCCATCGCACGGGATCCTGTTCACCCCATCGACAGCATTCATTCCGCTTCTCATTTCCCAAAACCCCATGTGCAGAAGGATTACCCGGTACGCAGCCGGGAGAAAACGGGATGATGGAAAGTTCAGCCTTCAACTGCCGTTCGTGACCCGTTCGGAACCGTTCAGACGGTGGTGTTGCGGCAGATAACTATGCTGCGAATGCGGTATTGGCAAATACCGTAGCATTCTTGCCTCTACGATTTGTAGCCGCCTTTCTCTCTCTCATGAGCGCACAGATGTCCCAGGACAATCCATCGGAACTGCGACTGTTCGTCGAGGAGCATCCCACGACGGTAGTGGCCGATCTCTGGCGGCTGATGAACGAGGCCCTGAGCCAGGGGCGGCACGCCGATTTCGACCTGATCGCGGAAGGCCTGCTGCGGGTGATCCTGTGCGAATCGGTGCCGGAAGACGTGCAGACGGCGGCTCGTGAGCTGTGCCAGGCCTATGCGGCGCAATCGCTGCGCAGCACGTTCGGCTACAGCGAGATCCGGCTGCACAAGCTGCACTGAAGATCGGGTTGGTACCGGGCCGTCCTGTTGGCGCCCTGCGGTATTTTGAAAAGCGAAAAACGATGCCCCACGATGACCAGGCATCGGAAAAGCGATCCCGCCCCGTGACGGGCGGGACGACGAGACAATCCGGACGACTTCAGTGCCCGGCGCTGCGCGCGATGCTGACGGAGGTCTCGTTGACGATGGAGCCGACGCCCGAGGAACGATAGCCGGCCTGGGTCTCTTCCTGCCAGAACCAGCGGCGCGGCGCGGTGTCGGAGTCGACCGAGAGATAGGTCTGCAGGTTCAGCTTGCAGAAGAAGTCCAGCGAGGTGAGGGACGAAAAGAACGGCGTGAAGCGACGATTGACGGCGTCGGGATCATCGGTGCGACGGCCTTCGGCCAAGGCGATCTGGATGGGCTCGCCTTCGCCGCGGATTTCCAGCAAGCGCCCCCCCAGGTGCTCGATGACCTGAGCGATGGCCGGGAAGCGGGCGGGATCATAGATTTCAAGCGGCGTGCCGCGTTGGCCCAATCCCCATACCCGGTACTCGGAATACCGTGCGCTTCTGTCGACTTGTGGCATCTAATCACTCCTGATCCCGTTGCCGGGGGCGCTTCTGCCAGTCCCTGTCGATGCACGCCTTCCCCGCCTGCCCCGTCGCCACGGGCGTCCGGGCGGCACGCCCGGATTTGCCGATCCGGGCTGGAAGGATGGCAAAGACGAGGCAGAACCGATCCCTGGCTGGTTGCGTTGAGTGCGGCGCCAGAGACTGCTTTCAGGGGTTTTTTCCCTTCAGCGCGTTCAGACGCCGCAGGTGCAATTAACGCATTATCTGGCCGTTCTGCGTACAAGGATTACAAACGGTATCTCACGCAACATTGGCATTCATTTGCAGCGGTATTGCGTTACGGGAATCCATCCAAAAGCAAACTTTTGTCATACGCCGGCAACGCATTCGGAACTGGGCGTGGTGAATGCACGACGTTGCCCCTGCCGGGCAGCAGGAATAACCGGCCGCCCCGGTCTGCCGGCCGGCACCGATCCGTCTGATTTCAGTCCCCGCGCCGGCGGAAGCGATAGATGGCCTGGGTGGCCCGCTTGACCGGGAACCAGCGTACCGGCCGGCCTTCGGCCAGGAAGATGCGTTCCATGATCACCAGGCCCAGCCGCTCGGCCAGATCCTCGAAATCATGGGGCGTGGTGAGGTGCAGGTTGGGCGTGTCGAACCACTCGTAGGGCATCTCGCGCGTGATGGGCATGCGCCCGCGCAGGATGGACCAGACGTGGAACCAGTGGCCGAAGTTGGGGAACGAGACGATGCCCTCGCGCGCCACGTGACTCATGTCCTCAAGGACCTTCTCGGTGCGCTTGGTGGCCTGCAGGGCCATGGACAGCACCACCACGTCGAACTTGTCGCCGCCGCGGAACATGCCCAGGCCATCCTCGATGTTGCGCTGGATCACGTCCACGCCGCGTCGGGCGCAGGCCAGCACCTCGGCATCGTCGATCTCGACGCCGTAGCCGTGGCAATGCTTGACCTGAGAGAGGTAGGACAGCAATGCACCGTCACCGCAGCCCAGGTCAAGCACGTTGGCATAGGGGCGGATCCAGTCCGCGATGATGGCCAGGTCGGCCCGCAGTTCCGGGGTTTCAGCAGACATCAGGCGTTTACCCCCGAATGGATGCGGTCAAAGTAGCTGCGCACCAGGCTGTGGTAGCGGGCGTCGTCCAGCAGGAAGGCGTCGTGGCCGTGGGGCGCATCGATCTCGGCATAGGTGACGGGTGCACGGTTGGCCAGCAGCGCCTTGACGATCTCATGGCTGCGTGCCGGCGAGAAGCGCCAGTCGGTGGTGAACGACGCCACCAGGTAGGCACACTGCGCGGGTGAGAGCGCCTTGGCCAGATCACCGCCGGTGGCACGGGCCGGGTCGAAGTAGTCCAGCGCGCGGGTGAACAGCAGATAGGTGTTGGCGTCGAAATAGCGCGAGAATTTTTCGCCCTGATAGCGAAGATAGCTCTCGATCTCGAATTCGACGTCAAAGGAAAAGCCGTAGTGTCCGTGCTTGAGCATCCGGCCGAACTTCTCGGCCATGGTGTCGTCGGACAGGTAGGTGATGTGGCCGATCATCCGCGCCACCTGCAGGCCATGGGCGGGCACGGTGTCGTGGTCGTAGTACCGTCCGCCGTGAAAGTCGGGATCGGTGACGATGGCGCGGCGTGCCACTTCGTTGAACGCGATGTTCTGGGCCGACAGGCGCGGTGCCGTGGCAATGGCCACGCAGTGAGCCAGGCGCTCGGGATAGAGGTAACTCCAGGCCAGGGCCTGCATGCCGCCCAGCGAGCCGCCCATGACGGCGGCAAAGCGCTCGATGCCCAGCGCGTCGGCCAGGCGTGCCTGGCTGTGCACCCAGTCCTCGACGGTGATGACCGGGAAGCTCGGGCCGTAGGGCCGGCCGGTGGCCGGATCGGTGGACTTGGGCCCCGTGGAGCCGAAGCAGCTGCCCAGGTTGTTGACACCGATGACGAAGAAGCGATCAGTATCGACCGGCTTGCCCGGGCCGACCATGTTGGACCACCACCCATGCTCGTCGGCGGTGCCGGCCGTGAGGCCAGCCACGTGGTGCGAGGCGTTGAGGGCGTGGCAGATGAGGACGGCATTGCTGCGCTGCGCGTTGAGGGTGCCGTAGGTCTCGTAGACCAGCTCATACGGCCCGAACTGTCCGCCGCTGGTCAGCGGCAGCGGTTCCTCGAAGCGATGCCGGACGGGCGTGACCAGCAGACTCATGCGTTGACGGCTCCAGAAAATGAGGGCATGGCCGAGGCATCCTCGATGCCCAGACAGGCCAGGCCGCGGCGGATGCTGCCCAGGTCGTCCTGCACCAGCATGCGACGCACCAGCGGCGTGAGCTGGCGGGTATCGACCTTGAGCACTTCGCTCTTGACGCGCAGAAGGCGCGACGGAAGCATGGAAAAGGATCTTAGCCCCATGCCGAGCAGCAGCGGTGCCACCCTGTGCTCGCCAGCCATCTCACCGCAGACGCAGACAGGCTTGGAAGCCTTGCGCGCAGCGCGGATGGTCAGCGCAATCAGGCGCAGCACGGCCGGATGCAGCTCGTCGTAGAGATGGGCGATGCGCTGGTCGGTGCGGTCGATGGCCAGGGTGTACTGCACCAGGTCGTTGGTGCCGATGGCCAGGAAATCCAGCTTGCTGGCGAAGATGCCGGCCGACAGCGCCGCAGCCGGCACCTCGATCATGCCACCCACCGGGATGTGTTCAGCCACCGGTTCGCCACGGCTGGCCAGCTCCTGGCGGGCCTGGGCCAGCAGCAGCATGGCCTCGTCCACCTCATGGGGCTGCGTCAGCATCGGCAGCAGGATCTGCAGGTTGCCGTGGACGGAGGCCCGCAGGAGCGCCCGCAGCTGCACCAGGAACATCTCGGGCTCGGCCAGGCTGTAGCGGATGGCACGCCGCCCCAGGGCCGACGTGGCACCGGGAATCAGCGCCTGGGCGGGCAGGATCTTGTCAGCGCCCACGTCGATGGTGCGGATGGTGACAGGCCGGCCCTGCAGCGTCTCCAGCACCTGGCGATAGGCGCGGTACTGCTCTTCCTCGTCCGGCAGCTGGCAGCGGTTCAGGAAGAGGAACTCAGACCGGAAGAGCCCGATGCCCTCGGCCCCCGCGCGCACGGCATCCTCGGCCTCCTCGGGCCGCTCGATGTTGGCCAGCATGGTGACGCGGCAGCCATCCTGGGTGACGCAGTCCACATCGGCCAGCTGCGCCAGCAGGCGCTCCCGCTCGGCCGCCTCGCGCTGGCGTTCGCGATACTGTTCCAGCAGCGCCTCGTCGGGCCGGACGATCACCTTCCCGGCGTCACCGTCCAGAATGAGAAAGTCGCCATCGCGGATGCGCCCGGTCGCGTCGTCCACGCCGGTGACGGCCGCCACACGCAGGCTGCGCGCCAGAATGGCCGTGTGTGAATGGATGCCGCCCTGCTCGAACACGAAGCCCAGCACACCGCGCAGCTGCAGCATGTCGGCCGGCTGCAGGTCCTGGGCTACGTAGATCAGCGGCTCCCCGCCACCGTTACGGCCAACGCCCAGCTGACTGGCACCCGAAAGCGCCTTCAGCAGCCGGTCGGCCACCTGTTCGACGTCACGGCCGCGTTCCTTCAGGTAGGGATCCTCGATGGCACGAAACTGCGCCATCAGTTCCTCGGCTGTCTCGGAAATGGCCCATTCGATGTTGAGCCGCTCGTTCTCGACCCGGGACTTGGCCCCTTCGATCAGCGCCGGATCGTTCAGCAGCATCAGCTGCACGTCCAGGAGCGCCCGGGCCTCGGTCGGCGCATCAGCCGGCAACTGCGCGGCCACGCCCTGCAGCTCGGCCTCGACCGCGGCACAGCCTTCGCCCAGTCTGGCCCATTCGCCCGCCACCTCCCCGGAGGTGATGTAGTAGCGCGGCACATCGATGAGCGCGGTATCCAGCACACAGGCCCGCCCCAGCACGATGCCACCACCAATGGGCGCGCCGACCAGCGTCTGCATCATGCACCGGCCCCGAGTTCTTCACCGAAGCCCGAAGCGATCAGATCGACCAGTGCTTTCAGCGCAGCGTCCTCATCTTCGCCATCCACCTCGATCTTGAGCACGGTACCGCAGGCGGCCGCCAGCATCATCACTCCCATGATGCTCTTGCCGTTGACGCGCCGCGCGCCCTTGGTGAACCACACGCCCGACTGGAACTTGCCGGCCAGCTGCGTGAGTGCAGCGGACGGGCGGGCATGGATCCCGAGGCGGTTGACGATCCTGACTTCGGCTTCTTTCATGAATGTGAGGGGTTGGAGGGAGGGGTGTCGGACAATGAGGAGCAGCCATTTCGCACAACGTCAGACGATGCGGCAGGCGCTTCCGGGTCAGATGCGCCATCGGGCTGATGTGCCCTGTCCAGCCGACGCCCGGGATATCCGGTATCGACCCGCCCGATGCCGTCGGCCGCATCACGCAGCACCAGGGACTCCAGCTCGACCAGGGGCAGGCGCGCCCGATAGTTGAACACTTTCAGCAGGATGGGCAGGTTGACGCCATAAAGGACACTGACCCGACCCGGCACGGCCATCTGCATGGCAATGCGCGACGGCGTGGCACCGTACAGATCGGTCAGCACCACCTGGCCGCTGCCGTCATTGATGCGGCTGGCCAGCGCCCGCGCCTCGCGCAGCGCCTGATCGGGATCCTCGTCGGGAATGATGTCCAGCGCAGCCGCCTGCACCGGCAGGCCGCGATAGACGTGCCGGCAGCACCCCAGGAGCGCTGTGGCCAGGGGCTGATGCGCAATGATCAGCACCGAGATCATGAAGGTTCCCGCTCAGGCCCCGGCGGCGGAACGATCGGCCGCCACACGCTTTTCCAGCTGTGCAATGAAGAAATCGGGCACATCGAAACCGGTCTGCGCCGTGATTTCCATGAAACCGGTGGGGCTGGTGACGTTGATCTCGGTGAGGCTGTCGCCAATCACGTCCAGACCCACCAGGAACAGCATCATCACCACGCCGAACTCGGCCACGTGCTGGATGCTCTCGGTCTCCTGGCCCACCAGGCCGAAGACCGGACCGATCAGGACACCGGCGATCAGGTAGCCCAGGACGGAGCCCAGCCCCAGTCGCTTGGAAAGCGGCACGGCGACGGCCGCCGAAGCCAGGTAGATGAATGCGCTGAGCAGCAGGGAGGTCATGCAGGATCCTTCGGGGAGCGGGCCAGGGGCAGGGGGCCGGTGGGTTTTGATTCTAGCGATTGATGGCGGTGTGAGGCTGCACGGTTGCGATGACCGGACAGTCTGCAGGCGATATCCGGGGTGGAACGTTGCCGCCGGACTGCAGCAAGGGCGTCGATGGTGAGTGTCTGGAAGACCTCCAGCGACGGATCGTCAGGCGGAGAATGGACACCTCGTCATGCGCGAAGCGCCCCCCGTGATGCAGACCATCGGTCACACGCCGCGGGGGCGAGGCGGTATATTTCCCCTTTGCCTTGCAGACAACATCCTTCCAGGGGAGAACGGCGATGGTTTCCCGATCGATATGCCAGCCGACCCGCTTCGGCGTGGACGAGGTGGTGGCGCAGCTGCGCGAGCGGCGCGAAAGCGCGTTGCGCGCGCGTC
>ERZ773233.1202-NODE-1202-length-15263-cov-82.790110_pt1 | contig 15263 bp, 14 predicted proteins | sample MGYA00580991_ERZ773233 | MGnify/ENA primary metagenome ERZ773233 (study PRJEB29015, sample SAMEA2738178) | human oral metagenome | biome: human oral; feature: human-associated habitat; material: saliva | place: China | collected 2161 ...
CCCGCATCGTCGAGGCCGCGTCCACGGGCGCGGACGTCGTCGCGACGGCCTGCCCGTTCTGTTCCCAGATGCTCGGCTCGGCCTCCGGTACGTCCGCCGGTTTCGTCTCCTCCGACGCCGCCGACCAGGGCGGGGCGACCAACGAGGCCACCCCGGCCTCGTCGACGACCGCGAGCGGAAAGCTCCCCGAGGTGCGCGACGTGGCCGTCATGCTGCTGGAGTCCGTCAAGCGCGGGCAGTAACGCACGCGCACGGCGCGCACCCCACAGTGTGCACCGTGCGCACACACAACAGACAAGAGGGCGGCCCCGCAGGAACACCTGCGGGGCCGCCCCTTCGTCTGAAGAAAATCAGTCCTCGACGCCGACGATGACGTTGGAGGCCTTGATGACGGCGACGGCCTTGGAGCCGACGGTCAGGCCGAGCTCCTCGATGGCAGCGTTCGTGATCGACGAGGAGATGACCAGGCCGGGGGCGACCTCGATCTTGACGATGCCGTTCACGGCGCCCTCGGAGACCTCAACGACGGTGCCGGGGAACTGGTTGCGTGCGGAGAGCTTCATGCTGTGTCCTTTCCTTCGTATGGATATGAAAACACAGACACCCTAGCGGGTGGGATAGGCGCCGTCTACAGATGGCTACTCGTCGTCCTCCTCGTCGGTGACCTCCGCCAAGCCGACGAGGAAGCCGTCCTCGTCGATGACGTTGCCACCCACGAGGGTCGCGATCAGGCCGGCGGCCTTCTCCACATCCTGCGTGGAGCGCAGGCGCTCCAGGCGGGCCGTGCGGCTCATCGTGGTCGCCCCCGGCGTCGGGGTCAGGCCGGGCAGCCAGCGAACCTGATACTCGATGATCGCGCCCGTCGTCCACGGCTCCCAGCGCAGCACGCGCGGGGGCGTGGGCACGGCATGAACCTCGATCATCATGTCGGAGCGGTTGCCAATCGGACACATGAGCGCGTAACCGTCGACGACCTGCGGCTCGTTGCGCTGGGCCTCCAGCTCCTCGCGGGCCTTGGCGATCTTAGAGGCGATGTCCTCGCGAACAGGCCCCAGCTCCGCCTTCAGTTTCTCAATGTGCGCGGCCTGCGCGGGACTGAGCGCGGGAGCCTCGGGAACGTCGGGGACGATGTCGCGCGCGTCCTTCATCTCCGTAAAGCCCGCGCGCTCACGCATCGCCTGTAGGAGGTCCTCGGGATTAATCCACCGCGGCGAGTACACCGTCAAGTTCACCGCCGAGTCGGCGTCGGGAACCATGACGTAGCCGCTACCCGCGAGGCGCATACCCCCGGCCAGGCGGCGTGCCATACGGTTCAACGCCTCGAGGACGAGGTACTCCAGGCCGGTGGGCATCCCCTCGGGAAACGCCTTCGCCCACTCCCCCATCACCGCGCTCGGCTTATCCTCGGCGCGCGAGGCCGGGCAGCGCAGGATCCACGCGTTCGTCAGCAGGGACGGGGTGCCCAGCTCGGCGCGCGTCGGCTGATCGAGCGACCACGGGCCCTCAAGCTCAGCCTCGGACGACAGGCGCAGGCGACCCGGGGCGATCCAGCCGGCCTCGTCCCACATGGAGATCGCGAGGGCCTCCAGCTCGGCTGGATCCACCGCCTCGGACACCAAGAGCAGGTGATTGCTCAACGCCTCATCCAGGTCGATAACACCCGCGGGTTCGCTCACCTCGATGGCGGCGGCGATCGGTGCGGCGGCCTCGGCGCCCGTGACCTCGCCGTCGGCCGCGATCTGAAAGGCGTGCTCCGTCGTGGTCATCCCCACCAGCGAGGCGTGCGTCTGCGTGAGCGGGTTGCCCGTCGCGGCCGTGAGCAGCGGGTCCGCGAAACTGTGGCGCGCGCTCGCCATGCGTTCCTTGAGGGAACGCCTCACGGGCGAGGGCGGGGGCTCGTCGCCCCGGTTGGTGACCTGGTCGGGGCGCGCAGTCATGCCCGGCAGGGCGACGCCGGTGATCACGCCGGTGCGCATCACCTGGGCCTGGCCGCCCCCACCCTGAGCGGGCACGCCCGACGGAGGCGTCGGCGGAGGAGGCGCGGTCGGCGGAATACCCTCCGCTTCGGGCGGAGGCGGAGCAGCCAGGGGACGATCGCTCGGTTCTGGCGGCGGAGGCACCGCCGCAGGCAGGTCCGCCGCTTCGGGCGGGGGCGGCGCAGCTAACTCGGCCGCGGCACGCACCGCGCGCTCTGCGCGCATGCGCTCACGCCTGGACGGAAGAGGAGGATGAGACGTCATCATGTCACCGATCGATACGGGTGCGCGTAAAACGCTCGTGAGTCCGGGAGGGCGTCGGGCCTCGCTGGCCCTGGTAGTGCGAACCCGCACCCTGCGAGCCGTAGGGATGCTCAGCCGGGGAGGACAGGTCGAAGAAGCACAGCTGCCCAATCTTCATGCCCGGGTAGAGCAGGATCGGCATCGTCGCCGCATTGGACAGCTCCAGGGTCACATGACCGGAGAAACCGGGGTCAATGAAGCCCGCGGTGGAATGAGTGAGGAGGCCGAGGCGCCCCAGCGACGACTTGCCTTCCAGGCGCGCGGCAATGTCGTCGCCGAGGGTCACCAGCTCGTACGTGGCACCCAGGACGAACTCACCGGGGTGCAAGACGAAGGGCTGATCCGGCCCCACGTCCACCTGGCGCGCCAGGTCCGACTGGTCCGCAGCGGGGTCGATCACCGGGTAGCGGTGATTATCAAAAAGGCAGAACAGCCGGTCCAACCTCACGTCGATACTGGCCGGCTGGACCAGGTCACGATCCAGAGGATCCAGCCGAATGCGGCCGGAATCCAGGGAGGCGTTGATGTCGCGGTCACTGAGCAGCATGACTTGATTGTCGCATACTCAGCGCCGCGACAACACCCCAGGTCACACCAGCGGCTGGCCCGTGGCGTCGCAGCCGTAGGAGCCGGAACGCATGATGATCATGATGAACTCAATGAACGCCCAGATGGCGCTGATGGGCAGGCCGATGATGATAACGGACAGAAGCAGCTGGATCAGGCCGCGGCTGTTGTAGCCCAGGTAGAAGTTGTGGATACCCAGCGGGCCCACGAAGAACGCCAGAAGCAGGGCAATGATCAACTGCTTGGGCGGGTTCGCATAGACACCCTGAGCGAAGGCGGGCTGGCCGAACGCGGGTTGGCCGAACGCGGGCTGGGCGTAGCCCTGCTGGGGGTCCTGGGGCTGGCCGAACGCGGGCTGAGTGTAGGGCTGCTGCGCGTCCTGGGGCTGTGTCTCCGGCGCCGCACCAGCGGGGTCGTAGGCGGTGCCGTAGGTGGTGGTGCCGGGGGTGGCGGTCGCCTCGTCAAAGGAGGGGGCCGAGGTCTGGGGGAAGCTGGGCGCCTCAGGCGCGGGGATCGAGGCCTGGGTGTCGTCCTCGGGCTTGATGGGGTTGGCCAGGGGATCGGGCGTCGTCATGGCTAAGCCTTTCGATTGTCGTGGGGTGGCCTTTCTGTGGCCGTACTGCGACATCCTAGCGTGCACCGCCCCCATCACGGTACCCGCAACCACCCCGACGTCACCCCGAATCCACCCGCAGACTGTTTGTCAACTGGGTCAGGGGCAGGAGTGCCATGCCTTCACGCGCGCAGCGCGACACGCCGCTGCGCCTGCGGCGACGCGCGCGGGTACATCTGGCGGCAAGGCTCACTCGAGAAGTGGCAGTGCGCGCCCTTCAATGCGCAGGTTAACCCCATGGGTGGCAGTGTGGGCGGGGTCGCCCACGCTCCACCTATAGGGCCCAGCTGCGCATTAAGGGGCTAACAACGCCAGGCCTCGGGCCCAGCTGCCACCGCAACCCGGGATGCTTCACCCGGCAAGCCGACGCCCTCGCAACAGCGAAACGCTCGGCCAATACGCCCACAGCATTCACACGCTGGCGCGACAGCAGCCCACCCGGCAGCGAGTCGCTCGACCGACACACCCCGGGCTAGATACAAAAAGTGTGGGGCCCAGCATCAGCCGGGCCCCACACTCTCACAGAGTGCGCGTCAGTTCAGACACATTCGCACAACTCAGACGGTGGGAACGCCGTTGGCGTCCTTCTCGTAGATCCACTTGCCCATGAAGGTCATGACGGCGCACGCGAGCAGAACGGCCCACCACACGAAGGTGAGCAGGCTGATGATGGCCGAGAGGAAGCCGAGATCCAGGATGCCCAGCACACCGAGCACGAGGGAGATGACGATCTTGTAGATGCCGTACTGGGTGTAGCCGAGGTAGAAGTCACCGACGCCGAAGCCGCCGAGGAACAGGTTGAGAAGGCCGGCGACCACGCGAGACTTGCCCTGGACGGGGGCGTTGAAGCCGGGCTGGCCGTAACCGGGCTGCTGAGGAGCGGACATTATGTCTCCTGTTGTTGATGGAACCCCGCAAGGCGCAGGGCGTTTCTGAAAGCACGGTCAGACTAGCGGACCTTCACCGTTTATACAACAGTGAACAGATTTTATGCTCCACCTCACAGACCGGGTCACTGAGAGCGCAGCCATCAGACAACTCTCTCTACACTGACAGGGTGTTCATAAATCCAACGGCCGAGGCCTCGCAGACACTGCTCCATGACCTTCCCCGCTGGTTCGCATCCAACAAGCGCGACCTGCCCATGCGACACGACGACGTGTCCGACTGGGGCACCCTTGTTTTCGAGATCATGAGCCAACAGACCCCGGTATCGCGCGTGCAGCCGATCTGGATTGAATGGATGCAACGATGGCCCACACCCGCGGACCTGGCCGACGCTTCCTCCGCGGATATCATTGTAGCCTGGGCAAATCTGGGCTATCCGTCACGCGCGCTGCGCCTCAAAAACTGTGCGGGCACCATCGTCGAGAAACACGGCGGTCAGGTGCCCCTCACCATGAAAGAGCTGACTCTCCTGCCGGGCGTGGGCACGTACACAGCCAGCGCACTGCTCGCCTTCCGCCACGGAATCCGCGTCCCAGTTCTGGACACGAACGTCCGTAGAGTGCTGGTCAGGTTTCTCGATGGCCGGGAGTTTCCTCCCCACTCAACGCCCTCCAAATCGGAAACCGCGCGCGCCGCAACTCTGCTTCCAACAGATGGACACCTCGCCGCGGACGTCAGTTTGTCTCTCATGGAGTTCGGCGCCATCGTCTGCACCCAGCTCTCCCCCAGTTGTGATGAATGCATCATGCACAAGCACTGCGCGTGGGCGACCGCCGGCTTCCCCAAGGATGAGAAACGCCCCACACCCCAGCCCTACACGGGCACCGACCGCCAGGCCCGCGGCCGCATCATGAAGGCACTGCGCGCCGCGCACTTCGAAGGTAGGGAGGGCCTGACCAAGCGCCGAGTCCTCGACGCCGCCCGCCTCGACGGTGGCGACCGCTACCAGCCCACCCGCGTCTACCGCGCCCTCCTCAAGGAAGGCATGATTGTCTTCAACGAGGACACCAAGCGAGTGACACTGCCCCGCTGACCCGGGCACCGCGCCGCGTGACATCACACGGGACGCCCACCTCCCACTCGCCCACCACGGACGAGGCCCACTCCCCGACCGCGAACCCACGCGACATCGGGACACCAGCCACGGCCTCGGCGACTACTAATACCTAATCGCGTCGATCGGCTTGATGCGCACGGCCGCGAGCGCCGGGATGATGCCGCATAAGGCACCGATGCTCGTGGATATGGCGACGCCCGCGATGGCCGCGCCGGCGGGGAAGGCTGGTGTCTCACTGAGCGCGATTCCCATCGTTTCGAGTGGCAAGAAACGCACGACGACGACCGCGATGCCCACGCCGATGACGCCGGCGACGAAGGTGGCGACCACCGACTCCATGAAGACCGCGAAGAACACGCGCGCGGCGGAGGCACCGACGGCTCGGCGGATACCGATTTCGCGCACGCGCTGACGCACGGTCACGATGGCGACGTTGAGCAGGCCGAGCGCACCAAGGAACACGATGATGCCGCCGATGATCATGATGACTCGGGAGATCGTCCCCAGCTGTTCCTCGCCCGTGTCCTGGTGCTCGCCGCCGGTGACGCTCACGCGCCACCCGTCGCCGAGAATCGAGGCCAGGGCGCGCGGCAGCACCGTGCGCGCCTGCTCGGCATCCTCGGGGCCGACCCACGCGATCATCGTGGGCTGTCCCATCTGCGGCAGAGCGGCACGCGCCGCGTCATAGTGCACGTAGAGGGTCGGCATGTCGAAGCGGCTCTTCGCTTTGACGACGCCGACGACGCGCAGCGCGGTGCCGTCGGTGGTGTGCAGCACGATGGGGACCTGGTCGATGGGGGCGCGTCCCAGCTGATTCCACAGGACCTCGGAGATGACGACGGGAGTCAAGCGCTGGTCCGCGTCGCTGGCGGCCACCCAGCGCCCGGCGAGCATGCGGGTCCGGAAGATCACCTCAAAGGCGGGGTCCACCGCCTGAATGGTGACGTCGTTGAACATGTCCTGGGTTTGCACCACCGGGTAGCCGCGGAATTGCCCGGACGTGCGGGCCTGGCGCACCTCGACGATCTCACCGCCGCTGCTGGCTAGACGCGACCAGTAGCGGATGTCGTGTCGGTCCGCGAGCGTCGTCATCGCGTCGCTCACCGGGTCCTTGTCGTCGGGTCGCGTGACATTCGACGAGGCCTGGGCACCGTCCCCGGTTCCGGTCTCCTGAGAGGGTCCGTCGGTCGAGGGCGCCCCTTGGTTTGCCGATGATTGTTCCGGAGCGAGGCGCAGCGTCACCGAGCGCCCCTCGTAGAGCTCGGCCAATTCCCGCGAGGATTGCAAGATCAGGTCGCCCAGCGCGATGACGACCGTCATGGCGGCCACCGCGGCGACAACTCCCACGAGCGAGAGGACCACGCGGGCCTTCTGAACCTTCACCTCGCCCCACGCCTCGATGAGGGCTCCCACGATCTGGCTCACAGCGTTCACGATGCGCCCTCCTCACCCGCGGTGATCGCCTCAGCCGAGGAGGCCTCGGCCTGCGGCGGGACCGGTATCTGAGATGCCTGCGCACGCGCCGACACCCCACTTTCCGTCCCGCTGACCGTCCCACTCGCCGCGCGAGGAGCACCCGGCTCCGGTTCACGGACCTGCGTGGGAGGCGGCGGCGGAGGAGAGACGAGAGCGGGGGCAGCCACGGCCTCGTCCCCGGAGTGGGCGGGCTTAAGGTCGGCGGACGCGGCGCCGCTGGGCACGTTGCCCGCGCTCTCGGTCCCGGTGGGCTCGATATGCCCGGCCTCCGTGCGCTGGGTCAGGGCGGAGGGATCGGCGACCTCGTGGAGGACGCCGTCGTAGAGTTCGTAGGCGCGCGAAGCGCGGGCAGCGACCGCCATGTCGTGCGTGATGACGATGAGCGCCGAGTCGGATTCTCGGGCGACCTCCTCCAGGAGGGCCATGACCGCGCGGCCCGTGTCCGGATCGAGGGCGCCGGTCGGCTCGTCGGCGAGGATCACGCGCGGGCGGCGCACGAGGGCGCGGGCGATCGCGATGCGCTGCTGCTCGCCGCCACTCATCTCACCCGGGTAAGAGTCCGCGCGGTCCCCAAGGCCCACGCGCTCCAGCATGTCCAAAGCGATCGCGCGCCTGCGCAGCAGCTGCGCACCCGAGGCGTACAGGAGGGGAACCTCGACGTTTTCGACGGCCGTGCGCGCGGCGAAAATGTTGAATTGCTGGAAGACGAAGCCGAAATCCGCCCCCCGCATGCGGGCGCGACGTCCCTCGCCCAGGCGCGTCGTGTCCACGCCGTCCAGCTCGTAGGTGCCCGACGTGGGGGTATCCAGCATGCCAATGATGTTGAGCATCGTCGACTTCCCCGTGCCCGACCGGCCGACGATCGAGACGTGCTCTCCCGCCGCGACGTCCAGATTCACGCCGCGCAGAATATGCAGGTCCTCGCCGTCAGGCAGGGTGACCGTGCGGGTCACGCCCCGCAGGCACACCAGGCTCATCGCGCGCCCGTCCCGCCGGACGCGTCCGCGGCTCCGTCCATGGCCCCGCCGTCCATCCCCGCTCCGGGACCCGGGCCGTAGGGATCGTCCTGGTTGTCCTTCGTCGCGGTCGGGGTGAATTCGAGGATTTCCTCGCCCTCCTCCAGGCCGTCCTTGACCTCGACCATCTTGCCGTCCGTCAGACCCAGAGTCACCGAGCGCTTCTCCGGGTTGGCCGGGTCGGAGGTCGGCACGTAGACGGTGCCGGTCTGGTAGCGGCCCTCAACCGCGGAGACCGGGACGGCGAGCACGCCCGTGGCCGAGCCCGTCGTCATCTCGATGCTGACCTGCAGGCCCGCGAACACCGTCTGGTCGGAGGGAATCGCGCAGCGAGCCTTCAAGTCCGTCGAGGCCGTGGCTGAGCTATCCGAGGCCCCCGGGTTCTTGGGGTCCTGCGTCTTGCCGGTCGGACTCACGAGCTTGACGTCGGAGCACTCGAAGGGTGCCGGGCCGTTCTTGATGGTGACGGTCGCGGTGGAAGGGGCCTCCTGGAGGCGGTACATCTGGTCTGCGCTCAGGGAAGCGACAGCCGAGAACGTGGAGGGGGCGACCGACGCAACCGTGTCGCCAATCGCGAACTGCTGTCCCACCAGAACACTCGTCGACACCCTGCCGTCGCCGGGGGCAGCAACCGTCTCGTATTTATAGGTCGGCTGTCCGATTTCCGTCGTGACGTTACCGTCCTCGTCGGTGACCTGCCTTGGTTCGCCGGGGATCTCCTTGCGGATCTGGATGAGGGCGTCACCCTTGGCGACCGTGTCACCGTCGTTGACGTAGACGCGCACGACCGCGCCGTCCAGCGTCGCGCGAGCGTTGACGGGCTCGTCCGCCTGGATCGTGCCCGTCAGACTCACGGTGTTCGTGATGTCCGCGCGGCCCACCGGGATCGTCATCTGCCCGAAGGTGCCGCCCGGGTCCATGCCATCGCTCGTCTGTTCTTCGGCCGCCGCGGGGAAGAAGGCGAACTTCACCAGGGACACCGCGATAACGACCCACGCGAGGACCTTCACAATGTCGAGCACCTGCGCGGTTCGGGTCTTACGTGCCACGTCCGTCTCCTTCGATCTGCACCATTCAGGCAATTGTATGGTGGGAATCACTTGCAGAGCAAGGGTTGACACTTCGTGTCAGGGAACAATCAGGGCCCCTCGGGGTGGCTTGACGGGCGTGCCTGGGGCGCGGCCGATAGCGGCTGCCACCTTGCCCGCGCCGGGGCGAGGAGCTCCTGCCAGCTTGGCGGTCGCGGCCGACAGGGCAGGCACCTCTCCGGCGCCTCGGCAATGAAAGGGCACGCCCGAGACGCGGCCGACAGAGCGGACACTCAGCCAGCGCCTCGCGAAAGAAAGAGCACACCCGAAACACGGCCAACAGAGCAGACACTCAGCCGACGCCTCGGCAATGGGAGCGCGCCCACTACCTCCTGCCTACGATGGGGGTGCCCCGACTGAGAGGACGACATGATCCGCCGCGCCACGCCCGACGACGCAACCGCCCTGTCCGCGCTCGCCCGCGAGTGCTTCACCCAAACCTTCGGTCACCTCTACGCGGCGGAAGACTTGGCAGTCTTCCTCGACCAGGCCTACTCCCCCACCGTCCTACGCGCCGAACTGGAGGACCCCGAGCGCGCAACCTGGCTCCTCTTCGAAGATTCACCCGGTTCCCCCTCCTCGGAGGACGAGGCCGGGGCCGGGCCCTTCGCTCATGTGCCCTCCGGTTCTCCCTCCACCATCAAGGCCGACGAACACCACGACGCCGCAGATCCCGATACCGCACGGGCCGGGGACAGGTCCTTCGCTCATGTGCCCTCCGGTTCTCCCTCCACCATCAACGCCGACGAACACCACGACGCCGCAGATCCCGATACCGCACGGGCCGGGAACGGGCCCCTCGCTCATGTGCCCTCCGATTCTCCCTCCACCATCAACGCCGACGAACGCCACGACACCGCAGATCCCGATACCGCACGGGCCGGGGACGGCACCCAGGCCTCGTCCCCCATCGGCTACGTGACCGCGTGCCCGGCGCACCTGCCCCACCCCGACGTCGCGCCAGGCGACGGCGAGATCCAGCGGCTGTACATCCTGCGCGGTCACCAGGGTGGGGGCCGGGGAACACTCCTGCTACGCACAGCGCTGGAGTGGCTCGAGCGCGAGGGGCCGCGCACCCTGTGGATCGGCGTATGGAGCGAGAATTACGGGGCGCAGCGTTTCTACGCGCGCCACGGCTTCGAGATCGTCGGCGAATACTCGTTCATGGTCGGCGACCACGCGGACCGCGAGTTCATCACGCGCCGCCCGGCAAGACCCTAGCGCCACCTGCCCGAGCCGCACAGGCCGAGCACCCCCTGCTAGCGCCCCTGTGCCCCGGCTCTCCGGCTCGGCCCTGCGCCCCGGCCCTGCGGCACGGCCCTCCGGCACGCCCCAGCTAGCGCCCCTGCGCCCCGGCCCTCCGGCACAGCCCTCCGGCACGCCCCTCCGGCACGGCCGCCGACGCCTGCGCGATTGGGGGAATTGCAACCATAGAAGGTCTCTGTCGGCGTGTCGCCGGCGTGTCGGAGGCCTATGGTTGCAATTCCCCCCATTTGCACGCGCGAGCGCTGGACACCGCGCCCAAAGTGCAGACCACCTCGGCGAATAATGCCAAAAAGGGGTGATGTGGGCGAAGTGGACTGCACTGTGAGCACATAACAACGGGCCCCGAGGCGCACACCCCGGGGCCCGTCGTCAGCTATGACGCGATCACTCGGCCTTGTCGGCCTCGGCGATCTTCTTACGCACGTCGTCCATGTCCAGGTTCTGGATCTGGGAGATCAGGTCCTCCAGAGCGGACAGCGGAAGCGCACCCGACTGGCGGAACACCGCGATGCCATCGCGGAAAGCCATCAGGGTCGGGATCGACGTGATCTGAGCGGCCATCGCGAGCTGCTGCTGGTCATCCGTGTCGATCTTGCCGAACACGACGTCGGGATGCTTCTCGGAGGCCTCCTCGAAAACGGGGCCAAACTGGCGGCACGGGCCACACCAGGTCGCCCAGAAATCAACCAGAACAATGTCGTTAGACGACACGGTCTGCTCGAAGTTCTCCTGCGTCAGAGTAACGGTAGCCATATCTCTCCTTGTAGCGCCGACGCTCTCATCGGCAAGTTGGTCGAGGCCGGACGGCCCCTGTGTTCTGTCTGAATCAACGGACGCGGCGCGCCCACTATTCCCCGGAAGGGAGAGGCGCAGCGGTGACGTGACGCACGTTCTCCTCCGAGGCACCCAGGCCTCGCAAAATAAAGGTCTCCACGAGGACCAGCGCCGACTCACGATGCGCCGCGTCCTTGGGGAGGCGCTGGCCCGCAAGCGTCGCATGGATCAGGTGAACCGCGCCCAGCGTATTCTGCTGCGCGATCAGGTGACGATCCATGGCCTCGTCGAGGATCCCAATGAGGACTTCGCCCACCAGCCCCGCATGATCATGCAGGTGGGAGGCGCTGCGGCCCGACATCTGCCGACGCAGGCCCATGCCCGCCTTGACGTGGTAGCGACTCGTCATCTGCAGGTGCGACCGAATATACAGACGCAGGCGCATGAGCGGATCAGGCTCGGCCGCGAGGCGCCGCGTCAGGACCGACGTAAACTCCTCGGTCACCTGGCGCATGTACGCAAGCAGGAGCACTTCCTTGTCCGCGAAATGGTTGTAGACCGCGGTGCGACCCACTCCGGCGCGCTCAGCGATCTGACTCATCGTGATGGATTCGAAGGATTGCTCGGCCATGAGGGAGCCAAGCGCCTCAAACAGGCGCGAGCGGGTGATCTCGCGGTGAGAGGCGAGGGACTCGCCAATAATCTTCGGCATGCGCTTATTCTGACATTACGCCCCCATGTGTCGTCAAATGATAGGAGGGCGACCCTCACCTCACGCACGTCGGCCCGGGTTTGTCACGCGCCGCTTCCGCACGAGGCCGGGGGACCTCCGCGCACTCCTGGACGCGCCCGCCCGAGGCCGGGTGGCCTCCGCACGAGGCATCATCGGCCACAGTGCGCAACCACGGCCTCGACGATGGGAAGGTCGGCGGCAATCCACGGCAAGTCCGCCAGGTCAGCAATGGGCACCCACCGGGCCTCCAGGTGCGAGGCGCCCGCGCGCGGGGCCGGCGAGCCCGGCGCAACCTCCGCGAGCCACACGCCCATGACACGCCCGCCCAGAATCGGCCACCACAGCCCACCATCGGGGCACACCCGTTCCCCCACGCTCAGGCGCGCGCCGAGCTCCTCCGCAATCTCGCGCTCGAGCGCGCCCACCGCGTCCTCGCCAACCTCGATCTTGCCGCCGGGTAGCTCGAAAAGGCCGCGCAGCTCCTCCGGGTACGCGCGCGAACACGCGAGCAGCACGGTCGGGTTCTCCAGGGAGTCAACGATGGCTGCTGCCACCACGGGACGAGGCATGGGTCCTCCAATCGGTCACACGACCCTCAGTGTATCCGCGGCCGAGGCGGCGGGACGGCGGCGGAGGGAGGCGGCGGAGGGAGGCGGCGGAGGGAGGCGGAAGTTTGGAGGGGCACTGCGGATACGTCGGCGCGCGGGTCGGGCGCGCCGGTTGCGCGCCCATCGGCCGTGAGGCTATGATCGACAGGTCGATTCCTTTGGGACGATGAATTGCGGGCGTAGTTCATCGGTAGAATGGAAGCTTCCCAAGCTTCAGAGGCGGGTTCGATTCCCGTCGCCCGCTCCACTTCCCGCCCGGCCGAGCGCCGGGCGGTTTTGTTATGCCACCTCCCTGCGCGAGCGGCAATTCCCGCGAAGTATCGCTTGCACCTGCGAATATCCGGGGGTGCGGACCATCACCAGGACCAGCACACCTGCGCGGAGGCGCCATGTCAGAGCCCATCTGCTCAAAGCGTAGTCCACCTCGCCCACAACACCCCATTTTCAGCGTTTTTCGTCGAGGTGGTCTGCAGTTTGAGCACAGCGTCCGGCGCACCCACCGCCAAACGGGGGGAATTACTACCATAGACCCCCGACACGCCGGCGACACGCCGGCAGAGACCTTCTATGGTAGTAATTCCCCCCACCAGGCGCGGGGCGTAGGTGGCCAGGCCAGTGCGTGCGCGACCCTGATCGAGCGCACCACCGGCTAGCAAGGACGTTCAGGAACGTATAGTGTCGGATCTGGAAGTGAAATTGAGGCGACTTAACGAAGCTGAAAGTGCTACCAGCGAGGCCCTGGGGAGGCTTACTGATCTACGCTATCTTTGTATGGAAAACTCGCTATACCCCCGCGAAGGTACTATTGCCTGAACTTGCGTGAAGCATCTCGCGCACTTCTGTCGACACTAAGAAAACGACATTCGCGACCACATTTTTCTCCCGATTGGAGGTGTGACAATGGGTTCCCGGTTAGGTGTTTTGCTTAAGACTTACTCTGGTTGGGAGATCTACCGCGACCACTGGGCGGCCCAAACGGTCGGACTGGACATTGCGATCGACGGTATGGAAGCCACCATTCAGCGTGTGCGTTGTATGTCTCCGATGGGTATTGATGATCCGCATGCTTGGAAAGGAGCGACGTGGATTGAGGGCACGCTTCTGATCGATGAGACCAGGAAACTGGTGGTGTGGGCAGAGGAGAGCGAGGCGCTCTACATGCCTCGACTTATCAACTACCTCGTTGAGCACACTTGGCCTGGGTGGACGGCCGTCTGGTCAGCCGAAGGAACCAGGGGAACCCTTCGGGCTGCTGGCGTCGATCCGGCCACCATCTTCACACACCGTTCTGATCGTTTACCATGCGATCGCGCGCCCGATCTAGAGCCATGGGATGAGTGGCACGGAGCTGATCCCATCACCGTACGCATGGCAGACGGCACCTTGGTCACCTGGCGCGCTTACGGCTTCCTGGACGATCTTACTGGATGCGGTCCTGAGAATTTCCTGGCTTTGGCTCGCGAGGTCACCTCCCGGCTACCGGATGAATCGGATGCGTGGGAGCAGACCACGGATGACGATGTTCCGACCACCGGGATATTCGTGGACTACCAAGCACGCTCGTTGCGTTGGTGGTCGCTCCAGGACAGGGACATGCACCTGGAGGATTTCGATGCGCTGTGGCCGGGATGGACACTAACCAGCAGTTCGGACGACTACTCCTGGCACCAAGAACTCACCGGGCAGGTATTCCGTACCTGGGCTGATGATGTAAACGAATGTCGCTCCTGGATCGAGAAAGCTATTGAGGAAGGCACACGAGCCAACCCGCTAGCAAGCTTGGCCAACGCCCTGTCAGGTCAGGGTCATGAGATCAGTCCGTACGCGTCTGCTTTGGAGTTCTTACCCTCCAAGCATCAAGCCGCGATGGAAACCTTCGACCGGCTCCTCAATGCCGTTCGAGACACGCCATTGAAGCCCGCGCGAATTATCGACCGACACGGAACTATCACACCCCCGCTCGAGGAGGGAGAGGCCGGATTCTAGGGGTGGTTGCAAGACGGGTTATGTCCTGAGCAGCAGTTCGAGGCGTTGCTTGGGTGTGTCCCAGTTGAGCGTTTTGCCGGGGCGCTCACCCCGCTGGTCAGCGATGACATCCAGGTCTGCTTCGCTTAGGGGCCACCGACCAGAGCCTTTGGGCATGTAATTGACGCAGTGACCGCACCCATATCAAACGGGCCGACCACCCACGGTTACACCACTATGCGGGACGCTACTCGTAAGTAGTGCAATGCCCCTGAGCAACAAGCTCGACCATGGACAAGGGAACTCCCTCAATTCCGCATGCAATTCCAACACAGCCCGACCCCACACCAACGCGGAATCCGCAGAATTCCAACGATCAGACTTCAAACCACGAAACGCATCCGAGGGAATTGCATGCGAAATTACTGGGGCGGTGGGATCAGGTCCCCAGAAAAGTCGCACGTAATTCGACTGTGTGAAGTTTCAACAAAGTCTGAAAACGTTGCAATTCCAACGGTCTCAATTCAGGATTTGAAAGAGTCGTGGAGGAATTACGTGCGAAATCAATGAGGCGGCGGCGGGGCCTGACCGGGCTTCACGACAACGCGCCAAGCCACACGCCAGCAACCCGGCCCCACTGGTGCGGAGGGCGCCGGAGGGACCTGCCGCGGTGCCGGTGGGCGGTGGCAGGGCCTGGCTGGCACCACACAGCACCACAGGCCCCACTGGTGCGGAGGCGCCGGAGGGACCGGAGGGCACGGGCGGGCTTCGAGGCGCGGCGCCGAACAAAGTGAGGTCGCCTAGCCTCGCGGGCGGCCGGACCCTCCGGCGCCCAGAGCACCCGTGGGGCCACACGCAACGCAAACGCGCGGC
>ERZ773233.1203-NODE-1203-length-15254-cov-3.987104_pt1 | contig 15254 bp, 8 predicted proteins | sample MGYA00580991_ERZ773233 | MGnify/ENA primary metagenome ERZ773233 (study PRJEB29015, sample SAMEA2738178) | human oral metagenome | biome: human oral; feature: human-associated habitat; material: saliva | place: China | collected 2161 ...
GTTAAATCAATGAGTGAATTGAGAGATTTAGTAGTACAAGATATGGCAAAACTGGGATATATCGAAGCAGAGGATATAAGAAAAGTAATAGGTATAGCGAGAAATACTTTGGATAGATTATTTATTTATAATACATGTTCAAATACTACAATTAGAAAAATATCAATAGTAACTAAAAGACCTATGAGGGAATATGAAGCTTGTGAATTTAAGCTAGTTTAAATTATGACAATAAAAAAATCACTCTCTATTATGCCGATGAAAGTGATTAGATGAAAGTATTGATTAGAACCAAAATCAATATATTAATTTATATATTGATTATACTATAAAAAAAGAAAAAAGTCAATACTTTCTAATAAAAAAATTAAAATACTAGAAAGGAATTGAGAAAATGAATAAAAAAGATGAAATACTAGATAGAAGTTATATTGAAAATTTAAGTAAAGAAGAGCAGTTTGTATTTTTAGAAAAAGAGTTAGACTTAGATAATCAAGTTGATGATTCTAAATTTGAAAAAGAATTAGGTGATTATTGGGATGAATTATGTAGAGTACATCCTAAGCGTATGCTAGATGCAAAAGGTGTTACTCAAGATATTAGATTATCTGCATTATTTTTTATGTTAAATCGTATATTAGAAAATAAAATACAGATTATAGAAAAGAAAAAAATTTTTATAAGAAACGATGACTTAGGTTGGATTCATTTAGAGCGTATTAACATATCAAAATTGAAACAACTAATTTTAAAATGTAGTGATGGATTCGGAATATCTGTTTCTATGCGTAAAGAATTAATTTCCATGATAGAAAGTTCTATAACAAGAGATTTTAAATCATCCAACAATATTATTCAATTAAAAAATGGATATTTTGATGGTGGTCGATATTATGAAGGAATTTATAATACCGAAATACCTAAATTCTTTATTCCGCATGAATATAATCCTACTTATTGTAATATAGATGATATTCCTGAGTTTACCGATTTTATTAAGCATTTATCCAGTAATAATGAAGAAGTTTTTGAGTTTATATTAGATACAATGGCTTCCGTTTTTATTCAAAGTGATATGTTCAGAAAAAAAAATCCATATTTATTGAGATTCTATGGCTCTACTGGTGAAAATGGAAAATCTACATTTATTGACCTCTGTAAAAGAATTTTTTACTCATCAGATGGCAGTGTTTATGAAGTAGATTTTGCCGATTTAGTAAAAGATAAAAATTACGAAAGAACAAGTGCTTTCACCTCATTAATGTTAGTAGATGCTGATATGAAAAGTAATTATATAGATAAAGATGTTGCCAATTTAATAAAGAAACTAACCACATCTGATAGTTTAACAACAAGACAGATTTATGGAAAAGCTAATTCAACAAAATTTTTAGGAGTAATAATGATGATGTCAAATCATGCTTTTAAATCTGAAATAAAAGATGGTGGTTTGGGTAGAAGAGTTGTCGAGATTACTATTAATGAAAAACTAAAAAAGATTCAAAAATGGTTTAACGAGTTATTCAGTGATGAAAAAGTGGATATTATTAGAAACTTTTTAATTAAAAGAGCAATAAAACTTAATGAAACTTCAGTAATTGATTTACCTGATATACTAAAAAAGCACCAAGAAGAAATTATGAAAGGCAATAATAATGTTCTTGAATTTATAGAAGATTTCGGCAAAGATAATTTTGAAAATTGCTCTGTTAAATTTATTTTTGATAAATATAATTTATGGTGTGAAAGTAATGGCGAAATTGCTTTAAAAAACACAAATTTTAATTCGACAGTAGAATCAGAATTAAAACTGAAAAGAGACGCTCGTTGAATTACTCATGAAGAATGGGGAAATTTAAAGTATTTAGAAGATAATAAACGAAGTATAAAATGTTGGGTTAAATGATAGAAAAGCGAAATTTGTTTTATAAACAATTAATTTCGCTTTTTTTTTTGTTCGCCATTCTACCACCATTCTACCACCACTCTAATTTTTTTTTAAATGTTGAAATTTCAACGAAATTCGGCAATTACCACCACTACCACCACTTTTTTCTAAAAAAAGCATAAAAATGATTTCAAAATAATTTCAAAATTCAAAAAAAAAGTGGTGGTAGTGGTGGTAGAGAAAAGAGATATTGAAATTTCAACATTTATTAAGCACATTTTACTCTAAACTTGGTGGTACTAAAGTGGTGGTAGAGTGGTGGTAGCCATCTTTCCTCTATTTTTCAACATTCTATCGGTGGTAATTATTTTTTCTTATTTTTTTATATAAATCTGATTATCAGTGTTTTGTGATGTTCTTTGCTTAAAGATTCTTTTCTGTCATTTTACTCTTTTATCCCAAAATTGAAAGAAATTTTAGTGTATCTACATTATCAGCATACTCCCATAACTGGGGGATTTGTGTATTTCCGAAAGCTATTTCATCGGGTAGTAATCCTTTTGCTACTACACATTGTATTTGCTCGGTATCGGTAATGAGTTGTTTTTTCAGAGCTTCTGTATCGGTATAATACTCGTAAAACAAGGTAGCTATGGGTGAAGCATAACTCTTGTCTTCTTTTAATATTAGAAAACCATTTTCGAGTAGCTTATATAAGCTCATTAGGTATACAGCCTTGTTATAATCATAGTTGTTGGCATATTTTTGTTCGTTAATAATATCCCGATAGGTGTAAATAGCTTGAAAAAAAGCGTCAAAAGAGTAATTTTCGGGTACAAATAGTTTAGAAACACTTCTACAGCCAAGTCCGTAGTACTGAAAGATATCCTTTCCTAAGGCAGTGAGCTCCTCTTGGGTTTCTTTGCCAGTAAGTACAGCTACAGAGTTTCTATTTTTTCTGATGATATGAGGCTTTTTGCCGAAATAGTATTCAAAATAGCGCGCTGTATTATTGCTTCCTGTAGCAATTACTGCATCAAAGTTAGTTACTTTCTCATCTGAAAAGGTTACAGCTTCTGCCCATTCAGGTATTAGGTCTCTTAGTTGCTCTGCTATAAAGGGGAGTAGTAGTTTGTCTTCTGACGAAAGTTTTACTACCGCTTTATGCCCTGACGCCCATACGCATAGTAGGTCGTGAAAACCTACTAAGGGGATATTGCCGGCCATTATCAGCAATATTTTCTTTACATTTTGTGGTTCGGATAGCTTATAAGCCGATAACCATCGTTTTATATTAGCTTCTGATAACGTTGTAGCCCAAGTGGTGCGAGCAAAAGTTAAGTTATGCTCTGTGAACCAACTGTTTTGCTGCTCAGCCTGTGCGAATATAGCTGAGAATCGCTTGGCATCATTGAATAACTCTCCTAATAATATCAGTTTTTTTGTTAATTCACTATTTGTCATTTATCATTAATCATTAAAAAGATGGTTCTATGCCTAAGCGTATGCCGAATTTAGGGTTACGTACCCCATTAACATCGTTGAAATCACTGCGCCATACAAAGTCTAACCGTATAAAACGGAAGTTGCCTAAACCGATATTTTCAATACCAAAACCGTATTCCCAATACAGCTTTTCAGGAGAGTTGAACACTATATTACTCATATTAGCTGTCTTATTCTTTTCTGAGAGTGTTCCGTAAGCAAATCTGCCGAAAAGGAGACTCTTAAAGCGTGTTTTCTGTAGGAACGGTACCCTATTGAACAAAAAGCCATCAAAATGATGTTCAAAATAGCCATTAATATAAGTATCAGTGATAAAATCGTAGTAGTCAAGCAGTGCAAAAGTGTTTTTAGCTGTAGAGTACGACTGGTTAGCTGGGGTAGGAGCAAGGGCAATAAGAGGAGCAGTGCCCAATACTTTTCCAGCTTCGAGGTTAGCGTGTAGTATGCCGTAGCCAAACATAGGTATAGGTTTGCTTGCTAATATTTGTACCTTGTCATAATCAAACTGACTATGGCTAATACCACTTACGCCTTTAGTATATTTGAGAGTATAGGTAGAAAACAGCTTTTTGCCGTAGCGTTGTTCTACTCCATAGCCGAATACCTTTCTACCAGGGGTAAAAGTCAGTTCGGTGCCGGTGTAAAAATTGTCATAATCGCGCAGTATATCGCCTGTTTTGGGATTGCGATAAGCTATCAAGAAGTTCTCTTCGCTAGCGGAAGATAAACTTTGGTAGGTGCCAAATACCGAAAGCCGTATATTAGCTGCTATATCGTAGTTGATAACCCCTTGTATCTTCTTATTGCGTGTCAGATAGTAGTTTTCGCCCCTTGCAATGATGAAATTAGTGGTCTTTTCGAAATCTAAATTGGTGTCATCATGCATCACGAAGCTACCTAACTGTAGGTTATCATCTTGGTAAGCAGCCCCGATGCCGATGCGCGGGCGGTAAGAAATAAGGTATTTGCCGCTAACTCCGTATTTAAAAAGTTTATCTTTTAGTCCGTAAGCTCCGTATACATAGGTGCGAAAACGGTCGTCAGTAGAAATAAACGAGCGGAAGCCAGCCCGCAAGCGCAGTCCGTCAACATTGTTGCTTGAGAAGGCTTGCCAGAAACGCCCAAACTGCATATACTTACCTATGGGTATGTAGCCAGAGGTTACGATGTCGGTCAGGTCACCTATCATTTTGATGCGCTTATTGTCGCCTACTTCAGCTATAAGTCGCTTAGTTTTTGTTAAGTCAGTTCCACCGATAGTATGGGTGTCCCAATAACTATCTTCTTTTTTGAACTGGTTTTTTGATATTTTTACTACTTGTTGGTCGTAAAAGGTAGCAGGTTTGGGCTGGTTGAGGATAATATGCGAGAAAGAGATGTTGTTTTTTACATATAATCCTTTTTCTTCATCTTTTTTAGTCAAAAGAGTAAAATCGCCCTCCTGAATTTCGCGTTCGGGTAGGTAGATGCTGTCATTTTGTATGCTAAAATACTTCTCAAAAGAGAGACCGCGTACCAAATTGATGTTTGTCTTAGGGGTGGTACGCATTTGTATTGATTTTACTATATAGGTTTTAGTATCTACTTCAAACTTCCCTTCGAGTGCTAAATCTTGGTCGTCTCGGGGGAAGAAGTTGATACGGTAGAACGAGCGGTTGCCGTCTTGTATGGTGTCGCTCAACACGTATAGATACACCCCATAACCAAACTCTGCCAATGGGCTAACAAAAGGCTTGTTGAGTATCATATAAGTATTGTCGTAAATGTCGAAATCGTCAAATGATTGGCTTACACGCTCTAAGCCAAATCCTTGTTGAACAATGCCTTGCGAGCGTTCTGCCTCTATATCAATTCGTTTTTTATTCAGCTGATTATTGCCGTATACATTTTCTATTTTCTCGGTGAGGTACATCGGCAGCGAGAAAGTTTCTTTGTATTTTTTCTCAGAAAGTATACGTCTAATAGTGTCGTACTCTTTGCCTAATGCTTTTTGGAGGAAGATAGTATCGAGGTTGTTCACGCCCAACTCGGTAGTGCTATGTTTGCGGTACTGATAAGCCGTAGCGTTTTGCAGTCCGCGCTTTTTCTTGTTCTTCCAGATACCTTGTAGCACTGCATATGCAGGGTTTTCTTTCTTGGGTAGGGCTTTTTTAGGCTTTGCTATAATAGTTACTTCGTTTAGCTGCACCCCTTCGGGTAATACAATTACTAGTCTTTTGGTATTATCTTTATCTAAATGTACTTTTTTAGTAGTATATCCTATGAGCGAAACCTCTAATTCGCGTTGTTTTTTTTCTGAATATAGTGAGAAACGCCCCTCCTCATCGGTATAACCGCCGATAGTTGTTTTTGGGAATAGTACATTGGCATAAGGTACAGGTAAACCGTTTTCGTCAATAACTTTTCCTGATACGTGTGTCTGCCCAAAAACTGCTGCTATAGGCAGTAATAAAAGGATTAAAAAAAGTATTTTTTTTGTCATAAAGAAAAAATTAAAGTGCAAAAGTAGTAAAAAGATAGGGAATTAGCAAATTTACTAATTCCCTATTTTCTTAAAGATTGTTTACTGCTTTTATAAACTTCCTAAATCCTTCTTCACCTTCTGGCGTGTGTTTGAAAACACCGCAGTTTTCTAATACTTCGCAGAAAGTATCTCCGATAGCCTTATCAATAAAACTGTCTAAACCATTAGAAGTGAGTGGAGTAGGGCAGTTGCTAATGTGTTGTTTTAACCACTTAGCGTGTTTTTGAAGGGCTTCATCGTTGCTCATCTGTGCATATACGTTCTCAAACGGCTTGCCTGCAGCTATAGCTTCAGCAAGGAGTTTTTTAATACTTGCCATTTCAGTTTTGAGCCTACCTGGTAGGATAGCTAACCCCATCACTTCAATAATACCAATATTCTCTTTTTTGATATTGTGTAGGTGCTCGTAGGGATGGAATATCCCCATTGGGTGAGCACTATCAGTGCGGTTGTTGCGCAAAGCAAGGTCGAGCTCGTATTGACCATTCTTGAAGCGAGCCACAGGGTTCACTGTATTATGGCGTACCCCTTGTGTATAGGCGTAAATACCAAGATTTTCATCGCTGTAGCCTATCCACGAATGCAAGATATGATCAGCTAAGTCGATAAGGCGGTCTTTGTCGCCGCGCAATCGCAATACACTCATAGGCCAGTTTACGATACCTGCTTCTATATCTTCAAACCCTTTAAACTGCACTTTTTCCTTTACAGTAGCTTTTTCCATCGGGAACTCGTGCTTACCTCCTTGAAAGTGGTCGTGTGAGAGTATCGAACCTCCTACTATAGGCAGATCGGCATTAGAGCTGAGGAAATAATGAGGAAATTGTGCGACGAAGCTCAACACGTGCTCAAAACAAGCGCGGTCTATCTTCATCGGGCGGTGCTCGCTCGAAAAGACGATACAATGCTCATTATAGTAGATGTAGGGTGAGTACTGAAAATACCAGTCCTCGCCTGCCAAGTTGAGAGGAATAGCACGTAGGTTTTGTCGGCCAGCGTGGTTTACCCGCCCCATATAGCCTTCGTTCTCTTTGCAGAGTAAGCATTTGGGATAGTTAGTGGCTACTACATCTTTTTGAGCGGCAATGTCGCGAGGGTCTTTCTCAGGTTTAGATAGGTTGATGGTAATTTCTAAGTTGCCATACTTGCTAGGGTGTTCCCATAGTATATTCTTAGCAATCCTATCGGTGCGAATGTAATTGCTCTGTTTGTTTAGCTCGTAGAAGTCATTTGTAGCTTGTACTTTATCTTTTTGGTAAGTTTCCCAAAATGAGGAGGCTATCACCGAAGTGCGAGGCAGTACTTGCCCCATAATCTTAGCATTTAAAAGGTCGCGGTAGGTGATAGTGTCAGCAGTAAGTTTGCCTTGCGTAGCAGCCCATTCTACAATGCGGTCGAGTACTTCTGTAGGATAGGTAATCGCTTGAGCGGCAGCTGTTATCTGTGCCTGCTCTTCAGCGGTAAACTCGCGATAACTATCACAACCAATACTCTCTAATACGGCATTGGTAACGAGTATGCGATCTTCTTTTTTTACCAAGTTATGCAGCACTGCATAGGTAATAAGGGTTTCTATTTCAATGTAAATATCCATTTTTTATTAACGTCTAAACCTATAAATAGTTTCGTGCTTATAAACTTCTCCTTTTTCGAGCGGTTTTACTCCGAAATTAGGTTGGTTGATGCCGTCGGGGAAGTCCTGCATTTCGATAGCTACTCCTGCAAAACGAGGGTTCTTAGCAGGTTTTTCCTGAGGGGTACATACCTTATCAAATACGGGTACCTCGTCTAAAAAGTTACCGGTATAAATCACTGCGACCCGTTGGGTAGTATAGGCTTCCATAGTGATACCACTTTCAGGAGAATGTAATACCAACTGAGGGGCAGCATTCAGTCCGCTGTGGTTGAGCACAAATGGGTGGTCGTATGCACGAGTGATATTGAACTGAGGGTGTCCTTCAGCTATACCTTCCTTGATGATTTTCCCTTTGCGAAGGTCGAAAGTAGTGCCTTCAACAGCTAGGTATTTGCCAGTAGGTATTAATCCTTCTGCCAGCTCGCAGATGTTATCAGCCGCGATTTGTAGCTTTTGGGCATCGCCGTTTACCTCTAAGTCGCCTGCCAAGTTGAAATAACTATGGTTGGTGATGTTTAAGTAAGTTTTAGCATCGGCTACTGCCTCGTAAGCGATGTGCAGACTATCATCTTCAGTAAGAGTATAGCGCACTTTGAAATCGACAGTAGCAGGGTAACCCTCCTCACCATCAGGACTTACATAGTGCATTTCTATTCCGTTAGCGAGTTCTTTCACTTCGAAAATCTTACTGCTGAAGCCTTCTTTACCTCCGTGTAATGAGTTTTCGCCATTGTTTTTATAAAGCTGATAGGTTTTGCCGTCTATAGAGAAGGCAGCCTTGTGTATTCTGCCTGAAGTGCGCCCTATGGTAGCGCCATTGTAAGCACCATTACCTATGTAATCTTCTAAATGTGCATAGCCTAACACTACGTTTTTAAGTACGCCGTGTTTGTCTTTTGTGCAAATTTCGGTAATAGTACCGCCTAAGCTAAGTACAGACACGCGAAAACCATTCGCGTTCTGCAAACTATATTGATAGACAGCCTGTCCGTTATGAGTTCCGAACAGGCTTTTGTTGATGGTTATCATTCTTGTCTTGTATTAAAGTTTTCGTGCACCTTCACTTACAGCAGCGATGTAGAAGTCGGCAGCATATCCTATTTTGTTTTTGTAAGCCTCGCCTACATTTTTGATAAAGTCATCTACTTTGTCTTTCTTCACGATGCTCACGGTACAGCCACCAAAGCCAGCACCTGTCATACGCGAACCTACAACTCCTGGTTGTTCCCAAGCGAGAGCCGCCAAAGTGTCGAGTTCTACACCGGTTACTTCGTAATCATCGCGCAAAGAGATATGCGATTGGTTCATTAGCTTACCAAACTCAGCCAAGTTGCCTGCTGAAAGCTCTTTTTGTGCTTTTAGCGTGCGTTGGTTTTCGTATACGGCGTGTTTAGCTCTTTTCTGACGAATAGGACTCTTGATGAGGTCTTTATTAGCTTCAAACTCTTCGATAGAAAGTTCGCCTAATGCTTTGATAGGAAGTTTGGTTTGTAGTTCAGCCAACGCTTCATCGCATTCGGCACGGCGTTCGTTATACTTAGAATCAGCTAAACCACGACGTTTGTTAGTGTTAGCAATTACGATTACTTCATCTTTAAGCACTACAGGCACGTAGTCGTATTTTAGGGTATTGCAATCGAGTAGTATAGCGTTGTCTTTTTTGCCCATAGCTATAGCAAACTGGTCCATAATACCAGAGTTTACCCCAATAAACAAGTTTTCCACCTTCTTGCCCAAGAGCGCCATAGCTATAGGGTCGATAGAGAGGTGGAATAAATCTTTAAGTACAATGCCGGTAAGCATCTCGATAGAAGCTGAAGAAGAGAGACCCGCTCCGTTAGGAATGTTACCTGATACGAGGAAGTCGAAGCCGCTGTCTATTTTGAAGCCTTCTTCTACAAACATTTTAATCACGCCTTTAGGATAGTTAGCCCAATCGTGTTTTTTGTCGTTTACCAATTCATCGAGGGTAAATTCCATTACGCCAAGGTCGGCAAAGTTTTCAGAATACATACGGAAAGTACGGTCAGCGCGTTTGCTTACCAATCCGTAAGTACCTTTGTCGATAGCGCAAGGGAACACGTTACCGCCGTTATAGTCGGTGTGTTCGCCGATTAGGTTCACCCGTCCTGGGGCGAAGAATTGTTGTTCAGCATCTTTGCCGAATACTTCTTTAAACTTTTGTTCTAGTGGTTTCATATTATTGTTTTTTTAGTCTTTAGTCCATAGTCGTTAGTCGTTAGAATGTTGTTGCTTGCCAACGACTAAAGACTAATTAAAATATTTTCTTGCAATAGTTCTTAATTCAGCTTCTTTATCCTCTAAACGTTGTAGCAACACAAACTGATTGCGTGCTCTGATATAGTTTTCTTCAGGATAAGACGTTTTGAAATAGATGTCGTTGTTAAAATAATCAGCGAGGAAGCGGATGCCGATGATGAAAATCATATACTTAACACCATCTACTATATGCGCTTTTTCAGCCTCTGTCATAACAGGGTTCATCACCGAAAAACCTTTGCAGAGCGCCTCGAAGAAGTCAGTGTTAAATACTATTTTGCTGTCATCAGCCTCGTTTTCTTCAGTCGGACTAACAGAGGTACGCACCATATCGCCAAAATCGTATAGTAGGATACCCTGCATTACCGTATCGAGGTCGATAACTCTGAAATCATCAGGGTTTGCTTTGTTGATAAGTACATTGTTGATTTTGGTATCGTTGTGAGTGATGCGTATCGGAATGCGTTTTTCGTCTACTTCTTTTTGGATAAGGTCGAAGATAACTTTGTGTTCTTGGGCAAATTCGTACAGGTGTTTAGCCTTTTCTTTGCGAGCAGGAGTAGCTTGCTTATGAGCGTCTTCTAACTGTTGAAAGCGCAAATGCCCGTTGTGAAAGTTAGGAATAGTAGCTTGCAATCGCGAAGTGTCGATATTAGCAAACGTTTTCATAAAGGTAGCATAGGCGTTAGCAGCCTTTTCAGCTTGCCAAGGTTCTTCTATGAATTCGTATGAAGTGTAGCCTTCGGCAAAAGGGAAGATGCGCCATACTACCTCATCAGCAGTCACTGAGTGTCCCCCTTGTTGGGTAGGCATCATTGGCAGGATAATGTGGTTATTGGGCTGTGTTTCCCACAGCAATTCGATATTGGCAATAATAGCAAGAGGTGTTTTGAATACATTGCTGTTAATCCCTTGTAGGATATAGTTGTTAGCACTAGTTTTTACTAAATAAGTGCGATTGATATGCCCATTGCCATAAGGCTCAATAGAAAGGATGTCTCCTTCTAAGATGAATTGATTGGCTATTTCTTTCATTCTTATAAATAATTAGTTGTTAAATTCTTATGTTTTTAGTTGTTATTGCATTTAAAATCTGTCTGGATAGGCGCCTTTATCTACTAGCTTTTGTATCTCGTTTTGTACGAGTGCTAAATCTTCGTGGTATGTCATACCAAACCAAGTGTCGTGGTTGGGCAGCACCTCTAATTTGTAACCGTAGTCTTTGATAGCATGTTGTACAACCATTGGAATGTAAAACTCGGCTTTAGGGTTTTCTTTGTTCTCTGCTACGAAATCAGCAAAATAGCGTTCGGCTATCTCAAATACCTCGTGAGTGAAGCCCCAGAAATTCATTGATACGTAAGTGCTTAGCGGATATTGAGTGTTTGTCTCCTCGTCTATGGCAGTGTGCTCATCTAATTTGCGCAACTTGGTAGCCTCGTTGATTGACAGCAAGTGGTGATTTTCATCTACTTGGCAGATACCACGTGATACTGTACCATTTTCGCTAAGCGTATTTTTAAGCAGATATCCTCCCGAGAAGAAAGTCTTTTCTTTCTCTGAGTTAAGAGCCTCATACATTAGGCGGTACCCCTCTTTTCCGTAGTAGTCATCAGCATTTACGATAAGGAATGCCCCTTTTACAAAGTCTTTTACACATAGCATAGCGTGCCCCGTACCCCAAGGTTTTTTGCGTTCTATTCCTTTAGGATTGAAATCATCTTGATACACGTAAGTAATAGGCACTCCGGCAAAACGGTTTTCTAAGTGTTGACGTGCCAAATCGTCTATTTCGTGACGAATGATAAGCACTATGTTATCAAAACCCGCTTCTAGAGCATCGTAGATAGCATAATCGAAGAGAGCATTGCCATTATGTATGTTTTCTAACTGTTTGTCGGAACCAAAACGACTGCCTAAACCAGCCGCTAATATTACTAATGTTGTCATATACTGTTAATTTTCAATATGATAAAGTTAAAAAATACGGTGCAAATGTGTTGTTTGGTGTAAGTCGTGGCAAAGATACGAAATAATTATTAATTATCAATTATTAATGGTTAATTTTTTTTAATTTCGATTGAGAAGGCTGAGAGGGTTGGGACAGGTGAGACGTGATAAAGGGGAACCTTCGGTGTTCCTATAGTGTTCCTATAGTGTAGGTATATCTTTAGTATAGGTTTTAGGTTTTAATGGGGGGTGCTAAGAGCTAAATGCTAATGACTAATATTAACAGTAGTTTAACATTGTGTAACTATTTGATAATGAGTTGGATGTGTTTTTTTAACAAAAAGTATTACAAGAGTTTGTTGCGGTTTTTGGTGGATATGAAAAAAAACACTACTTTTGTAGCACTATTTGTGTAAATAAATACAATGAAAAAGTTTCTTACAGCAATTTTATTTTTGTTTTTTTCTGGGCTTAGTTTCGCCCAAGGAGTTGATTGTATCGATGTGCAAATAACTCCTATCATCGGAAGCTGTTATGCTGATAATGCTATCAAAGTAACCGCTAAAAATAAAAGTCCTTACCCCACCGCCTGCAAACCTTCAAGCGGGCAGTTTATCGTCCAATTCAAAGGAATGGGAAAGGATAATGAAGTTTATAAAATGACTCCATATCCTGTAGCAGCAGGAGGAACAGCCGAGCATACCTTAGAAAACTTAGAGTCAGGCACCTACCAAGTCATAGTGCGCGATGCTATGACGGGGGCTATAGTAGAACGCTCTGTTACTATTGCTAATAGCTATAAACCGATGAATATACAAGGGTTAGAAGGATTGGCTCCTACTTGCAACCAACAAGGAGGGGTGCGCTTTCGCATCCCTAACGGAGGTAGAGGCCCTTTTGATGTAACCATCCTCGATGATGCTGGTGAAAATGTGCTATTGCCTACTCAAAGGTTTGCAAGACCTACTGGCAATAACTATATTGAGGTACGCGGTACCGCTACTAACCCTATTACTGCAGGACAAAGACTGAGAATCCAAATTAAGGACGTGACTACAACTGGAGATAATTGTGGCGAAACGCGCAGACTACCTATTCAAGTACCAGCTTTAGTACAAACACCTGAGTGTCTCAAAATTAAAATGTATGATTATAGAGAGATGATAGTGAGTGATACTAGTTGCGGTAAATACAGAGCTTCTTTTATAATTAGAAAATTAGAAGATAATACTCCTCTATACCAAGGTGCTCCTAACGTAAACGCTTTATTGAATTATTTTAGACTACCTGGTACTGCTGTAGTACGTTTTTTAGACTCTACTGACCCTACTAAAATAGGAAAAACACTCGATATTTCAAGTACTTTTGATAATAACCGCTATCATATAAGAGATCATATTATTCAAAAAGGCGATGTCTTAGAAATTACTATCAAAGGCGGACAAAATACTATCAAAGAAACCGTACGCTTCAACGAACAGGTTGATCCTGCTACTTGCGCAAGCAATCGCTTGTTCTCTGTTGCTAATGGGTCATATAATATGGGAATACCTGTCGGATGTACTACTGGTACTACTAAAGAATTGAGCCTCTTTTATTCTATTCTTGATGGCACATACCGAGAAATGCCTAATGTTACCCAAGGGGGAACCTATCGCTATTATGTGTATTTCCAAGATCCTTATAAGACAGATATTGAAAAAATGGAGCACTTTACGCTCGAAAAAGGTGCTTCAGCTTCCGGACCTTGGACTCCAGTGCCTATGACCGATGCCGCTGTTGCTGCCCCAGGACAAGCACGATGGACGCACCGCCGTATTTATCTAACAACAGTAGGCGAAGGATATTATAGAATTACCTATAAAAATACTAATAACTGTTTTGAAACTTGTACAAGAGTTATTAGAATATTTTACCCCAATCCTTCTCTGCCTTCTATCGAAAAAATATGGGATTATTACAATCCTCTTTATGGTATACACGAGGGCACTGGCGCTTTTATGATACGCTTTCTTTCAAACCAATTTGTAAGTCCCTTAAAGCTAGAGGTAGAACCTGCCGATGGTACTAAAACAATGACTTATACTCCTCAAGTAGGGCATTTAACAGCTACACAAAGTCGTACTATTACCTTCCCTCTTACCCTCTCCCAATCGTTTAACAGTGCAAGTAGTAACTGGATTCCTATGGGCTATACTAACTTGCCAGCAGGGCGCTACCGTATAAAGGTAACCGATGCCTGCGGGCGATCTACCACCCGCGAGTACGACCTCTTAAAAACGGAATATCAGTCTGAAAAATTGTCCTTCAAAAAAGACTGTAATGTAGCCGAAATGGTATACAAAAGCAATGGAGGATTTTCTCATACTAACCTTAATATTTCTTTGCAAAAATATAATGATAATGGTACCTTTGCAGGACAGCCTATCATTCGAAATACTAATCCTTTCAATGGCTCATTCATCAATTTACTACCTGGGAAATACAAACTCAAACTGATTGGGTCAGGAGGACTTCATAGTACCGGATATCATCCCAATAAAACGTGGTTTTATATAGGGGTGACAGAACCTGGTATACCTATAACCGAGTTTGAAAAAGATATAGAGGTTAAACCTATCGAACCCCTCAATCCTATGCTTAGCTCCTTGCTCTGCGACCAAGGGGTGGGCACCTATATGATTGCTGCTGATGTCGCGGGGCAGGCTGTGAAGTTCCCGCTTACTTTCAACCTTTATGAAAGACCAAGTGCTACCTCTACTCAAACTACTACCCCTATTCCTATCCAAACACATACCTATCAAGAAAGTGATAATAAGTATTACTACGTGTTTGATGGCTTGGCTCCTGGTAAACACTATTTGATAGAAACCAAACACGTTTGCCAAACAGTACCTAAGTACATCAGTTTAGATGTCTCAGATACTTTCGACCCTACTTTGGTGGTAGACCGCCCTGTGCCTTTCTGCAAAGGCAATGTGGCTACTGTACAGCTGTTAGGAGTACCCGAAAGTATTTTCGAAATCCAATGGTTTAAGTTAGATACTAATGGCAATAAAACTACTACGAGTCCTTATCGCATTAATAGTAGTTTTTCAGAACCTATTTATGAAACAACTTCCTATCTAGCAGAGTATCGTATCCGACCAGGAGTAGGATGTAGCAATAATAATTGGTATACCAAAACAGCTACAGTAGTGATGCCTCCAGCCGATATGCCTCGCATCACAACTCCTTGTCCACAAAATATTACGGCTACTGCTACAGTAGGCAGATGCGATACTCCTGTGTGGTGGACAGAACCTGTAGGGGAGCCTTCTTGTTTAGGAGGACTTACTACTACACGCACCCACGCCCCTGGTGATAGATTCTCTATAGGTACTCATACCGTTACCTATACTTTTACTGATGTATCAGGCAACACAAATTCTTGTACATTTTTCATAACGATAAAATCGAATGCAGTAAAG
>ERZ773233.1208-NODE-1208-length-15223-cov-4.824697_pt1 | contig 15223 bp, 11 predicted proteins | sample MGYA00580991_ERZ773233 | MGnify/ENA primary metagenome ERZ773233 (study PRJEB29015, sample SAMEA2738178) | human oral metagenome | biome: human oral; feature: human-associated habitat; material: saliva | place: China | collected 2161 ...
ACACCCACATTTTTCAAATGACGCATTACACGTTCAGTCATCACATTACGATAATCGGTGTTATCCCCTTCACGATAAGGGTAACGAGAATCACTATCATCCGGGAAATCATAATCTTCACCAGTATCAATCATTGCATAATGCCCATTACTTTCTAATAAAATGGCATCACTTCCAAGATTCGTAGGAGAAACATTAATAAAATGAATCTTGTTTCCATTTCCTTCTTGTGCTTGAACTGGATTCATAAAACTAAGAATTCCAATTGTTGATAACATCATTCCTATTTTCCATTTTTTCATTGAATATTTACCTCCCTTATTACTTTTATAGTATAAAACAATGTGAATTTTTCCTCAATGAAATTTTTTGCACAAAAAAATCTGTCAATGATTCACCAACAAGATTTGTCAATGAGCCCAACTTAAAAAAGGAATTAAGCAAACTGACGTTGCTTAATTCCTTCACTAAAATTATTTCATCAACCCTATTTGACAAAAATCCAAATTTTTCATGTCTAATTTTTGAGGTACAGTAAATATCACATAGAGAAATATTTTTTATAAACTAAGATAATGGAAACCTATCTACTAAACGAGATTGAATTAATAACGAATAGATTTCATTTATACTGCTATTATCTTGTTGTTTGCCATTTCTATTCTTACAATATGTAAAAATAAGGCTACTTTTTGCTCTCGAAAGTGCAACATAGAACACACTTTTATTTTCTTCAGGTTGTTTTTTAAAATTCCAGAATGCAGAATCTTCCAACCCCAAAAAGTAGACTACCTCATATTCTAATCCTTTACTTTTATGAATGGTCATAATTGGAATTGATTTTTCACCCTTAAATCTAGATACTATATCACTCCATAAATCTTCTGATTCTAAATACTCTCTATATAATAATTTTGAGAACTTTTCAACAATAATATCGAGTTCAATTTTACCTTTATATGTTGAAAAAGTAGATATGATTCTTTTCTCATCTATTTTTTTTATAATATCATCTACTATGTTTTTCATACTATTTTCATCAAGAATAGGATTGGATATTAAATAAGTTATTTCTCTATTTATATCATCAATCTCTTTGTCAGATTTTGCTAAAGTAAATTCATCCGAATACTCATCTATTCCATTGATATTGGCATAAAAATTTCTTAGTTTTTCCCAAATTAAAGGGTCACGTTCACCTTTATTGTATGCTATTAAATTTAAAATTACGTTACAAATAGGATCTTTTAAAATCTCTTGATATTCATTTTCAATTCTTGCTTTAATCCCTTTATTATTTAATATAGAAATTAATTTTGAAGTATAATTTTCAACCTTCTGCTTTGCCAATATACAAATTTCTGACGGTCGTATCCCTCTTGCAATTTTCGATTCTATATCAATTGCAATCTTCTCAGCTTCAATACTATCATTTTCAAATTCATATAAGATAATTTCACCCTCATCAAAATCCTGAGAATTACTAATCTGAGAAGAACTTTTATTATCATTTAATATCCTCTCAACCTCTTTTTGAAACTCTACAAGTTTAGGTACAGAACGATAATTCACCAACAATTGATATATAGACGAATTAAATTCTCGAAAATAATCTTCAAAAATATCAGGATTTGCACCAGCCCAGTTCATAATAGCTTGTTTATTATCTCCAACTGCAGTCAATTTACAAGACGAATTTAAAAAACATGTCTTTAATAATTTATACTGATTAAATGTAGTATCCTGAAATTCATCTAAAAATATAAACTCATACGTCATTTGAAGTGCTTTACGAATATACTGATTACAATCTATTACAGACGTAGCTAGACTAGTTATCTGTGGATAAAGGAGGACAGACTTATTATCTTGTGTTCCTTTTAATAAATCATTTTTAACCTTGTCATTATGACCGGGTTCAAACAAGATTTTTTCCACTTCTTTTTTTATCTCCTTATCTTCAAGTGGTACTCTATTTTTAATGAGTGTTTCTTTGATAATACCCCAATCTTCAATCAAATAATCCTTCGATGGTCTTAAATGTTCAGGAAGAGCTTCTCTAAACTGGTCTAAAATTCTTTTTTCAAATGCTGCATAGGTTAAAGAAGTAAATCGAGAAGCATACTCATCTCCATAACGCTTTTTTACTCTTTCTTTCAAATTTGATGCGGCATCAGTTTTAAAACTCAATGCTAAAATTTTTTTAGGGGAAGTACATTTATTTGTAGAAAAGAGATAGTCTAACTTTTGAGTTAGTAATTCAGTTTTTCCAGCCCCTGGTCCAGCAATGACTAAACTGTTATTCACATCCTTGACAGCTTCTAAAGCAACCTCATTTAAAATGATATCTCCTCTAGGAAACCACTCATCATTCCTCACCATATTCACCATCTCCAAGTAAATTTTCAGCACAATTAACCATTTTTTCGAATACAGGAGGAATTTTACTTTTTAATTCCTCATCAGTAATAGTAGATAGAAATTGCATATGAGTTGTTGGTTTTCCTCTACCTAAAAAGAAATATTGATACCAAATCATTAGATTTTTTTCATCTTCAGTAAAAGTATCACCTGTTCCACTTTTTTCTTTTAAAGTAGCTCGTTTTGCTTCTTCTATACGCCTATTAAGACCTTCTAATTGCATTTTATCCGAATCCTCCAACTCCATTAATTTTACTTTTTTACTATTCCCTTCTGAATCAATATACGAAACAATTGGGCCTTCTGTTGAGGATAAAATACTCATGTAATTTTCCTTATAATTCTTTAACATCAAAAAATCAATATCTAACGGTGATGAAAAAAAGACATTAAATTCTTCAAGTTTATTGAACCAATTAACCAAACGTACATTATCTATTGGTTCAAAATCTCGTGTCCTAATTTCAGCAAAATTTATACCCTCACCATCGAACCAATTTTGAAACTCTATATTTATATTATACAAATGTTGAGAAATATAATGTATTCTTCCCCAACCACCTCCATATCTTTCATTATCAAAATCTAATAAAGTAATATGTGGAATTCCAAGTGCATTCAATAATTTCCAAAAATGGTTGACATGCCTACCACCAAGAGGGACAAAGGAAATTTGAGAACTATCACAGTCTTCACCTAATAAATCAAAAAACTTCGGTAACAATAATTCTTCACTATCACCTTCGCCCAGTACTACTAACTTCGCAAAATATAATTCAGGATAAGCTTGAATTGCTCCCTTAACGTATTTGTAAGATTCATCAATTTTTTCAGGCAATTCTATGTCAGAAATATTAGTTTGAAAATCTTCATTACTATTTTCTATTCTTACATACCTTAAATCTTCAGGGTTAATTCTTTTTATAATCGCAGGAGAATGCGATGTCAAAATCACTTGAGAGTTGTCATTTTGACTCAATTGTTTAAACCTCTTTACCAATTTTCCAATATGATGTGGGGCAATATGATTTTCCGGTTCTTCTATCGCTAAGATAGTTAGTATAGGAGGAATCAACTTAAATCTTGGTTTATCAGGATTTTCTTCCCAATCTTTTGCAATTCCCATCTCAATCTTAAGTATTGAATCAACAAGAGAAAAATAAAAAATAGATCTAAGTCCGTCTCCTAAATCCGAGACTGAATATGCCTCTTCAGTAGTTGTTGGTGAAAATTTTAAAGCTATTTGTCTAAGTGCACCCTCTATCTCAGAAGAGTTAATAGTCAAATTCGCTTGAGAATAACGTTTATCTCCATGATATAGTTGCCATGATTCTTGAATTCCTTGGTTAATCTGCTTTAACGCTCCACTTTCAGATAAAAAAGTATTATTCAACTCATCAATCTTATCAGTAATTTCTTTTATCTCATCTTCGGTCCAATGTATACTTTTTACTAACCTACTTAACATACTACCTGAAGCATTACCCAACTCCTGCTCAGGCATTCTTGAAGCAGGCACATAAAGTACCCTAATTTTATCCAAATCCTTTCTAAGAGCACGATGCTTGTTCTCATCACTAACAATTTCATCAGCACACGAAATGTAATAGATTTGAGTATCTATGCTTCCTTCAACTGTTCCATCATCTTCCCAAGAAGATTCGAGTCTTATTCGTAGAAAAGGTTTTTCATTATCTTGTGAAACTGTAAAGTGTTCAAAGAATGTAGGAATAGCTGCACCAAATGAAGGTGTATCAAGCTTATCAAGCTCATCAAACTCAAAAATAGTTTCTATAAAAAGCTCCCTTGAATTTTCACCAGGTTTAGAACCTTTTAGTAAGTGAAAATCACTTTTCCGAATGATTCTTTCACTTTGTTTATCCGAAAACATCTTACTCAATGCTTGTAATACAGTAGTTTTTCCAGAACTATTATTCCCAATCAGTACTGTTTGATTATTAAATTTAATAACTTTAGTTTCCCCAAATGATTTAAAATTATTAATAATTACCTTTGTTAATTTCATTTCTTATCTCCTCTAGATGAAACTCAATTCTTCAACTCGTTATATTGCTCCTCTTCACCATACTTTCTATAATTTTTTATCGATAAACTTTTTAAATACATAAAATTCCTCCTACTTTTTTAGTTGATGGTTCTTCCTTTGTTATTTCTGATAACAGAATTAAACAGTTTGTATACGAAAATGAGTATAGATAATCATAGTGTTATCCTTTGTATAAATGGAAGCTGCTCTTATATTATAACATCGGGAGCTACTATTTAATACTAGAATGTTATTTAAATTTATCAATTATATAGTAACTTACGCATTATGCAATAGAAATGAGATAAAATTCTACAATACTGTCTAAATAAAAAAGTATAAAACAATATAACATAATCAAATTAATACTATATTAGGTAGATTATTTGAAGATATTCAAAATTTGTAATTTTTATTGTATATACATCTAGGTTTTGTTATAATGAAGTTATGTAAGTGAAGTTAATAAAGGGATTATTTATGTTTACTGAATTGTGATATATACGTTGTAATTGAAAGTACTTTTAATGTAGTAAGAGATGAATTAGGTAAATAATTAAAGGAGAGAAGAAAAATAATGTCTAAGTTTAAATTATGTAATGCTGGTCAAGGATTGTTTTATATAGGGGAAATTGACCGAAGTAAAGGCGAAAAATTTAAGTTCATTTATGATTGTGGAGGTAATAATATTTCCGGAGCTATAAATCAACATATTACAAAAGGTGAGGTAATAGATATGTTGGTTATTTCCCATTTTGATGACGACCATATAAATGGATTACCCGATTTATTTAATAAAGTAGACAAAATAAAAAAAATTTTTATTCCATACTATAGGGGTATAGAGGACTATTTATTACTGATGGCATATATTTATGGAAATGGTGCAACTTTTGATAAGGTTGATGAAATAGTTCTTGTGAATTCTAGTGAAGGAGTTGAAGATGAACAGGATTTTAATGAAATTATAACAGAAGAGGTGCCTGATATTAATCGTTATAATTTACCGAATGTTAAGGCAGGGATAATTAGAAATAAGGTTCTTTCTGTAGAGAAAAGATGGATATTTAAGTTTTACAATGCAAGAATAAGCACTGATATTAATACTGTAATTTCGGATATAAATAATCTTATAAGCAATAATAACCGTAAAGATTTAGAGGAGTTGTTGAAACTAAACTTGAATGCTGCTAAAGTAGGTTTGAGAACGATTTATTCTAATTATTGCTCAAGTAAGTATAATAATTCTAAACAGAATCAGTCTAGTTTGTGTTTATATCATGCTCCTATGGAGAGAGAAACATGCGGGATTCATTTTATGTCATATGATAGAGTGTATTTTAGAAGTTGTATTGAAACTCCTTGCCATGGAACAATGCTAACGGGAGATATTTCGTTGAAGACAAAGAAAAAAATACAAAACTATGATGATTTTATAAAACGCTATGAAAAGGAAGCATATAATACGGGTATATTTTTATTGCCTCACCATGGAGCAAATAATAATTGGAATAGTTTAATATTGGAGGATTTTATGAGGACACCTATTTTCTTAAATTCTTCGGGGATAAACAATAGATTTAAACATCCAGGATCAATGGTTATCAAAGAGTTACAAAATAATGGAAGAATAGTCTGTTTTGCTAATGAATATTTAACAGTTGAATATTATATATAATACTATAAGCTAATTTACTTTATATATTATCACTTTTATTGCTGTTTTTTGAATTTATTGAGAGTGTATAATATTAAAGAGTTTTAGATATAAGAGAGAAAAGTAATGGGAGTGGTGGTTTCTAAGTGTACTATTTATGATAGATAATAAATAGTACACTTAGAATTGTAGTTTAGAAAAAAAGGAGTGGTATTATGAGTGGAAAAGTTATTAATTTAGAATTAGTATCAGAAGAAATAGAAGAGATTAATAATTATATAATAAGGGAGAGAAAATATAAATGCCCTTGTGGAGAAAACTATGTAATATTTTCAAAAGAAAGACCTATCGGTTATTATTATCAAGCAACTTTTGCAGATGTATTTTGTGATTGTGAAAAGTGTAAGAATAAATATAAATTCTCAGGAGGAACAGCGGTAAATAAGAACTAACCTCCTTCATCTAATGATATTTTTCTCTCGAAACTATCAAGGTTGGGAAAATAGGAAAAAAGCTAGGAGGCTTAATATGGCATAGTTTTTTCCCTTTTTTTCAAAATCAGCAGAATTTGAAAAAGAACTGAAATCCGGAGCTGGAATTTTTCCCATGCCCCGGATTTAATATCCCCATTTTTATTTGTTGATCCGATATAAAGGGTAGTATTCTTAGAGTTTAAATAATTTGTTTACCTCATTATACTAATTCCTTTTAACATTTGATATGTTTGTAGAGCATACTCATCTGTCATCCCGCTAATATGATCGATAATTAAATGTGCCCTAAGCCACCATTCTCTAATTAAGAACTCTTCATTGTTATTTTCTTTGATTTCGTTGATTTCTTCTAAAGAATAATTATATGCTTTGATATAACGTTTTCCTATAAAGTGAATTAATCTTTTTTCAAAATCATACCCATCTATATCATTATCGTTTAGTATTTCATTAAAGTCATCGTAGTTCATTTTTAATATTTTTGTGTATACATCAAGAATACCTGTTATTACCGCATATCCTGAGATTTCAATACTCTCAGCTTCAAATGATTTATATAATATTTTTTTTGACACCCTTTTCATAACTGCGAGTACTTTTCCCATTTGATTTTCTTTAGAAATTAAACTATCTGCTTCCCCTAAATAGATATTCTCATCAAGCTCGATGAATCTATTTGCTGCTTCTTCTATGGCACTTCTTGACCATAGTATTGATATATCTTTCATGAACTCTTGAGAATTAGGGTTGGGAAAATTCCCAGGAAGTTGACCATTCTCTTTTTCTTCTCCCCATTCTTTCTCGAATTCCTTTATAAATTCTTCTCCTGTTATTATTCCTTTTTCAATACCATCAGCTATATCACTCATGCAATATGCTATATCGTCAGCAGCTTCCATTATATATACAAAAGGGTATCTGTGACCTAAATGTAATTCAAGTTTTTTATACATTTCTTCTACAATATTTTTCTCAGTATGAAAATATCCAGCTTTCTTAAATTTTCCTTTATCTGTTCCATTTGTTATAGGTGTTCTTGGGTATTTTATCATGGATAAAAGGGTAGAATAAGTTAAGTTAAGGCTATGTTGATCAAAGTCAGGATGGAGTTTAGTTATGATTCTAAGACCTTGTGGATTTCCATCGAACTCTTTAAAGTCAGTAATTAATTCTTCTAGTAATTTATTATTTTTATTTTTTTTAAGATTTTTCGGAATATACTCTAATATGTTTTTTGCCCACTCTTTAATTGCAGCTTCACCAAAGTGACCAAATGGAGGATTTCCTATATCATGAAGTAGACACGCATTTTCAACAATTGCAACAAGAGGTAGGATATTTTCATTAGATAGTTTTTTATTTTCATGTAACTTATATGCGATTTTATTGGCTAGAGTTCTCCCTAGATCAGAAACTTCTAATGAATGTGTCAATCTTGTTCTTACACTTGCATTTGGTTCTAGTGAAAAAACTTGTGCTTTTTGTTGTAAACGTCGAAAAGATGATGAATATATAATTCTTGATTTATCGCTATAAAATTCCTCAATGATTCTGTCTCGTTTATATTTCGATTTGCGCTCTCTAGTAGTATTTATAAACTTATCGTATTCTTTTTTATCTTCCTTAGTGTTCATATGTTTTTCCTCTTTCCTAATTTTATTTGTAGATTTTTAATATAATGTTTAAAAAGGGTTCATAATTAATATTTAGTTGTTTCTTGTGTTTTTTAGTTATAGATCTTAGTATATGATATGGGATAAATATCGTAGATTATAAAATTTTAAATTCAGTTATTCTTAATCTTATGTTAATCTGTTATCACTCCTGTTGTGGAACTTTGCCTGAGTGGTATTATAGATAAATATAAACTTTTGTGTAAAGAATAGTTCACATATATTATACATGAAAGTCTATTGAATTGCACGTAAAATATTTGTTTTGTTAATTACTGTTAAAAGTAGTGACGATTTGTATCTTTACGTATTTTTAATTGTTATCTTTGATTTCTTGGGACAATTCGTAATGTGGGTGCCGGCGAAAAAATTTATAAAACGTCCATCTTTTAACGCTAAAGTTATCAAGAAAAATCTGCATCCTATTGTACTTCTGTTTTTACCACAGGTAGCAATATCACTTTATGTTGTATTAGATCGAACTTTACTTGGACTACTAGGATCATACTCAGATGTTGGGATTTATGAACAAGGTCAAAAATTAATAAGCATACTTCTTAAAGTCGTTAGTTCATTAGGAGTTGTAATGTTGCCAAGGGTTGCGAATCTTCTTTCAGAAAGAAGAGATAAAGAAGCACAAAATATGGTGAAATTCTCATTTATTTTATATAACCTTATAATATTCCCGATGATATTTGGACTTATTGCGGTAAATGAAGTGTTCGTTAAACTATTCTTAGGACAAAACTTCCAAGATGTTAAGTATGTTCTGTACGTTATCGTGTTTAACATTATGTTTGTAGGTTGGACAAATATCCTTGGATACCAAGTGTTAGTAGTAAGAAATAAAAATAAAGAATTCATGCTTTCGACGACGATTCCTGCCTTTGTCAGTGTGGCTGTTAATATTGCTGTTATTCCATTTTTCGGATATATCGCAGCGAGTATAACATCTGTAGTTGTTGAAATTTTAGTATTTGCTATCCAATGGTATTATAGCCGTAATATTATTAATAAGAACTTACTGTTTAATAAAGATTTAGCAAAAATTATATTGTCATCTCTTGTAATGTTTGGAGCTGTAATGTTGTGTAAAATGACATTAGGGTTAGACGGAATTATCGGACTAGTAATTTACCTTTCAGTTGGAGGTATCAGTTATCTAGGAATGATATTCTTACTAAAAACTGTTAATATTAGAGAGATGAAAGCAATGCTTAAATAGTGGCTTGAGTTAAGAAGATAATTATATATTTCATAGAAAACCAATTGAGTTTAATCTCGGTTGGTTTTTTATTGTTTATTTTGGACAAATTTCCATTAGAAAAAAAGTACTAAATAAAGTATAATTAAGAGGAAAAGAATTTGTTTAATCAAGGGATAGGAGCAGTTTGGGATGAAAGTTTTTGATACAAAATTAAAAGATGTAAAAATAATAGAACCAGATATTTTTGAAGATGAACGTGGTTTTTTTACGGAGAGTTATTCTGAAGAAAAGTATAAAAGACTAGGTATAGATTTTAACTTTGTTCAAGACAATCATTCATTATCAGTTGAAGCCGGTGTCGTTCGTGGATTACATTTCCAAAGAGGGAATTATGTACAAACAAAGCTTATTCGTGTAGTGACTGGTGAAGTACTAGATGTTGTTGTGGACCTTAGAAAAGGCAGTCCAACCTATGGTCAGTGGGAGAGTTTCATCCTTTCAGAACACAACAGAAGACAACTTTTAGTTCCTAGAGGTTTTGCACATGGTTTTGTGACATTAACACCAAATGTTAACTTCATGTATAAGTGTGATAATTATTATAATGCAGATGCAGATACAGGAATTGCATTTGATGATAAAAAGCTTGGAATCAATTGGCAGATTGATTTATCAAAAGCGATTATTTCGGAGAAAGATAGAAACCTTCCCACGTTTAAAGAATTTGAAGAGAACAATAATTTTGTCTATGGGGAAGTGTAGGAGAAACAGTAGATTGCTAATTTAAGTAGCGGTAATCTTGTATTAAATATTTTGAAAAGGTAGAGAAAATGAAGAATATTATAGTAACAGGTGGGGCTGGATTTATCGGTTCTAACTTTGTACATTATGTTATAAATAACCATCCAGATATTCATGTGACTGTTCTGGATAAATTGACTTATGCGGGAAATAGAGAGAATCTTTCTGGACTTCCAGAAGATAGATTTGAGTTAGTTGTTGGTGATATCGCAGATGCTGAATTAGTAGATAAACTAGTCAGTAAGACTGATGCAGTAGTACATTATGCAGCTGAGTCTCATAACGATAACTCATTAAAAGATCCATATCCATTTTTACATACGAATATTATTGGAACATATACTTTAATCGAAGCATGTCGTAAGTATGATGTTAGATATCACCACGTATCTACAGATGAGGTATATGGGGATCTTCCTTTACGTGAAGATTTACCAGGAAAAGGTGAAGGAGTAGGAGAGAAGTTCACAGCTGAAACACCTTATAATCCATCAAGCCCATACTCATCAACAAAAGCCGGTTCAGACCTACTTGTAAAAGCGTGGGTGCATTCTTTTGGACTTAAGGCGACTATTTCTAACTGTTCAAATAACTACGGACCATATCAACATATTGAGAAATTTATCCCAAGACAAATAACTAATATATTATCAGGAATAACACCAAAGTTATATGGTGAAGGTAAGAATGTAAGAGACTGGATTCATACAGAAGACCATTCATCAGCAGTTTGGACTATCTTAACAAAAGGTAGAATTGGAGAAACTTACTTAATTGGTGCTGATGGAGAAGAGAATAATAAGACTGTTATTGAGTTAATCCTTGAGCTAATGGGTAAAGATAAGAACGCATATGAGCATGTAAATGATCGTGCAGGACATGACCTACGTTATGCGATAGATGCATCTAAATTACGCGATGAATTGGGTTGGATACCACAGTTCACAAACTTCCGTCAAGGGTTAGCTGACACTATCCGTTGGTATGAAGAGAATGAATCTTGGTGGAAAGAACAAAAAGAAGATGTAGAAGCCAATTATGCTAAAAATGGGCAGTAATAAGAAAGAAGTGGCAGAGTGACGGAGGAGCCCTTCGAATTAATTGACAATAAGAAAAGGTATGTGGTAGAATGTAAGTAAGTGAATTGGACGATTATATTCACATGCAACCACGAAAAGCAACTGAACCGTTATTTCAGTTGCTTTTTTATATGTATTAACATACTACTTAGTATGAGAATAGATATTCATACATGAGTGAATAACATGTACGTCGTGCCTAAATAAGGCTACCTTTTCTTGTTGTTTTTATCATTATAGATTACTACGTAAAGTTGTAAAGAATCTTATCTTGTTAAGTACGAGATAAGTTTTTTTATTTATGTTAACTACCATAAATTATTTTTTATTCTCCTTATTTATCAATTTGCTGATTGTTATGTTTGTATTATATTAAAATATAGTGTAGAATAAAGTTGAAGGAAGGATGAATTTTATAAAAATTTTTATACAAAAGCTAATTGTCAAAATCTCTGTAATTTTTATAGATTTACTCAAGAAAGAAGGAGGGGGCAGACATGAATAATAAAAAAATTATAGAATTTCCTGTCAACAAAAAAGGATATACAGGAATAAGGAACAAAACTTATAGGGACTTCGAGCTTAATCATGGCTATAGTAGGGTTAAATTCTCTTCAAAAAAGCTTGAATCTGATTTTAAGGAATCTATGAGACTTTTTACGGAATTTATTGAGAATATCGATAATCCTGACTACGCGATTTATATTGAAGACGCGATAGCTTTATGTAAGTATAATGTGGATGCTAGAGTTTGGAAAATTGTTAGTAAAGATTGTACAGAATATGAAATAGAATTAGCATTATTACGTCTAAAAGATGAGGCCTATACTTTTGAAGAAGGTTTTGTGGATGGTAAACTATTTCCGATTAACTATCTTCATCTAATAGTCTGCCACCACCTTGCGGGATTTTATTTAGGCAATAAGCTATACAATAAGGTTTGGGATGCATATCAGCCGTTTTATATGTCTTTAGATATGGCCGATGAAATTTTATTACCAATGTATCATAATTTTATAGTAGCCAGTCTGATATTAAATGATTATACCATGCTTAACCATTATTATAAACTTTTGAGTAAACGAGGTAAAAATGATGATGTAGTTCTATTATCAAAAGTTTTCTATCACTTGATGCAAGGTGAAGAGAAAGAGGCTGTTGCGTTTTACAATAAATTAATAAAAAATAATAAGTACATTTCGGATGTGTTAGATAGAATTGCTAATCCTAAACTGATAGAATTTAGTACAGATGATGATTGTAAGTATGTAGAGGCGCTTAATACAGTTATAAAATTTGATTATTTCATAAATAAAGAATACTATTTCGATTTTCTTATGCATGTGAGAGAAAGTGAATATGTAATTGGAGACAAACTTGATAAGTATGCGGATCGTAAGGAAATAACGGTTGCTGATATGAAACGTGATAGATCGTTTATGGCAATTAGAGACACGGAATTAAAAATTATGCACGAGAACTTTTTATTAACAAAAGATGATTTCTTGAAAATCACGAAGTCAGAATTTCTTAAAATAAAAGGTTTAGGTAAGGGGACTATCAGGAACCTACATTTAAATGGTGTAATGTTCGCTGATGATAGTGAGTTTGATATTTAGATGGAACTTATGGGGGATGACTTATGGTAAAACATGATAGAGAATTTGAAATATTGCTTAAAGAGTTTTTGAAAACAGAAGGAAAGCATTTTTCGAGTAAGGAAGAGGCTACCGAAGTATTTGAGCGAATTTATAATTTGGTCGACGCAGATTATGAGATAGATGCCTCTCTTAGCGATCTTGTTGATGTGATAGATGAAGGGAATATGAGTGTTATCGATAAGATTAGTGCCTTACGTGAACTTCATGAGGGAAATAGAGATGCTCTAGATAGAGCTGTAGAGTTAGAAGAGGATGTCATATATTCAGATAATGATGAAGATGCTGAACAGATGATAATAGCCGATGTTCTGGCTGAATATTATAGTGAAGCTGGAATGAATGAAGAAGCTGCGAAACTGTATGAACTTATGTTGATGGCTAATCCATCGGATTCCCATGAGGTTATAGATCTCCTGACTCTTATGTATGTTCGTCTTGATAGAGAAAATTTATTGATGGATCATATCGATTGCTTTGACTATGAAGATTCAGAAGCTACATTGTTATTGTTAGCTATCTTCAGCATAAATCAAGAAAGATTTGATGAAGCACATTATTATATGACTAAACTTAAAAAACTTAATAAATATGTAGGTTATATATTTAAAGGTGGCTTCAACAAAGTTCTAGATTATATAGTAGGAAATCCAGGTAATGTGAAAGGTGTCAATAAGGAAAAATATTTTGAAATGCAATTCTCAGCGGGCATTGCTAAAGAATATTTGACTAATAAATATCATTTCGAATTATTAGAGAAATTCTATAGAGAAGATATAGAGAAAAAACAAAGCCTGATTGTTGAAGGACGTAAGACTGCATCTAAAGAAGCTATGAAAGAAGATCCTGTCTTTAAAGGTATGGAAAAACAATTGAACAAGATTATCGATGCAGAATTGTATAATAAAGAAATTATCGAATGTTATACAGAAAAGGAACTGAAAAAACTAGATGGTATCGGAGTAGGTATTATCAAAAAACTGAAAGATAATGGTGTGAAATTCAGAGAGGAATAGAGGTTTTTGTAGGAAGAAATACAACTTGTTCTCGTCGTGTATATATAAACACCAAGGGGCTGATCCAATAGTCCTGAATTTTAACGAGATTTATATGGAAATACATAGACGCAGTGGTTTATTGATATCTAAATTCGCTTTATAAAAGCTTTTTAGATATCTAATAACCTGTGCGGGGGTGACTCGATAAAATCGATTTCTTCGAAATCACGATTTTTGAGTCACTCCCATATACAAAAAAGAAATCTGGGAAGTGAATCAAGAGTGATTCGTAGTTTCCCAGATTTTTTTATTATTTAAAATGGAAAAAACAGTCGAAATTTCCATTTTAGAATTAGGTTGTAAGTACCCCCTCACAATCACAATAGGTCATAACAAAAAAACCCCCGTATAGCAGAAAGCAATTTAAAAATCGTAGTTTCAGGGAACTCGATTTTGTCAAATCACGTCTGGATTTCATAAAAGATGTAAAAAAATCTAAGTAGCAAAATGCTGCCTAGATTTCTAGTATGTTTTTTCCGTGTCTCGAACTTGATAGACGTGCTCGAGCTTGACAAAAATCAGTCTTTTAAATATCTATTTAGTTTTATCGTTTTGAATATTCAACAGCTCTTGCTATTTTTGGTTTTGCTGGATTTTTGTTGATATTATTTTCTTCTAATAGTTTCTCGAATGCAACTAATCCTGCTTCATAATCTTTTGTCTCGAATTCTAATTCATAATCGACGAAATCATTGATAAATGTTGTTTCATCAAGCACCAATAAACCTTCTTCTAAAGTAATTTCGTGTCTTAATGTCTCGATTTTTTGAATCAGCATTGGTGTTTTAATCTTCACGTTCATTCGTTCTAGTTCAGCGATAATTTCGTTCGGTAAAATCGGCAGTACCGTCGGCTCTTTTGGATATTTTTCGTCAAGAGGTACGTTTATCTCAACATTTTGAGTTTTACCTTTCACCTTTAGAGTCATCTCTGTTTTTTTATTTGTATAACGAATTCTTAGTGCTGCTCCGATTTTCTTAAAATTTTCATCTGCATCATCATAGTAGAAATTTTTGTTTATTATTTCTTCAGAATTTTTTAAGTCATATTTTTCAAATAGTGCTTTATATTGATCTTTTGTTAGTAAGTTTTTAAATTCTATTTCTATCTCTCGCATGAAATTTCCTT
>ERZ773233.1212-NODE-1212-length-15196-cov-2.460472_pt1 | contig 15196 bp, 8 predicted proteins | sample MGYA00580991_ERZ773233 | MGnify/ENA primary metagenome ERZ773233 (study PRJEB29015, sample SAMEA2738178) | human oral metagenome | biome: human oral; feature: human-associated habitat; material: saliva | place: China | collected 2161 ...
TCGAGTCCGAGCTGCAGCAGTCGGCATTCCACTGGCTCAGCGCGCGAACCGCCGCGCACCTCGCCACGGCGATGCGCGACATGATGACCTCAGCCGTCAAGCCCTTGGAAGACGTCCTAGACGATGCCCGCAAGGTCCTCGTGGACGCGCGGGCGATCCGCGCCAGCCAGCAGGGCATCGCCGACGTCACCACGGACGTCTACAGCGCATGGCCCCAGGAGCCTCAACCCGGCCAGGCCGACGGCAGCATCGTGCCGCAGCGGTTCGCCACAGCCCGAGGCGGGGCAGGCGGAGGCTGCGGCGGTGCCGGTGCGCTTCGCCACCGCCCACAACGAGGTCGTCCTCATGCCGGTGGAACAGTATCCCGGACGGTTCGAGGAGCACATCTCCGACGCCGTCGGCGGTGAACGCGACTTCCACCAGGCCTACTCCCGTACTGTCCAGGAAGTCATCTCCGGGACCTGGGAGCAGGGGGCGGGGGACAAGCCTCCGGAGGATCTGCTCACCGTGACCACCGCATGGGTCCCCGCCGGCCTCCAGGGCGCCACCGGAAGCGCCCTTCCCACACCCGCCCGCTACGAGCTGCGTCTGCGCCCCTCGGAGGTCCTGGGCCGCGCCCGAGCGTTCGTCGCACGGCGCGGTGAGGCCTTCGAGGTCTTCTGCAGCCAGTCCCTGCGCAGCTTCCTCACCGACGAGACGGTGGGGGAGCATGAGCGGTCCCAGCGCTCGCAGGCCGTTCTCACCGGCCTGAAACGGACACTGGAGATGGCACGGCCTCTGGTGGAGATCAGCACCGAGACCTACCGATCTCTTCACAACGGTGACACGCCTGCGCTGGCATACACCTTCTCGCCCATCCCCCTGCGCAATCAGAGCGTCGCCCAGGACTTCCTCGACTACCTCGATCAGGAGTCGACCATCGATCGTGAGCTGGTGCACGACCGAGTCGACAAGGCCCTGGGGGACGAGGACGTCGCCCGCATTGACGTCTTCGGCTCCTACCCCCGTACTCTGCCCGTGGCGTACTCCGGCCTGCTGCGCTCCGTGCGCGAGTCCTGGGACCGGGCCCACAGCTCGGCGGGAGCCAGGGACGCGTTCTGGCGGTTCAGGCGAGCACGTCCCCTCAGCGGAGGACTGCCTTTCGGTGACGCAGAACGCCTCACCATGGTGCGTGGCTGGTGGACGGCCACCCTGGCCGGCGGGATCGAACGGGCGCCGTGGGGCGGCCACTCCGACACCCAGCCGGTACGTGTCTGGGACACCGAAGAGCAGGAGTGGGTGGCCTTCCCCGCTCCCATGCTCACTCCGCCGTCACGAATGATCACCGCCAACGCGTGGTTGCCCGCGGTGCTGGAATCATCCCTCCTGGCGTATCTGCGCGTGGGCGAGGACGGTCTGCAGGCCTTCAGGCCCTGGCGGGTGCTGCGCCGATGGGCTGATGCCTCCGTCAACGAGCCGCAGATCGCCTTCGGGGTGACGACCCCGGTGGACGAGGCCGTATCAACGCTCCTAGGACGGGGACAGGTCGACGGTCTCACTCCTGCCGCCGGAATCGATCAGCTCACGGATCCCGAGCTTCGACGCGAAAAGCTCTTGAGCTACTGCGACGTGATCCTCGGCGACCTGGAGCAGAACTACCTGCCTGGCCCTGGAAAGGCCGATGAACCCGGGCACTTCACCAACTACCGCAGACGTTCCCTGGTGGAGACGACGCCTTTGACCATCGATCTCGCCCAGGACATGCACGACGAGCTCAGTCACGTTCGTGGCGTTGTCGCCTCAGCTCCGCCCGCCTCGGACCTGGGCGCCTCGCCGACATCATTCGGATCCGGAATCGAGTACTGACATGGAATCATCAGGGCCTGCCGAGTCCCGGTCTGTATCGGTCTTCGTTGCTCCGCCGAGCCAACGGCCTGTTCTGTCCGCGCTGGTCGATCTGTCCGCCGCCGGGCTGCTCGCTCCCTTCGCCTGGATCGAGAGCGACGGCGAGCCGGACAAGGCTGCGGACCGCTACGACCCCGTCGCCGTGTGGGCCGATCACGGGCAGGTGACAGTGAACACCTTCTCCCGGATCGTCAACCGTCATGACCTGGAAACGGTCCGGCTGCTCGTCGTCGTTCCTGTGGGGCATCCCGCTCAGGACGCCCTGCCCGCCAGCGCGGAGCAGTTCTATCAGCTCCTGGGGGTGCCGCAGCACGCGCGCCGGGAGAGCCTGCGCGTTATCGTTCCCTACTCCGCGCAGCCGCTGCCCGCCGAGCTGGGGCGCATCGGTTGGCGCAAGATCATGCTCTCCCCGGAGTCCACCTCCGATCCGGCCTACAGCGCCATCCCGTGGTGGACCAGGCCGGAGACGATACCGGGAGCAGCAGCGGTCGGTCTGGCGGTGCAGGCCGGTCTGTGCGGGGCCGTCAATGCAGCGCCGCATGACGGACAGCGTGAAGACGTCTCCTACGACATCAACGTCGTGCGCAGCTTCGTCCGTATCGTTGACGCCCACAGCGTGGAGGACCAGCTGCGCCGTCAGGTCACTGAGGTCGGAGAGAGCTTCCCGCAACCCACCCGCGCCGATACCGGTGTCCGGGTCCCGGCATACGCGGATCCCGAGGCCAGGGTCGCCGCTGTGGCACAGGCCTGGCAGGAGCGCCACATCCACTCGTTGAGGCGTCCTCAGGTGCCGATGCCCGAACGCGCCGGTGCGCGCCGCATGGGGGCCCTCGAGGCGCTCAAGCTCTTCTTCTCCTTCTTGGTCAAGGCGCTCATCGGAGCTCCCGGCGAATGGCTCCGCAGTCGTGTGCGGGCCGCCAAGGCCTCCATCGCCTCTGGAGTGGCGTCGGCGGTCTTCGGCGAAGGATCCGCGGTGCAGGTCGTCGTCGGAGGCGTGGACTCCAACGGGCGGACCGTCGGCTGGAACGAGCTGACCGATGCCGCCAAGCGCGCCAGCGACACGTTGCCCGCGGACTTCCCGCGGTCGGGTCAACCCGTCCAACGGGATTTCGGGGCCCTGTGGCAGGACCTGGTCTCAGGAACGATCGCCCTGCTGGACGGCTCGGCCCACTCGTCGCTGGGCATCCAGGCCTACGAGGGGTACCTGCCACGGCGTGACGCCATCGTTGCGCCTCCCGGCCCGAAGAGTCGCATCGAGCTCACCGAGCCACTGGGCGACCTGCCGGCCGGCACCGTGCTCCACTCCTGGGACCAGCTCGAGGTCGACCGCGTCCGCACCTATCTGCAGCAGCTCTCCCAGTCCCAGCACTCCCAGGGCCCAGAGGCGGCACGCCAGCTGGCGGAGATAGACCGGTGGCGAGCCGACAACAGCCGTCGCCTTCTGCCGCGCCTGGGCGCCGTTCTCTCCAACTGCTTCACCTCCACCAGGAACGACGTCGCCGCGCTGTCCCACGAGCTCCAGTCGCTTCTCGGGCAGGAGCCCGGCGGGGAGCTGGAGCAGCGTCAGCGCAGGCTGGCCAGAATTCTGCGTCTGTTCCTGCTGGTCCTCGCGATCGTCCTGGTGGTCCTGGTGGTGAGCAAGGCCATGGGCCGCATTGGCTGGCTGTACTTCGCGCTCCTTGCGGTCGTGACGATCATCGGGTGGCTGGCCGTGTCGATATCAACCTTCGTGTCGCAGCAGCGCGAGGTCTTCCGAATCCTGTTCAGGATCGAGGAACGCGACCAGCGCATCCCCCTGCTCACCGCGAACCTCCGTCTGGCGGTGGAGGACCTCGCCGCCCAGGGGGCCGCCTACTCACAGTTCAGGCGCTGGGCGACGATCGTCTCCGCCTTCTTGGACGACCCGCTCGGGGCACGTGACACAGGACCTAACCGAACCTCGCAGAAGGTTGCGCTTCCTGATGCCATCCAGCGGGTCGAGGCAGAAGCCTCGCCTGAGCACCTCGCCGATGCCGCCGCCTCCTTGCGCACCAGCGTCTTCACCGTCGGCTGGCTCACCCAGGCCTGGGAGACGATGCGGGCCGGTATTGGCGTGGACCTGGACCCTGAGCAGCGCAACCGTCTTGCGACCCGGCAGTTGGTGCTGACGGCGGAGTCCGGTGAGGCGGGAAGCGCCTTGAGCAACTGGGCGCAGGGTCTGCAGACCAAGGGGGTGCGCTCGGCCCAGGCGAGTCAGATCTGGCAGCAGTGTCTGGCGATCCTCTCGGGGGATCAGGGCCCCGACCCCCGGCTCACGGTGGTGACTCCCTCGGGGGAGCGGCGTCAGGTCTCCGCCTACTGCCACGATCTGACGACCGGGGGCTCACGATCAGTGGTGCTCGATATTCTCGGGCCGGTGGCCCGTTCAGGGCCGCAGTCCCTGACAGTGCCCGACCAGTCCTGGCTCAGCCAGTGGAATGACGGGTTGTCTCCCACGATGGTGCTGGTCGAAACCACGAACCCGATTGCGCCGGCTGACTTCATCTACCCGGATCACGACCAGAGCCCGAGCGGCCCGCTCGCCGGGATGGACTACTTCAACGTCGGACGGGACCAGACGTCGCCTCCGGCCGGCGCCGGTTCCTCCTCCAACGGGGCTCCGGGCGATACGCCCGCAGGGCCGGAAGCCTTGTCCGGTCCTCTCGAGTACTAGTGGGCAACGGGCCGCGCCCGAGCACATCGACCGTGGCGGCGTCACTGAGCCCGTTGTCTCCCCTCACATACCGATCCTGAGGACACTCAATTATGGCTATCACTTTTCGTGAATTCACGCATGCAATGACGCAATGGATGACCGAGGCACCCGAGGAGGTCAAACAAAACCTCCGTGCCTCGTCATGGAAGTCCCTCATGCTCACCGGCAAGGATGTCGACGGCGGAACGGTCTTCTCCCCTCAGGAGATCGTCGACCGCGTGCTGGACGGGAACGATGAGCTGACCATGACCGTGGCCCTGCCGGTTGCGCTCATGCTCAACAGGAGGTTCGGTCCCAAGGAGGGGGTCAGCGTCCAGCCGGGGGAGCAGGGAGCCGACGCCGGTGACCCTCTGCCCGAGGGCGCCCCCTCGCCTGACGCGCACGGCATGCAGGAGGCCACCAACGAGGAGCCGACGCCGCAGCCGGACCAGGCCTCGCAGGCCCCTTCCGATGAGGAGACGATCGACTGGATCTTTCCCGCCTACGACTATTCTCGCGAGGATCTTGACCGGCCTGAGGAAGGAGGGCGGGTCCCGGTCACCGTCAGTGACGTCGGAGGCAGCCTGCGCTACACCTGGCCCGACGCGGGACAGTCCGAGGTCTATCGGGTGGTCATCTCGGACCTGGAGGATCCCTATAGCCCGGATGACTTCGACGAGGCGGCTGTCACCGAGGGTCTGAACGCACTGGACTCGGCCCCGTGGACAACGGCCGTGCGCTTCGTCACCGTATGGGGCTACGAGCGCCTTGGCGATGAGGAGAAGTATCTGGGGCAGTGCCGGCGAGTCGCCAGTCGCGTCGTCGTTCACCCCGTGGCGCAGTGGTCCCTGAGCTTCAACTCCGAGTCCCGGTGCGTTGACGCCTCCTGGGAACCTCCGGTGGCTCCCCCCGGGGCCACGGTGAAGGTGCGTACCGCCCGCCTTCCTCTGGAACAACCAGTGGGGCGTTATCTGCGCGGGAGCGCCTGGCTCAGCTGTGAGATCCCGAATAATGGAGCAGGGTTTCAGGACTCTGAGAATCTCGTGGGGGGAAAGCAGTACAACTACGTTGCCGCCGTCGAGGCCCAGATCTCGGGGGAGACCTACACCTCCACGCCGATCCGCCAGCAGATCACTCCCGAGGTGGAGCGCGAGAAGATCGTCGACCTGGCCATCGCTGACGACGAAGGGGGCGACCCGGCGCGCGGATCGGCTCTGAGACTCACGTGGACCCAGCTGTCTCAGTCCTCCGTGACGGTCTACCGCACCCAGAGGCCTGTGGACCCGGCGGCATCCGATCGAGCCACGGTTCCCGAGGAGGCACTGGCGAGCGCGGGCCTTCCCCAGGATGCGGCTATCACCGCGGCCGCAGGCATCGAGGAGCTCGACACTCCCGCCCGGCAGCTGCGCACGATCTCTGCGGTTCCATGGCCTGATGGGCACGAGTGGGACACCATCTACTTCACCCCGGTGACCTTCCACGGTGACGGGGAGGTGACGATCGGGACGACCGCCCAGCGCAAACGTGCCACCAGCATCGAGAACGTCACGCTGACTCGCCGTCTGAACTGGGATCTGGTGACATTCACCTGGCCGGGCGATGCGACTCTTGTCGAGCTGCGCATGACGGCTCTGGACGCTCCGTTCGATGCCTCGGCAGCGCCTTTCATGTCCGTGACCCATGAGGACTACCAGGCTGATGGTGGCTGTGTCATCAAGAACGGCCTGCCCGCTCCCGGCGGGTGCCTCTACCTCAATGCGATCACCTACATGTCCGGCACCCAGATCTCCTCACCGCCAGTGAGTATCGAGGTTCCCTCATTGTGGACCTACCAGTATTCTCTCAAGTGGCCGGGTGACGTGAAGGTCATGGGCGGTTTCATGCGTCAAGCGGTGGCGCGTTTCGGGCATACCGTCGTGGAGGTCACCGTTGAGGCCCTCAGGGGGGTTCCTGACCAGTCAGGAGCCATTGGGCTGACGCTGCTGCACAACCCCTCGCACCTTCCTCTCCATGCCGCCGACGGGCAGAGGGTCGGCTTGTTCCTGGAGCGCCCCACCAAGGACAACCCCCAAGAGCCTGCAATGTCCGTTCTGGTGCCGCCTAACGGACAGCCGCTGTCGCTATGGTTCGATCACTCGGCCTTCCCCCCCGGATACTTCAGGCTGGTTATCGACTCCTATCCGCTGAGCGCCATTGACGAGAAGGCTCGGCATCTGGCGCTCGAGCACTTCGGTCTGGTCGATCCGTCACTCTCTGATCTCATCAAGAAGGGGTGACCCTCGTGGGAGACGACTCTGATCCGAATGTCGGGTTGATGTCGGGATGCGAGCAGCTTCTTTACACCAATGTCGACCATGTCGTTGACGGGGTAGAACGCTCGGGGTGGCAGACAATGGCGCACTCTCCCGGCCTGAGTGAAGACGATGCAAGCACGCTGTATACGCTGATCGACCCCACCCTCAACCCCGTGACGCCCCTGTCCGGATTCCCCACGGAGCAGGAGGTGGCGGCAGCTGATCGACGCCTGGCGCAGTTCTCGACGGACAAGGGCCTGGTACTCGTCCACACCGCCCCGGCGGGGAATGACACAACGGGACGGCCCAACACCATGACTCATGTGGTGCTTGTCAAGCACCATGAACCGGCGCCCGACCTGCGGACCATCGACCTGTGGAGATCACTCGGATGGGTGACTCCCTTCGGGCCCGAGCAGGTGAGGCAGGCGGAGCTGCCCGACCCGGCGTCGCTGCAACCCGACGATGACACGGTGTCCGAGTTCCTCTCCGACGGCTCACGGAGCCCGGCCCTCGTCGCTATGGCCGATGCTCTCGAGCCGGGGCTGCTCCAGGCGATCCGTGCCCGATGGGATGGTGGCCTCCCGTCTGACCGGTCAAGCAGGAGGAACACCGTGGTCCTCGCAGTGTCCTCGACCGATGAAGCCGCCCTGTGGATCGGCGCGCTGCTGCGCACCTGTGCCCCAGCCACCGGGCGGTACCTGAGCTACTCCGTCCTTCAGAGGATCCTGACGCCCTCGGACGTCGAGATGCTCCTACAATCTCGTATCGACGTGGCCTGCGTCCCGAGACAGGACCTGGAGAACATGGGGGAGTCCCGAGCGGGCCTGATCGTCATCGACCCGAACGAGAGCGGCGCCGTCGAGCCAGCGCCAACGACGTCGTGGGGACGCCTGGTGGCCTTGATGAGTCAGGACCTGGGAGCGTGGGTCGCCGCCTACGAAGGGATGAAGGATGTCCTCAGCCTTCTGCCCGATCATTCCGATCTCAGCCCGGGGTGGCCGCTGGCCGCGGCTGAGGCCTGCGATCCTGGGCTCCTCGAGCCTCAGCAGGAGGAGACGCCGAGCTCTTCACAGGACGAGGAGGCGCGCGCACAGGATGAGGCGGAGCTCATCGAGGTGGAGCTCGTGTCGTGCTATCCGAGGTCGATGGTCGGTAATGACTACCTCGCAGCGGTGGTGACTGATCGCGTACTCGGCTCAGCAACGCAGAACCCCGCCGCCTGGTATGCGCGCCTCTCTCGGATTCCCCGGTGGGCACCAGTGAGTGGACTCGTCAGTGGGCTCTGCGAACGCTACCTCGATGCCGCGTGCCGCGAGGTCCGGTGGATGACCGACCTCGAACGCCCCGTCTCCGAGCAGGCCAACCGTTGCCTGCGTGAGTGGAGCGGGATGCCGGAGCATCGGTCCACGGTCGATGCAGCACTCGCGCAGGCCAAAGAGCGTGTCGAGGCCGAGCAGCCGGGAACTGCGGGGGGCCTGCGCGTCTTGGACCGTATGCTCCGAGAGCACGTCAGCGTCTCGACCCGGACATGCGATGTCCTCCTGCAGGGATACGCCGACATGATGCAGCCGGCCGCCTACGGTTCTCGTGAGCAGCGTGAGATTCTTGCTGTGCCTGCGACATCGCTCAGCCGTAGCCTGCTGGCCGACCGGGTGAGCTGGCAGCTCGATAGCGAGGAGCACTCTGGGCGACTGAGGGTCCTGCCCAGTCTCAGTCGTGAGGTCCTGGACTGGTTGAGCCAGGACAACGAGCCCGGGAATCGAGTACAGATCGAAGCGCAGGTCGCTTTGACGCAGCTCGCCGCCGGTGGGAAGGACGCCGGCAGGGCATGCCGCGCGCTGGGGCGCCTGGGGGGACTCTTCAGTCTTCAACCCACGGTGGTCGAGGTGCTGTCGCAGCAGGCGACGCCCGATATGTTGCAGTACCTCCCTCATGGCTGTCAGAACTTCCACGAGATCTTCACCGAGGTCCTGGCCAGGAGGTATGACTCGGAGAATGCGGATAGGGTGGCCCGGACCTACCTCGACAGTCACGGACTCACTGATCGCTCCCTGACTATCGGCATAAATCACCGTTTCTCCCCATCTGCTGCCATGAGCCTGGTCGTGCTCAGCCGGAAGATGCCTCTGATGAGCAAGTTGGGCGTCGATGCCGCCCTGACCTACGCTGGAAACATCCTGATCGCCATCTGTGCGCTGGCGGCTCAACGTCAAGACCTCAGCCGCGAATCGGTGCATCAGGCGATGATCAAGGCCCTGGGAGTGCTGCTGGCCGGAGTCTGGGGCGGCAGGCGCGTCGTTCTTGAGGACGTCGTCTTGAAAGGCAACGGTCCCGAGGTTCGGTTGGTGAATCAGAGGCTGGAGCAGGTGATGAAGGAGCTTCCTGATATTCTCCAACGTCACCCGGAGTACCTGGTCGCCGACGAGGATAACGGGTTGGGTGTACTGATACCGCCCCTGGTTCGGAACCTCTATTTCAGCAGTGGCGTTCGCATGTCTGAAGACATGGGGGCCCTGGTTGATGCGCAGGTGAGTCAGCTGGAGCGAGTTGAAATGCAGTCCTCCGCTCTGTTCTCAGGTAAGGACGACGCGGCTTTAGCGACAGCTCGTGCTGTTATCGCTCGCGGTGGTGCTAGGGGGGTCGAGCTGTCACGACCGATTCTTTATGGCCTGTTCAATAATGATGCCGGGGCGCGCCGCTGGGTCGATAAGACTCTGCTGTCGGCTGCGGGGCGTGGCTCCGGAAGTCGTCGGAGGATACTGAGATGATACTGAGACTGCTGTGGGAAAGGAAAGCCAATGCCTGACATCCTCGCCAGTGGGCAGTGGAAAGAGTTCTCGGTGAGCAATCGAGGCGCTCTTGAGATCGGTCTGGTCGCTCCTGTGCCCGCCACCTTGGAAGTCGTGGGCACCTTGAGTGCTCCGAAGTATCTCGGGGCTTCGCGCGATGCCGTCGCGTTCCCCGGAAGAGCGGTCTCGGCTGAGCGGCCCGTCATCGTTCGTGCCAACGCGTCATCCCAGGAGGCTTTCCCCGGTGACTGCGTCGTCGACCTGTCCTTCGACGCCGCGGGCGGGGAGCACGCCTACCTCATCAGGGCAATCCCGGTGGCGGGCCAGGCCAGCGCCCCACTCCTTCAGCTCACGTTGGAGGGTGACGCGATTCGTGTCCGTCCGGGTGAGGGAGGCGTGGCGACGCTCGGGCTGGGGGGCTGGTGCGCCAAGCGCAGGCAGGAGTCCGGGGCGTCCTTGGTGCCGACGGTCACGGAGGTCGTCGTTGACGCCTCCGCGTCCATGGTGCAGCACCGGCCCCGCGTGGAGTCGTTCCTGGACTTTGTGGCCGACTTGTACGCGGTTCTCGGCGTCGCTGCACCTCATGTACGTTCCCTCAGTGTCGGTGGCTCGGTCGATGCCTCGTCAAGGGGGATGGGCGGGGTCGGCTCAGTGCAGGTGGACCCCGATGCCCGGGGCAGGCGCATCGTCGTGACTGATATTCCCTTGGAGGCGGGGCGTTGCGAGTGCCTTGTCCTTGGCAGTCCGGAGATCGTTCGTGCGCTCGCCCCCCACAGCGGGGCGCCCTACTTCGTGCCCGATGGTGATGCGTGGAACGAGCTTCTGCGGGAGGATGCGGCTTTCACCTCGCAGACCCTCGCCACCATGGACCCCCTTTTGGACTGGCTCTCTCAGCCCGCTTCATCTAATGCGTCGATTGGAACGTCATCATGAGTTCTGCGTGCCCGTACTGCTTCACTCCGATCTCTCCGTCCGAGATATTCCTGAGGTGCACCGGAGGGTGTGCTGAGGTCCCGGATCCTCAGGCCTCTGCCTACGCCGGTTATGAGATGAATCGTACTCCTTTCTATCGGGAGACTCTGAGGCAGGACGTCAAGGTTCTTCCGAGTGCGGTGAAGTGTCGGCGTTGCCAGTCGATGTGCGTGCAGGAGATCTGTGGCGTCTGCCATCGAGACCTTCCGCAGGGCTGGCGCGATGCCAACGTGTTCACCATGGCTATCACGGGAGCGCGGGGGGCGGGTAAATCTGTTTACATCGCCGTTATGGTCAATGTGCTGCGTCGGTATGCGCAGGAGAGGGCGTGCACGGTGCAGCCGTACACGCGCCGCACCCAGGACGCCTATAACTCCGTGTACTATCGGCCGCTGTTCAAGGAGAATGTGGCCATGGAGGGCACCCACCCGCTGGGTGTGGGGGTCTCCCTCGAGAGCGATCCTCTGATCTGGGAGGTCTCAGGGGCTCGATCGGGGCGTCTGTATATCGTGATGCGTGATGTTCCGGGTGAGGACATGGAGAATCTCACTGGTCGGCCGCCCGCGTTCAGCTTCCACGATCGAGCCGACCTGGTCATCTTCCTTTTCGACCCGATTCTGCTGGACTCGGTGCGTCAGGTGCTCTCCGGCATCATTCCGGACGTCGATAAGGGAAGACTGGGCGCGCGATCCGGGGAGGTGCTGCCGGCGATCATGGGGCTCATGGAGTCCGGTCGGGCGCTCCTGGCCCTGACGGTCTCCAAATTCGACTCCCTTCACCAGCTGCCCCAGGCGATGAGCCCGATGGCGCCGGCGCTGGCCAATCCGGCGGCACACGTCAACCGGGATGACACCATGATCCTGGCTGGTATGCAGGAGCCTGACGCCGGTAGGGTGCTCATGGACGACCTCGATTTCCTGGACGCAGAGGTGAGGTCTCTGTTCCAGCTGATCGGAGAGAAGTCGGTGACGCTCCTGGCTGAGCAGGCGAAGGCGAACCGGCAGATCCATGACTATCGGCACTTCGCTGTGTCTGCGGTCGGTGAGTCTCCGCGGCACAACGAGCAGCTCACCGAACGGGGTATCTCTCCGTTCAGGGTCCTCGATCCGGTGCTGTGGGGCATGCACGTCAGGGGCCTGACATTGTGACGCACTCGGCAAGGCCGCCGGCTCCTCGTGTCCGGGGCGCCGGTGGCGTAGCCTCGGGGTCGTAGAGACCCCATCGGTACCCTCAGGCAAGGAGCCTCATCGTGTCCCGTCCTCTCTCCCGTGGGCCGCAGTTCGACGACGACGCAGAGGCGGACGCGGCCGTCGACCGTACCGATCACATTGACCGCGGACGTCCCACCGAGCGGATCGACCTTGACCAGATGGAGGCGCTGCCGGGGGCTACGGAGGCCATCGCCATGCCGCCGGGGGGAGAAGGATGGGGGTACCTGCCGCCGTCGACGTCGACCCCGCAGCTGGCCGCCTCCCCGGACCAGCGCAGCCAGTACACGCAGGTCCTTCAGCCCATGCCCGCGGCGCCGCAGACGATGGCCATGGAAACGCCGCCGGTCTACCCGGCTGAGCCGGTCTACGCCGACCCCGAACCCGCGAGGCGCATGGTCTCCCAGATGCCGGTGCAGGAGACCTGGGGCGAGCCCGAGCCGGAGCCCCCGGTGCAGCTTCCGCGTCCGCCTGAGCGCCGTCGCACCGCCGCCCTTCCGGTGGGGACGATCATGGTGCTCGTGGCCTGCGGGGCCCTGGGGTGGGGGACCTACACGCTGCTGAGCACGCTGCACGTCTTCGAGATCCTCTCGACTCGGAGCTGGACACCGAACTGGGCCGCTATTGGTGCAGCCGGCGGTGGCGCGGTGCTGGCCTTCTTCGCCTTCCTCGTGTCCTGCTCGGCCCTGGCCAGAGCCAAGCCGAAGGGGCCTGCCGTCCTGTTGGTCCTGGCGGCACTGTTCCTGCCCCTGGTGGCCACAGGAGCGGGCGTCTACTACGGGGCGGGCGTGCTCAAGACGCACACCCTGGCCGAGGCGGAGAGCTTCTCCGGTCAGATCAAGATCGGCAACGTCGACCAGGCCCTCAAGGCCCTGGAGTCCGGGGCCTCCTTCCCCGGACGGGACGACCTCATCAGCATCCTCAACACGGTCAAGGACAAGGCCGCCGAGCAGGGCGTCGCCCCGTCGGACACGGACTCGCAGGGGGCCGACCAGTCCGGGGACCAGCAGGACGGCTCCCAGGACGGTGGCGATCAGGAAGGTGGCGACGGTCAGCAGGGCGAGGGAGACTCGGCCGGCGGCCAGGGTTAGGGCTCAGGTGCGGTAGGACGTTGGGCGTACCGAGGATGGGCATGACCGTGCTCATTCGCGGACGGTGCGGATCGCATATCAAGATGGGGTCACGAAACTGGTGCACGGCCGGTTTCCATGAGGTAGAACTGCCGTGTTTGATTCCCTATCGAAGGCAGACCTGTGTCCAACAGCAGTTTTCCTCCCGACCCTTCGTATGGCACTGGTGAGGCTCCAGTCCCTGCGCCCCCGATGACGTCGGGGCCGGAGACCGGCAGCTTCCCTGCTGTGCCCGTGCCGCCTCCGCCGAGTGCCCCCGTACCCGAGGCGTACAGCGCGACCGAGGTCCCTGTGCCCCCGGTCGCCGCAGGCACCGCTCCTGCAGCGCCGGCGCCACAGGCTCAAGGCGGATTCGTGCAGCCCGGGCAGGCCGCTCAGCCCTCGCCCCTGGCGCAGACCTTCACCGCCTGGTTCCGCGGGCCGGGCCTGACCTCCACGGCCCTGAGCCTGGCGATCGTGCTCGGATCTGCAGCCATCAGCGCGATCCTCACGCTGGTGGCCATGTCGACCATGGACTCGACGAAGATGTTCCCGACGACCTTCTCCACGCTGCCGCTGCTCATGGGCTGGAGCCTGGGCGGGCAGTTCGTCATGTCAGGGTCGAACGAGTACGAGACCATCACCCTGACCTTCACGCTGCTGCCCATGGGGGCGCTGACCGCCGCTGGCATCGGGGTCTTCTGGCTGGCGCGCCGCCGGGCCGTGGTTGACGGGTCGGCGGCCCCTCTGGTCCCGACTCTGGCGCGGGCCGGAGCCGAGGCTCTGGCTGTGGCCCTGGTGGCCTGCTTGGTGACGGCACCGTTCTCCATGACCGCCACGATGATGGGGCTGAAGGTCATGACGGTCTCCTCCTCCGCGCTGATGACGATCCTGTTGGTGACTGTGGTGGTCTTCGTGGCGCTGATGGTGGCTCGCAGTGGCGGGGCGCTGCTTGAGCGCCTGCCGAGCCCGGTGGTGCAGATCGGCCGTGAACTGGGAGCCTTGAGCACCGCACTGGGCGTGGTCCTGGGGATCTTCATCATCGTCGCCTACATCGCTGCGGTACTGATCCAGGGGTCGGGTTTCGCCTCGATTCTTCTGCTGCCGGTGCTCCTGCCGAACCTGGTGCTGCTTGCCCTGGGCATGGGATCCCTGGGAGGTATCACCCTGGACAAGAGTGAGGCTGCGGCGGCTCTGGCCTACTTCCTGCCGTCCTTGGGTGGCAAGGACGGCGGCGACGCCTACGCCTGGACCTGGTTCGGCAGCTGGTCGATCCTGCTGTTCGCGGCCATGATCGTGGCCATCGCGGCGGCGGCGCTGCGCGTGGGCGTTAGGCGCGCTCGCACGGGGCGGACCGAGTGGCAGCGCGTCTGGCAGCTTCCGCTCGTGGCGCTGGCCCTGGGGGCGATCGTCTTCTACGGGCTGCTTCCGTTGCGTTTTTCAGGCGCTGACACCCCGATGCGCTCCTCGGGCGGCGGGGCCGGCCACTACATGTCGCTGAGCATGCAGCCCAACGCCCTGACCTTCTTCCTGCTCGGGGTTGTCGTGGCGATCATCTCCGTGCTGGCCGAGCTGCTGCCCTTGTGGGTCTACTCCTCCTTACCGGCAGTGCTGCAGCTGGCCGGTGGGAAGAAGGCCAGTGCGGCCTGGCGTGCGGGCACCTCCGGCGTGGCTCCGACGTCGTCGGCCCAGCAGTGGGCGTACAGCACCGACCCGGCCACCGGGGCCAGCATCGCCACGGACCCGGCCACCGGTGCCGTTTTCTCCATGGACCCGGCGACCGGCCAGTGGGTGGAGACCACGCCGGCCTCACGCTCCGAGAGGGTGTCCAGCACGGCGTGGAGCTGCTCCTGCAGGAGGGTGAAGCTGACCGCGTCGGCCGGGACCACGGCCTCGGAGTCCTCAATGAGATCACCGAACTCGGAGTCCCCGTCCTCACCCAGGGGGGTGTGCAGGGAGATCGGCTCGCGCCCGTACTTCTGGACCTCGACGACCTTCTCCGGGGTCATGTCCAGCTCGACGGCCAGCTCCTCCGGGGTGGGCTCACGTCCCAGGTCCTGGAGCATCTGGCGCTGCACGCGGGCGAGCTTGTTGATGACCTCGACCATGTGCACCGGGATGCGGATGGTGCGGGCCTGGTCTGCCATGGCGCGGGTGATGGCCTGGCGGATCCACCAGGTTGCGTAGGTGGAGAACTTGAAGCCCTTGGAGTAGTCGAACTTTT
>ERZ773233.1215-NODE-1215-length-15173-cov-5.805265_pt1 | contig 15173 bp, 11 predicted proteins | sample MGYA00580991_ERZ773233 | MGnify/ENA primary metagenome ERZ773233 (study PRJEB29015, sample SAMEA2738178) | human oral metagenome | biome: human oral; feature: human-associated habitat; material: saliva | place: China | collected 2161 ...
TTATCTTAAAGCAAAGAGGTAAATGTTTATTCAATAGAAAAGAATGGCTTAGAGGGGAAATAAATAGCCAAGGAGATAAACAAATGCCTATCAAAATAAATATAAAGGAAGCACCAGTTCATTTATACAGCCAACCTCAAGACTACAAATAAAAGAGGAAAGCAAGCTAAAGTGCTTAGAGAAATTTTCATCTAAGCCACAAAGCACTTGTATCAATATTTATAGAGTTGGTTTTAAATAACGACTATAAACAAACCTAATGATTCACCAAACCTTCTCAAGGTATCCTTGAAAGCGCACCTATGTTGCGATATATAAAGGAAGAAAGAAGAAAAATTCCTGCAAATAAAAGAAGTACGCAACCTAAGTTGACGATAGAATCCTGCAAACAGCTATTTAGAAAGCCACAAATAACTTTACTAAATAGAAAAAGGGAAAAATATATATTAAAGTAAAATAAGTTGTTTACAGTGCATATAAACACCTCTCTTAAGGAATTAAAATGCTGAAGGAGCAATATAAAAGGAAACTAGCCCAATATTGCTTTATGCACCAATGCCGCCTAAATTAACTATAAGCTTAGTTCTTAGTACCTTTATATTGAAAAGAAATGAGGTAATATAGACTTGCAAGTGGTACAATCTTTATTTGCAATATATCTCCAAACCGCTAACAGACTAAATATTTTTTCATCGAGAAACTCCCTATCAAGAATCCCCAAAACAAAGTCCTAAGCAATATATTCATCATTTCTTCGATAAAATAAGTTCAACCAACATCTTTTTATTAGCAGTCTAAAAATAGGCTTAAGGCTTATAAAAGCTTACTTGCAAGTTTGTAAGTGAATAGAATTCGAGGATTAGATAAGTCCCATAGTTTTATTTCTTGTCGTATTAATTCTGCATGTTTCTTACTAATATCCTTCAAAGCATTTCCTACAGATTTACGAAGATACTCGCTTTCGTTCCCCTTGTGTTTGCTAATTAGCGCAATTGCCATTGTAGGATGCTCTTTAAAGAAAGGGCGACTCGTCCAAATTCTCAGTCCTTCAGTTACCGCTCGAATAACATTAGGATTGTTGTCGTTTATCCATTCCTCGATAAGTGGTACCGACTTCTCATATCCTCTGCGTTTACAAACCTCATCAAAAGCCTTTGCCAGCATCTCTTGTACACGCCAATTGCTATCCTTACTCACTTGTTCTTTGAGGAAATAGAGAGCGTTATTGTTCTCATTTGCTAATCTTCCCAACATGGTTGTTGCTAACATGCGGACTTGATAATCTTTACTTTTAAACCATTCAAAAGCAAAGTTCAAACATTGTTCTTTCGAAAAAGCAGAAAATATTTGGTCAGCTCCATCAATAATGTGTTGAAAACCATGTTCTATTTGCAGAATTCTGCAAAGGATGTCGTTTATTTCCACCATGTATGCTAAGGATTTTAGTTTGCAACTGCAGTGTGTTCCATTTGGATCTTCTTTCTTGTTCCGTATTTATTCACATACGAATGTATGTAGATGTTATAGAACAAACATAAAAGCAGCAAAATATAAGTACTCTAAACTAATTGTGCCAGCTCATTCCTAGTAAGAATATAAAAGTGAAGAACGCAACAAGTGCCTCGATAATCATACATAATATGAAGATAGACACACCTTTACCCTTTCCTTTTTCTAAGCTAAACTCATAAGAAAAAATGGCAATTACCACAACAGATACGCAAAAGAGGAATGTAATAAACTCCTCATCTACGAACGTCATACGGAAATAGACAGGAAAAAACTGAAACGCATACCAGCCTATTATGTAAGCAAACCATCTATAAGGCATCAATTTCTTCATCATAAACACTCACTTTTTAGATGTAATACAATTCTTCTTTGAGGACAATTGATAGGAAAACCAATCCCATCGAAATAGATTTTATTAGAAACTCTTCGTTCAAAAGAATGCAAAAGGGATAAAATATTGTCAATGTAAGTCTAAAGACCTAATGCATCATATTTGCTCCCAATGCCACTGCATATATAAAAAATGCAATAAGTATGCAAATCACTAAGCCAATGATAAAAATAAGCACGCCAGCGATCTTCCCTTTTTCTTTTCCAAACCTGTAAGAGCAAATAGAATTGACCAATAATGATATTAAAACAAAGACTGTAAAGGACTCCTGAGTTAGGTCGTGTCTCTTGGAATAACCAATAAACGACTCAAAAATAAACCAGCCTACCATGTAAGCTAACCATCTATATGGCGTGTTTTTAAGCATCATAAACATTCGTATTTTAAGATAACACAACTCCAATTGTGGATAAACTCCCCCAATAAAGAATTCTTTAAATGTAGCTAATTATAATAATGCGTTGTGTTCTTATCATTGATAGTCAAAAAGATACAATATCATTTAGATTACGATTAGCACGAACAAAGTTATATAAATGTTTTATATTATCAATGATTTTTATAAGTATTTTGATGAGAAAAACATCAATAGCTTTTCTAAACAATAACGATGACTTTCTTTAGATCTTTAAAAAGCACTGCAATTGGGTGCTAAAAGCATTGATATTGGTAGGTAAAAACATAGCTATTGTAAGGTAAAAGCATTGAGTTTATTTTGTAGGTAGTATGAAGATGAGAAAGAAAGTCAACAGAGATAGACTAGAAATGCAAAACAAGATAAGAATAAAAATGCCTCTTTATTAGGCGTTTTACTCAAAACAAGACATTCGTCAAGTGTCAATTCTTTCTGTTAAAATATTAAAACAAAAATCGATTTGTATTTATTAAATTCCTACCTTTACAAATAAAGCAGATTGTTTTGCGCCTTATCGAAACAGAAAAATCTCTTTATCAAAAAGAAATGGCGCCCAATTTATTTTGAAAAGCTGACGAGCATGATGCAATGAAAGCTTTGTTAAAAATGAAAACGAACGTCTAAATGTTTATCTACTGAGTATTTGGAGTCCCCAAAAGAAATAAAGAAGAAAGTTGGTATTTATGAAATTAAGGTATAAATTCAAAATAGATTCCATGTTAAAGTTCTGGGATATTCCTGCCAGAATATATTGTATGGCTGCAACTCTTTTTTTCTTATTACCTTTTTATGTGATAGGATTCCTCTCAGTTAGAGATGACTTGCCACGTAAAACAGGCATTGTTCATGGAATACGCATACTTGAAACGTCTCATAGTGGTTGGGAAGTAAATTTTAGTTTGGAAGGAGATACAAACCATATCTATTGGCAAGGATATGAAAATTCTTATCCATTCTTTTTATTTCCTGCCAAATATAAACTCGACGACTATGTAATTAACAAAGGTGATACCATCACATTCTTTATTGATAAAACTAAAAAAGGGAATTATATAAAGTTTCATAGTCTGTTTTTTGAAGGTACTTCAGCGAAATCAGATGATGTTGTCTATACAGAAGGCTTGATAGTAAATGGAAAAGAAATTGCATCTCCGCTTGTTGCAGCATTTATACGCACTCCTTTAGCATGGTTAGGGGGCGCAGGGACTGTTTGTTTTTGCATTTGGTTGTGTCTGTTTACCGTTGATTTTTGTATGTGGTATAAGCAAAAAAAGAATATCAATAAAAAATAAAGTAATACTTTTATTATCAGAATATGTTCATCTGATCATTTTAAGATAAAGATAAAATGGCTCACTTTATAAAAGATCACAGTTCTAAACGAACCAGCTTATAGGGTTATCTTCGACTTCGAACATGATGGCAAGATTATAAACCAGCCATAAAGAAGAAATAGAACATGAATGAAAGAAATAAAGATATATGAAAACAAAAAGCACTTTATTATTCTTTGGCCTGTTGTTAGGCTCCGTAAATAGTTATGCCCAAACCTCAACAATAAAAGGAATGGTGGTAGATTCGCTTACAAGTCAAGGCGAACCTTATGTAACTATTAGGGTTTATAAAGAGCGTAAGAGCGATAAACCCCTTGCCATGTGGGTTACAAATATGGACGGAACATTTGCTCATACAGTGAATGGACAGGGCCATTTCTTGATTTCTTTTAGCTCAATGGGTCGCAAAGAAATTATACGCAACGTGCAGTTGGGTATCAGAGGGGGCGAGATAGACTTAGGCAAGCTGCTTATTCAAGACAACGCCAAACAGCTTAAAGGTGTTGAAGTGGTGGCGCAAAAGCCACTTGTGAAGATGGAAACCGACAAAATGTCGTATGATGTGCAGGCCGACAATGACTCAAAAGCCAGCACGGTGCTCGATATGTTGCGCAAAGTTCCTATGGTTACCGTCGACGGGCAAGATAATATCACGGTGAATGGTCAAAGTTCTTTCAAAGTGTATGTCGATGGAAAGCCCAGCGTTATGTTCTCTTCTAATCCTTCGCAGATATTTAAATCTATGCCCGCATCGGTGATAAAGTCTATCGAAGTGATAACCAACCCTGGTGCAAAGTATGATGCTGAGGGTTCTGGAGGTGTGCTCAACATCGTTATGAACGCATCTTCTAACTCTAAAATGAAGCAAAACGGTTATAATGGAAATGTTAGTTTAACTGCAGCTGCAATAGGTTTGCGACTTTCGAGCTTTATCAGTGGACAGCAAGGCAAGTTTAGTTATAGTGCCAACATAATGAACAACAGAGGTAGGGTGAAAGGTGTTGAAACCGAGATGGAACGTATTGCGAGAGATGGTTCACGTATGATTTATAATCAAACGGGTTCAACAAGAATGCCTTTCACTATGGCTAATGTTAGTTTGGGGTATGAAATAGACTCTGTGAGCAATGTGAGTGCAACGTTAGGAATAACTCAATTCGAGATGAATAACGATGGACATCCAACAACAACCTTCACGGGTGGTAGCTATGGAACAGGCTTTTCGTATAGCAATGACATGACAATGAAAAATGTCAACAACTCATATAATGGTAGTTTAGATTATCAGCGTTTCTTAAATAGAAGCAGAACCAGCAGCATTACGTTGAGTTATCTTTTTACAACCAGTCCTGCTCGTAGCGAAAATCGCCGAAACTACGATCCACTTTCTGCATTGGTCACTATTCCACTCGCTGATCTTTATTCAGAAGCAAAGACACGTGGAACCGAACATACGTTGCAAGTGGATTATATCACACCATTAAGTAAGACCCAACAGTTGAATGCAGGTGCTAAATATATCAGTAGACGAAACACGTCCGACTCTCGTTTTTACGATATAGTGGGTAGCGTTGAGCAGTTTGATCCAGCCAAAAGCGTTAATTATAAGAATCTTCAAAGCATCTTAGCAGAGTATGCCGAGTATAAGGTTACATTGAAAAATGTGAGTGCTAAGGCAGGACTTAGATACGAGCATACATGGGAAAGTATAGATTTTGTTTTGGGGGCAGGTTCTAATTTTAAAAAGAATTATGGCAATCTTGTGCCTTCTGCCAGTGTCACCTACAATCTTTCTCGAACAAAGAATATAGGTATTAACTATGGTATGCGCATCACTCGCCCTGGTATAACTTATCTAAATCCTTATGTAGACAGCTCTAATCCAACGATAATAAGCTATGGAAATAGCGATTTAGAGGTAGAAAAGACCCACAACATCAACTTGGTTTATAACACCTTCTCACGCAAGTTTATGGCCAATTTCACGCTTGGTACAATTTTTGCGAATAATAAAATAGAAGAATACTCATTCATGCAAAGTGGCATTTTAAATAGAACTTATGGCAATATTGTGCAAAGTAGGTCATTTAATTTCAACACTTTCATGAACTATTCTCTATCTCAAAAGACCCGAATAATGCTCAATCTCACTCTTGAGTATGCCGACTTAAAGTCTGCACAGCTCAACCAACACAACTCAGGTTGGATGGCAACGGCATTCTTAGGAGTGCAACAAACATTGCCATGGGATTTGAAATGGAATGTGAATGTCACTGGTTCTACCAACAAATACACTCTTCAGGGCTATCAAACAGGTCATAATATGTTGATTTCGACTCTTACAAAGAGTCTATTCAACGATAAACTGAGTTTGAGTTTGCTCTATCTTGCACCATTAACAGACAAGTTAGAGATCAAACAATATAGCAAAGGACACGATTTTGAGAATAAGATGAATATCAAAATTCCTCTTAGAAATCTTATGTTTACAGTGGCTTGGAACTTCGGAAATACAAAGAAAACATTCCAACAACGCTCAAGTAAAATTACAAACGATTTCCAAGAGCGAGAAGATAGCAATTCGCAAGTACCTGGTTTGGGTGCTAGTTCGGGCAAAGGAATGTAGTTGTATACCCCACAAAGAGCGGGATAACAATAAAGAGAACACGTTTGTAGAAACGTAAAAAATAAAGATAAAAAGCCCCAGCAACGAGCAACAGGATAACAATATTGCTGTTGATGGGAGAAGTATAATTTAAATAAATGAGAGTTATGGAAAGAATAATGAAATCAGCAATTGAGCTAATAGGAAATACTCCTTTAGTAGAGTTAGGACAATTAGAAAAAGACATAGATGCAAAGGCACGTGTTGTGGCTAAGATAGAAGCTTTTAATCCAGGTGGAAGTGTAAAAGATCGTATTGCACTTGCCATGATTGAGCAAGCAGAACGTGATGGACTTTTGCGTGAAGGCAGCGTTATTGTAGAGCCAACAAGTGGTAATACGGGTATTGGATTGGCTTTAGTTAGTGCCTTGAAAGGTTATAGATTGATATTAACCATGCCCGAAACGATGTCTATTGAACGTCGAAGATTGGTTGCAGCTTATGGTGCAGAGGTGGTACTTACACCTGGATCAGAAGGAATGAAGGGTGCCATTGCCAAAGCAAAGCTTATTCAAAGCGAATTGAAAGATGCCGTGATACTTGGTCAGTTCGAAAATAAAGCCAATCCAAACAAGCACTATGCCACCACAGCTGAAGAGATTTGGAAAGACACCGATGGACATGTTGACGTGTTTGTTGCAGGTGTTGGAACAGGAGGAACAGTGAGTGGGGTAGGCAAAAAGCTAAAAGAGTATAATCCAAATATAAAGGTTATTGCAGTTGAACCCGTTGCATCTCCAATGCTATCACAAGGAAAAGCAGGTCCACATAAGATTCAAGGAATTGGTGCAGGCTTTGTTCCCGATAATTATAATGCGGCTGTTGTAGACGAAGTTATTACCGTGGCAGACGATGAAGCCATTGCAACCGCTCGTTTATTGGCTTCGAAAGAAGGTCTATTAGTTGGAGTTTCATCAGGTGCAGCCGCTTTTGTTGCCTTGCAATTGGCTAAGCGTGACGACCTAAAAGGAAAGACCATAGCAGTGTTATTGCCCGATACTGGAGAGCGTTATCTTTCAACTGTTCTTTATGCACACGACGAACATCCAACAAATGTAAAGCTATGATGAATTCCATTCAACAAGTTTTATCTCAACTTGAGCAACCCGATCAACATATTCCCAAAGTAAACATTGTTGGAATAGATGCCAGCGAGTTAGAAGAAACCATCAGTTTGTTTCGTTCTATCGTGTTTTCAGGTTATTTCGATTGTCGTCCTGTGGGTGAAACGCTCACTCGTTTTGTGGCGGTTATTGCAGGACAAGCAGCCCGAACCTATCGCATGTTGCCCAGTTGTGATGCTGTTTCTGCCGAAGAATTTGGTAGTAGGGTAGCCGAAAAGCTGTTAGAACGTGTCCCAGAGTTGAGAAGAAGGCTCGGAACAGACGTGCAAGCGGTGTTCGATAATGACCCTGCCGCGCAAGATATCGAAGAAGTTATTTTGTGTTATCCTGCTTTGAAGGCCATGCTTCACTATCGATTGGCACACGAACTCTTATTACTTGGAGTGCCTGTGTTGCCCAGAATGATTACAGAGGCTGTGCATTCGCAAACGGGAATAGACATTCATCCGGGCGCAGAGATAGGCGATTATTTTAGTATCGACCATGGAACGGGTGTTGTTATTGGCGAAACGTGTATCATTGGCAATAATGTTCGTCTTTATCAAGGCGTAACTCTTGGTGCACGTAGCTTTAAGGTCGATCCCGAAGGACATCTTCTTCGAGAACCACGTCACCCTATATTAGAAGATCGTGTGGTGGTTTATTCTAACTCTTCGGTGTTAGGTAGAATTCGAATTGGGCATGATAGCATCATCGGAGGAAATGTTTGTCAAACCACCGACTTGCCTCCTGGATCACGAGTAGTGCAAAGTCGTGCTACGGTATCTACCTTTGAGCATGGCTCAGGCATTTAGAATAGGGTGAAAGTCCCCTTTATTTGAGATTTTTCGGAAATATATTTCGATTAAAATAATAAGAAAGAGACAGAAGTAAAACAATCAACTTCTGTCTCTTTTGTGTTCTTATCTTCTTGTTTTTATCAAATAAACGATGTGCTCTCATTCTCTTTTATACTGTTATACTTGAAAAAGTGGTAAAAATAAATCATATATGTTAATAATATTGTTTGATTTTTTATTATATTTGCATATCGAACTAGTAACAGAATGATCGTTTATACTCGTCTAAATGAAAACACTTGTATTAGCAAAGCTACTAAAAGCGAGGAAAAGAGCATCTTTTTGACAGAGCAATAACAATCGTCTGTGGATAAAAGAATAGAAAACTAAATATTATAAACAATCTAACTGAATGAATTATGATTTATTTTTGGATTTTCTTGGGTGGAATAATAGTGTTTAAATTGTCGTTATTTATTAACCACAAAAGGGTTGAAAAGGCTTTACCTGATGAGATTGGAGCGACAAAAAGAAATTTCAGGACAATGAATATCTATGACTATCCAGCTGTTAATGGGCTACTTTTTCACCATAGTTGGTTTGGCAAATTGGTGGCATTGAAGGACTTTACGATAACTGAAATGGTGACCTGCAAGAACTATGCGGTGCTGATTGATGTGGAACGTCGCAGAATTTGTCTTGTTTGGGCTTATTTTCATATTCCTAATGTATTTTCTTTTGATGATGTTTTAGATATGGAAGTGGGTGTAGATGTAAAGTCAAAACATCGACAGACTTCGTTTATTTCACCTAAAATAAAGGGATATAGAATTATAACGGCACGCAATTGGAAAGAATATGTGGCTAAAGAAGTATATCTTAAAATGAAGGTTAAGTCCGAAAAGGGTGTGCAAACTTCTAAATTAAAGTTCTTAACGTCTGAAGCTCGACAAGATAGTTCGTGGTATTATGATGCGGTGAAGGCTGCAAATGAACTAGAGGAAAAACTAAGAAGCTATATCGATAACACGCCAAAACTACAAAATGGAGCTGAAAATGGCGATGAAGAGATTGAAGCTACAATAGAAAGCTTGAGCAGCATACGTCTTAGTATGCAGCTTATGGCAATGAAAATGAGAAATAGAGAATGATAAAAAAGACCTTATATTTCGGAAATCCTGCTTATTTGTCGATTCGTAATGAGCAGATGGTGATAAGATTGCCCGAGATTGAGCACTCAACGCTATCCGAAGAAATGAAGAAAGAGGCGGTGAGGACAATTCCTATTGAAGACCTTGGCGTTGTGGTGCTTGACAATAAGCAGATTACGATAACGCAAGGATTGATGTCGGCACTGCTCGATAACGTTGTGGCGGTGGTTACTTGTGATGCGAAACGCATGCCTATAGGCTTGCTTTTACCTCTTTCGGGTAACACACTTCATCAAGAGCGGTTCCGCAATCAACTCGAATCGAGTGTCCCTTTGCGTAAGCAATTATGGCAACAAACGGTGAAAGCAAAGATCGAAAATCAGGCTTTTTGTTTGCAAAAGCACACCACACGTTCGTTTGCTCCATTGCATGTGTTGGCAAGAAACGTGAAGAGTGACGACTCGGATAATAACGAAGCGCAAGCAGCTGCTTATTATTGGAAGAACATCTTTGTGTCGATTCCTGATTTTACACGTGACAAGGAGGGAACTCCGCCTAATAATCTACTGAACTATGGCTATGCCATTCTGCGTGCAATTGTGGCTCGAGCCTTAGTGAGTAGCGGCTTATTGCCTGTCTTTGGCATTCATCATCACAACCGATACAATGCCTATTGCTTAGCCGATGACATCATGGAGCCTTATCGTCCCTTTGTAGACGACATCGTTTTAGAGACCATAAAAACGCAAGAAATTCCTGAAGACTTAACCACTGAACTGAAGCAAAAGATGTTGATGCTGTCGAGTTGCGATGTGATGATTAACGGAAAGAATAGTCCATTGATGGTAGCTGTGTCGCAAACCGCTTCCAGTCTTGTCAAATGTTTTGCTGGAGAAAGCAAGAAAATTACTTATCCAGAGTTTGGATAAGGGGTGTTTGCAATTTTGTTGGTTGCATTTCTTGTGCTAATTTATTGGTTGCTTTGCATACAATTCACTCATTTTGTGTAGGTTGTATGAAGAAGTTTATATGAAAGAACATTCATAAACTACTCTTTCCCCTCTTTTTGATAGATTTTATTTACCCCTATATAGTGATAATCAGACTTGCTCAATGCTATTGAATTGAGCAAAAAACCTTGGACAGCTTGTTAAGTTGTCCAAGGTTGCATATAGATAATTCTGTTTTTGTATAATCGAATTACTTCACTTCTTTAAATATATACTGTGTTGATTATCAGTGGGTTGCATTCTTATGGTACAAAAATGTTTCCTCAATTTGAGTAGTATTGATTGAAAAACATCTTGGATATTGTCTTGCAGATCTATATCTTCTATTATTTTTATAATCTTCTAGGTTTTTACCTAAATCAATCATTAGGAGGATTATCCCTAATGATAATTTGGGGTTATATCCCATCATATTGAAATTTTATACTTCTTAACTCATCTGTCATTTCAAGCGCCTTTCCTTTCTTCGTCTGTCTTCCCGCCTCACTAATAAGATGCAAGTTCGTTTTAGCCCTAGAACAGATGACGTATAGCAATTTCTTTGAAGCTTTAATCCCCTTTTTAGCAAATATGTCATTCCAGTGTGGGATAAAACCTTTTAAAAGTCCATATGCGATTACTGTTTCAAATTCTTCTCCCTTTACACCAACACAAGTATTAATGACGACTCCTGTTCTTTCTCTATAAAAACTTTTAAACGATTGAATATCACTAGGAATTTTAAAATTAGGATCTTCTACACGCTTCTTAATACTAGTAAAATACAAATCCCATAATTCTACCAGCTGTGGATGCTTGGTATAATCTATTTCTACAGCCTTAAGAAATTGCATAAAACAATTTTTTATATAATCAAGGCCCTCTACCTCATTAGAATCTATTGAATTTATTAGTCTCAACAAATTTCGTTCACTTGAATATCTTTCTAAGAATTCTGTATTTGTAATATCTCTAAAACCATCTATTAATTCAGTTGCCCATCTATACCTTGCTGAATATATTTTTGGATTTGGTTCTGTGAGGAATAGCCGTGAAAGTTTATACCAAATATTATCTCTATTTTTTGACATTGGGGCTAATCCTGAAGCATCAAAATTTACGTCAGGTAACGTTACTCTTAATTTTTTTGAAACAGAGGTTATCAACCACCATTGTGGGACTAATACACAAATTTCATCCTCTGGAATTCCCTTATCCAAGCTGTTTTGAATTAATCTGGCTATTTCATCTACAATATTAGATTTATCAACCGTCTGATTAAGCGTTATCAAACTATCTTTTTCAGCATTAGACCCAACAGCATTAATTTTAATAGGCTGTGTTTGAAAATTACTATAAAAGTCAATAATCCTTTGACTCGATCTATAATTACCACTGAGTGTTAATGGTGTTACAGGAAGATTTTCAAGTTCTGTCTGAATTTCATCTAAACTTTTAGCCACTCCTCCAAGAGATGCATAAATAGCTTGATCTATGTCACCGACGAGAAATAGAGATGTATTACCTTTTCCAGATTTAATGATTGTAGAAATTATTGCATATAATAAATCCTGCGTATCTTGATACTCATCAACACAAATCAATTTGAATAAATTAGAAAGCACTTTTGGAATCCTAGGATAGTCCGTTAATATTTTATAAGAATAACAAAGTATTTGTTCAAAATCTATAAGTTTCTTTTCTTTTAAAACATTATGATACTCATTCAGAAGTTCAAGTTTTTCACGATTTGTTTCAATACAGCTCCCATCTCTTTGAAATTGAAAATTTATAGGTTCTATCTGGTTTATATTATACTTAGTTTTTAACTCACTAACTAAATCAGCGCAAAAGGCTTCGTCAGCAATTGAAAATCCATTTTTCAGTGCAGGTACATAACAAGAGTAAGGCTTCAATATCCACTCTAAGCAAAAGGCATGTAGTGTTCCAGACCAAACATTATCACAATTAATACCTAAAGCATTAAGTCGTCTAAATATTTCTTCAGCAGCTCTTACTGTAAAAGTCACAGCAGCTACTTTTTTCTTACAACCCTCATTAAAATGACTAGCGACATAGGCAAGTTTATGAATTATCACTCGAGTTTTGCCACTTCCTGGGCAAGCCGTCAACAAAACATTTCCTTCTTGTTTAACAGCTTTCTTTTGTTCTTCATTTAATTCATCAAAACTCATAATAAATTTAAGAACTTCGTTAATTGGTCATCTTTGAATGTATCACAATATTCTTTTATAATAGCTTCATCGACCTTTTCTTTTATTACAAAATCTCTTGCTTTTTCTTGGTATATATTCTCATTTTCCCTTAACGCTTTTAATCGATATAAAATTGCTTTAACTTTAGAAGATTCATTAAGAGAGTAAGCTGCAAATGCTATTGCATCCAGAATATAATTAGGGATATATGTATTATAAACTAATTTCTCAGCCACTAATAATGCTAACCAACCTTTACCAACCTTATCTGCAATCCTTAGAACTTCAACCCCAGAAATATCGACAGATGCCTCTTCTAATTTCTTTTTAGATTTATCAATATCTGCTTGCCGAGCGTAAATTTTATCTAGGCAATGTACATATTCCCAACTATTATTATTTTTCAATAGATCCACTTCAAATGTATAATTTGCTAAACAAAGTTTTAAAAAATTGTTTCCCTTGCAAAATTCAGTAAGTCGATTTTTCCTTTCAATTCCGCTTTTTTGTGACTTTCTACAATGCTTTTGATAATCATTATCTTTATCGGGGTCATCAGGAAGAGATACAATTGATTGATCAGAATCAGTCAGAATGGCGCAATGCTTTTGTATTCTGTCAGCGTGAAAAATCTGCGCAATATTCTCAAAGCCAGTACTACCAATACTTATTAAGCTAACTCCTATCTCATCCAGTGAAAGTCCAAATACCTTTTTGAACATTTCTGGAATTAAAATCTGCTCTGCATCACCTTCAACTAAAACAACTCCTTTTGCAAACAGAAGGTTGCTTCTTACGGCATCTAAGTATCTTTCCACTCTAATAGTCTGACTTTGCTCTAAGTTATGTGCAGGATGAAAGACCAACGACCTTTGGCTTTCGCGTGCTAGAATATTCACACTACTTATTTTACTAACTGACGAAATATGTGTAGAGTGAGTTGATATTATTACCTGTGTTTTATTTTCTTTTAAGTTATTGAAAAGAGTTTTTTGAATATGTGTGTGAATATGTGCTTCAGGCTCTTCGATGAAAAGGAAATTAGCAATGTTATCAGACTTTACCTTCTCATATTCCAGTAATTTTAAAGACAAATAAATCAAATTTGCTCCTCCTAAACTTAATTCCCAAATCTTCCCTTTATACCCTAAATCATCAGGATCACCAACCCATAGTTTTAATGACTGGAACAACTTCTCCATTTCATTAGGTAATTCTGATCTTATATCGATATTAGGTGCATAAGTAGTCCCCACAGCATCCTTTATGCTCTTATCTACCCCCTGCCTTATTTCCTTTACTTCATCCAGTGAGCTAATCTGTTCATTAAGGTTATCAATGCTTTCTATTATTTCGTTTTGCTTTGCTATTTTTACAGTTTTTTCCTTCCCTCTCAGAAGATTTAATAAAGGATTGTTAGCATAAGACCTTAAGTCGCTTTCTACATCACGTAATGCTTTAATAAAAGTACATGAAACCTCATTGTGAATACTTATTACTGATGGGAGGGGTGTCCCAAAAGCTAATTTCTCCATATCATCAGGATTAGGAAATTCTATTTTATTAAAATCACCTACATATCGCTTATAGCTTTCGTCATTACTAAAGTCTGCTTCCCCTCGACATAAATAAACAGTTTCATAATCCTCTATGGTCAATCGATTCTGTATATCTTTTAAGCCTTCAATATTTTTATCTTCACTTAACGAATAATCATAAAATTCCTTTCTAAATTCCTTTTTGGGCCGAAAATATATAGAGTAGCTTCCTTTAGATTCTTGTTTCATTTGTCCGCATGCATGAATTGCCAGCGCTTGAGCTTCCTCATTTGCATCCAATTCTTCAAAAACGACAGAAATAATTAACCAATGTCCTTTCCAAGTTCCTAAAGATCTATTAAAATCTGTTTCATAAAAACTTATATGTCGTGGAAGTGTATTATCAAGTAAAATTCTTAAAGCATAAAACAAATTTGTTTTACCTGAGCCATTTTCTCCGATGATAGTATTTATACCTTTCGTGAATTTCAGTTTGGCACTTCTGAAATTTCTAAAATTTCTAATAGATAAAGAAGAAATATGCATAATCAAAAATATTTTTAAATTGTAGGCTTATATACTGTAACGCTGTAGCAGAATGCATATAGTATACATAGTTAAATAATATGTTTTTTAGAAGTATTGATAAATTTCAAATATAAGTTATAGTTTTCTCAATATTGTGTCTATTCATTCTGCTCATAATAATACGAATAGTCAATACCTTTCATGAACATTTCTCGGTCATCAATCTTTGTGGTGAGTGCTGGTAGCACTAAAGCCTTGATGTGTGTACTATCAGAAACACTCTCACCCATTGCCAATAAATATTTACTGAAGTTACGGACTTGACCCTCTTGACTTATATATAATGATTACGGATATAATAAGACATTGTATTATAATCAATGTTTTGGTTAGTCGTACTTTGTCCTTTCTATTCCGTAGGTTAATAATTTATTAATGCAAAGATAACAATAATCTGTTAATAAATAAAGTGTTTATTGTGATATTTTTAGAAATATCTAATGTAATTCCATCTTTCTACTTTTATGTAAG
>ERZ773233.1217-NODE-1217-length-15169-cov-4.381434_pt1 | contig 15169 bp, 9 predicted proteins | sample MGYA00580991_ERZ773233 | MGnify/ENA primary metagenome ERZ773233 (study PRJEB29015, sample SAMEA2738178) | human oral metagenome | biome: human oral; feature: human-associated habitat; material: saliva | place: China | collected 2161 ...
GCAATTACTTCTTGTGGCAAAGTAAACAGCAATACAAGGATGATGCCTTGAAATTCCGTATCATCAGAGTATGGAGAGGTTGCAGCTCAAAGGAAATCCTATGGCTCAATGATGTGTTTGACATTCATCGAAATGAAAAGGTAATCAAGTTAATCAAGGAAAAGGCAGACGGATACGACTTGCAACTAAAATCTAAGGCTGATAGTTTGATGCAGAAGAAATTGAAATAACACTACACGAAGCAAGCCCAACCAAACGAGATATAGGTTGGGCTTGTTATATCCCCATATTATTCTATGATTTCCCAAAAGCCGCCTTTATTGGGACCGACACGGCGAAGGTATTTATCACGCATAGCTTCTATGTTACGAGATATAGAATTTTCACTGATTCCCACATGTTTGGAAAGTTCCGATTTAGAAATATATGGATTCTCTATTATTAGCTTGATGATAGAAAGACGATTTTCTGTTAATTTTTCATTGAGAGCCGCCGCTTTTTTTATCACCTTTTCTATCACCTCTTGATGAGTTTTTATCACCTTTTCTGTCACGTTGATATCCTTTTCTGTCACCTTTTCTGTCACCTTTTCTGTCACCTTTTCTGTCACCTTCGGTACTGTGATTTTCAAAATAAAATCATCAAGATGGAAGGATAAATGTGATGTACCATTAGCCTCCAACTCCCTACACATACGATCCACACCTTCGCCAAACTCCTTCACAAAGTCGTATGCTTTGAGGAATTGAGCTATTTTAGGATTGCGTGAGAAGTGTGTATGACGAATGTTTGAGGGCTTAACCGTTCCGGGCAATCTGCCCGGCGACTCAAATACCAAGCGATTATCAAACATCTTGATTTGGATTTCCGTACCCTTGATATTGTAGGCACGGTGACAACAAGCGTTAACTACCATTTCTTGTATCACAAACCTTGGGTAATCTCTGTTGGTTACGAACTGTCCATGCTGCCCAAGGAACGTATGCTCCTCTACTTGGGTTTCAAGATAGGCTATCGTGTCTTTAACCTGATCGAGTATCGTTCCTTCAAATGTTACATCCTTAATTACGTTCATCTCTACACCCACTTGTTCCTCTATACCTTTATAGCGAATGAAGCGAGTACGCCCACGAGGAAAGAACTTCTGTGGATATTTACCAAACAACAGAATACAAGCCACACTAACTTGTTCTTCTCCCTTTGTATTGGTAGTCAAGAAACCATTATTCTCTTGTAGATATTGCTTGGACGATTTGGTATAACCAATCAATTCTGTATATCTTTCTATAGCAGCCATATCAATGTCATCAACCGTAGCACCATACACAGCCGTATCTTCATAATAGCGCTCGCCCTTATCATACATCAACTGTATGCGCTCTTCAAAAGACAGCTTCCTGCTTTTATCCCCAACACGCATAAAAGCTTCGTCTGCCTGATTAGCATGTAGTTCAGAACTTGCAGGAATATGCATCAATAAAATATGATTTTCGTTCCCATCCTTATCCATGCATGGTACCAACTCGCTGGTAATAGACACAGAAGGATTACAAAAGTCTAAAGGAACACGCAGCAACTCATTTAACTTTTCCGTATGCTGGTCAATCCCTTCTATCTTCCTTGTCTTGTCAGACACACCGATAGCGATATCGCCACCATCAGCATTAGCAAACGCCACAATGGTAATAGCCAATGCTTTCGGATCAATTTGAATACTTTTGCAGTCAAACGTCTGATCTTCCTTGCGAGTCTGTATTTCTTGTATCGTCATATATTTTTATTTTTGCTATTATGATAGACATCAAAAAGCATGCAACAATTAAAGCTATAATCCTTATTTAAGAAAATGTGATATCTTGCTAAAGTCAACATTCATCAATGTATTGACTACTTCTGTATAAGTCATTCCTAATTGAAGGCCAAATTTGTCAAGAAAAGCTTCAATATCATGTACTGTTTTTCTTCCACTGTTCTTCACCTTAAGTAGGGTAACAGTTGCATCAATTCTGGGTATTTCACCAAAAGTAGAAATACCTAAAACTTTTAGTACTTTCATAGCTCTTAATGGAAGTTCTAACTTATGGATGGGCGTATTGAGTAATTCCGCAACATAAGCGTTGATATCTGCAACATGTCCTGTGCTCTCTGTAAAACTTTCAGACATTACTGCTTTTCTTAATTGCTGAATTTCCTCAATATAGAGTTGAATCTGTACATGTAGTCGAGCATTATCCTTACGGACTTGCTCGTTCTCCTTAACTTCATTTATAAGAAGAAATTTAATCTCTTCCAGTATCTTATTATATAGTTGTCGTATTCTCTCTTGTGTAAGATTATTCTTCTTAGCGACTTCACTTCTAGATAGTCCGTTAGCAAGATCTAGTAATATGGAATAGCTTCTTTGCTCTATTTTATTTTCGAAGATTTCTATGATCTCAAGAACAAGAGAAGACAAATGCCTATTTTCAGAAAAAATATTGCTTCCATCTTCTCCTTCTAGATAATCCTTTACATCTTCTTCTTCAGACAAAGGCAAATCATTAAGTGCGCAAAATAAAATTGATTTGGAGACAGGTAGCTTAACTATACTATCAAGACGAGGCAAAAACTTATTTTCTTTGACACTTGTGCTATCGTAAAGGATTGTTGCATCCAATGGCAACATGATTTCTGGTTCATCGACATTTTCTATCAATCTGAAGTCTGATACTTTATCTATTATATTTGGTTCCTTGTCTATTTGAATCAATACAATGCCATTAGCTACATGACAAAAGCAATAGTCACCAACTGATAAGTCAAGTTCTTTTGAATAATTGCTAAAATTATTTGGTTCAGGTATGTATACCAATTTCAGCATCCTATTTATAGATGCTTCTTCTATAGGAGTCTCAAAAACAATATCAATATTTTCTTCTCTCGTTAGTCGACAAAGAACTGTTTGATCCCAGTATTCACGTGTTCCCTCCAAAACAGCCAGCGTATCGATTAGAAAGTCAGTAAGCCATTCTCCGTTACAATATGTCAACAAGAGTGAAACAAGAGCTTTATCACCTTTTGCCTTACCTCTTCCATATGGAACAGGGGCACAAAGAATAATGTTCGTATTCGGAAACTGATAACTCGTCAAAGATTTTGTATCAACATAACGGAAATCTCGAAAGATAGAATTATTTTCCACTTCGCTATCGATATAAACCGTTTTTACAATATCTCCCTCATGGAGCATACAGATATCTCCTTTCTTAAAAGGAAAGGTATATGTTCTAAGATTTTCGTTTACTTTATTTATATAATAGACAACCATCAATTAAAAAGGCTTGTTTTCGGTGGAATCATCTTGGACAACTTCAACATGAGGCATTCGACTCTTAAACTCAGGGTCGATATTATGACATTGTTCTTTTACGATGCCACGACGATGTATCGCAGGGTCAAGACAATACATTTTAAATTCTGTTTCATTTACATCCTCGATTCGATGCCAGTGCGGGAATAGCAATTTCATATAAGCTGTAGCGATACGCTTCACGGCATTACTATCTCGCACATCGGCTTTTTCTTCAAAGCGAACGAGTTGATCAAATAATAATCCATAGGTATTCTTTGTACGCATTGTATGGAGAATCTCAGAAAAGTATTCCACATTGATAGTCCATCCTTTGAAAATCATGCTTTTGTCCACTCGCGGAAGAAGCCAGCCTTCAATAAAGCAGTGAAAGCGGTCGAGCAATGCCGACTCACGGAAATTTTCTGGCAGGTTGCTGAAATAAAAAGGTGACACAGGCATGTGTTGAGCAGAAAGAGGAATATTACCCATAAGCATCAAGCCACACTCAGAAGAAAACTCGTTATTATCAATAGTAGTTTTTCCACTTTCCAAATATGATTTTAGAGCAGCTTGTATCTCGGCTCGCTCTTGAAAAACGATGGTCTGTATTTCATCGAAGACTGTAAAATCATGATTTTTGATAATACCATTCTGCTGTTTTGTTTTATCAAAAAACAACTTAGCACGTGTCACCTTACCACCACTTACCAACCATCCATACTTTGAAAGATTGCCAAATACATAACTTTTACCTGTTCCTTTAGGAGCCAATTCTATCACATTCAGACGTGGTTCTATGAAAATGAGCAAACGAGTAAGGAACTCCAACTTTTGAGTTAGTGATATAAACCCATCAGGATCATACTCCATGGCAGACAACAAAACGTCAATCCATTCTAGAGTAGTAAAATATTTGCGTGCCTCTGCAAGATACGTAATATCCACAGAACTATAAGGCTTGAATGGTTTATAATCCACCATTTGGATATGGTTTCTTTTGCCATCATCATCTGGTAGTAGACAAAGTTTGATAATGCCCCATTTTTCACCCTCAACAAATTCTCCAGAGTTGCGGGAATATACATATTCAGGAATTAGCCCCTCACGTTGCTTGATGCCATAATCAGGAATGGCAAATTGACGTTCATTCTTAACAATGTCAATGTACACCACAAAGCGAGCCAAAAGCGTAACTTCTTCTCCACTTTGCAGTCTGTCTTTAACACTACCTTGTTTTGCTGGAATAACTTTATCTAAAAACTGCGTGAGTGCCATTTTATCAACCTCACCAGTTTGAATGTTAAGATAGCGTTTCAAAAGGAAATCCTTAACAAATGCAGGAAGGTTCCGCCCAGCAAAAAGACTACCCGTCGATGCGGGGTCTTTGTAAATAGACATTGCCGAAAAATGCTGTCTTATTTTGTTGCAAATTTCTTCTTTCATAAATACTCATTTATTAAAATTCAAACGGATCTACTTCTTGAACGCCTGTTGCCACCTTAATCTTCATTGGGCGAACAACTCCTCCAAGTTGAAGCGTGAAATCTGAAACATTGGCATCTAACATTATATCCTCTGTTTCATATGTATCGCCACTCAGATGATGAACATTATATTTCGCTCCATTATAAAGTACGTAAGGAACATCAGCTGACGGCATATTCTTAATTTCAAATTGTACGCGTGGATTTGAGCCACTTATTTCATAAGTGAGTAGGTTGAACGACCAGTTGGTTGCAGCAGGTACACTTGAAATGATAAAGATGGGTACTAGTACCTCTTCTGGTGTACAGCCACCATGAGCACCTTGTCCGGATGGTATTTTTGCACAAAGTGATTCATGCTTTAGTGCACACAAAGTTTTATTATCCTCCAAACGGAAGTAGCTACTATCCATAGTAGAATCCACCTTTTTGCGAATGGCAATGCGTCCGTGATGGTCGCTATCAACACCAGGCATATTTTTACCATTAAGCAATTGCGACAAATAGGTCAATCCATGATCAGAGATAATCGCAATCTTCTTGCCTATGTATTTCTGCAAAATTTCTTCAATACTTCTTCGTACAATATCTATTTCCTTGATAATTGTAAATGGACTTATATTATCTGAGCGATGAGCCAATGAATCAAGGTCTCCAGCTTTTTCCAATTGAACACCCTGAGGAAGAAGGCGCTGTAGATCTTTCTTATTTATATCAGTCTTGGTAGGAAGAAGAGCACGAGCAATTCTTATTTCGTTGAGAAAAATCTGTTGGTCTTTTCTCTCTGCAATTATGTTTTTAATTAGAGGAACCCAGTCGATCCCCAATCCGTCAATCCAATAAAAAACTTCAATATCGCCACGGTCTTGTAGTAAGGTATATGTGGAACAGAATGAATTGTACCACATATCAAATGAAGACTCTGAGCCATTAAGTTTATTTATAAATTGTTCAATATCAGTTGTGTATCGATTGGAAATCTTAGCTCTCTTATATTGCTCAATGTATGGATTCACCCAGTCTGGGACTCCTGTTGCAACTCCAACACCTTCAGACATATAGGTGTAAAGATCTGGGAAGAACGTTGCGATGTCGTTAAGCGCAATAAGTCCTTGCCCCAACCAACTTACTGCAAATTCTTTTTCCTTGTGTGTGATTCCCGTAAAGTATCTCAAGGTAGCCGTATAACCTATCTTAGTAGGTAAGGTCTGCAAAGATTTAGCAATCATGTTCTCTGCAGCATCTGAAAGTTGAATATTCTTTTGGGCTGCATAGGTAAGGCAGTATTTGCGCACTTCCATTTCCGAAGTAATGTCCGTTATTTCGCCTGCCATTTTCTCTATCAGTTCATTTGTGCCATAATTAGATGTAGCTTTTAGGCATCTGCATAAATAAGTTTCACCATTTTCTTTGCTGGTATAGAAACGTGATAATAGCCATCGAGAAAATATATGAGAATTATCAAACCAAAGACGAATAAAATCTTTAAATGATTCTATGTTATTGATACCAAAGTATTGCTTAACAAATTTCGTGAAGTCAAATTTATTGCTCACATCTATACATCCGGCTAATAAATCCCAATTATCGCCATCATTTGGCAATGGACGTAGGTTGACAAGATCAAGATTCAACCCATCTGTTAGAAACCCAAATGCAGTGTTACAGACTTGATATGAGAAAGCGTTGTCAGGTTGAGCAAAACGAGCATTAGCAAATATTGCTTTCGATTTGCAAATAATTTTCGATGAAACTTGTTGCGTACTATCTTTCCATATATTTAGCCACTCTCGAATGTTGCTTACAATCGTATAGTTAGCCCCCAAACCACTTACCCCAAAATCTGTTTCTTCTGTTAGGATAAGCTTATATGTCAAGTCTTTATCTTCTGATAGCAATCTCCAGATATTAATTTGGCTATCATTCTTGAAAGTATCCATTTTACCTTCAAGACCTACTAGTGGTATATAAACACGCTGATGTTGTTTTTGAGCTTCTGCTGTCGCTTGAATAGCTTTGATAGTCTTTATTAAAGCATCAAAAGATTTATTCTCTTCGTTGTCATAAAAACGAGCGAGTTCAGAGAATGGTGCAATCACACAATCATTAGGACTTTTTTTCTTTATATGTTCCATGATATGGTCCGCTAATTCCACATGCGTAATGAGAAGGTCAGGATAGTTACGATCTATCCAATGATCTACACTCTCCACATGTACACCTTGTTCTGTTTGTAGGAAATCTACAAATTCATAACAGTCACGGAAATTATCGAACAATACAAAGCGAATAGGGTATCTATCAAGCGTAGAAGCACCAACACCTCTCGCCTGTTTGTCGTCCTCAACATGTGCTTTGAGGGCAACCATTTCTCTGAACGGTTCCTTATACATATTTCAACAATATATCGATGACGTAACTTTCTTCTTCGGTAATCATATTTTCAATAGCCTGACGCAAGTCATCGCTATTGTTAATACGGTTGATAGCTTTATTACGTTTCTTCTTCAGCTCGTCAGAACTAACAGTAGACCTGTCTTCAAGAGGCGCAGCCACAATAGTATTAGAAAAATCAGAAGGCGGCAAATAAGGGTCAACAGGTGTTGCCTTTGATATACGCCAATCTTTCAGCTTATCCTTTACCTCTTCTTCTGTCCACATTCCGACTTCACTTTCCAGATGTTCGTGGAGATACCTCTGGGCTTCGTCCACTTCGTCATCTTGCACATTTACATTTTCAATACTTTGCATATAAGCGACAAAGCCTTTGTGAAAATTATCAGCTGAAGGTATTAGCAAATTACCAAAATCAGTTTTTAGCGTATCATAACCATGAATGGTATTTTCCAAAAGATTTGGATTCTTCATACTTTCGGGGTTATTGACAACTTGAATGAGATTATCGATGAACTCCTTCATTTCAGGAGTACATTCTTCAATATACTTTAATGCCCAAAGCGGATAACCCTTATCTTTGCAATATACATGAAGTACAGCCCAGCGTGCATCTTTAAGACTGCTAATGTCAGAATAACCTTTCAACTTATTCAGGCTGAACATTTTAATAAGGCTCTTACAAACTCGTCCTGCTTCCTTACTCTCAAAAATAAAGTTCAACTTATTGCTCGTTCTACCGTTTTCCCATGCTTTAAACATCTCAACGACATCTTCTACAAGATGTTGTGCAGTACGCTGTTTTCCGTTGGTATCAAAAATAATATTGATATACTTACGCATAGCAAATGCGACCATAGCCATCGGTGCATAACTCTGAAAAAGGCCAAAAGGTGCTTCCGTCAATCCTATAAGCTTATCGCCAAGATTGAAACTTTGATTCTTGCTTGTATGCCGACCGCCAAGCCATTCATCTATATAGTCGCATACTTTTTTCAGAGGATGATTAGGTGAGACTGTGTCCTTCCATTCCAAGTTATCGTCTACACTATCTTGTAATAAGAATTCTACATGTCTGGCAGGACCATTGCACTTGTCTATAATCTCTTGTTTTGTGTTGTAATTCAACACAGCGTCTACCGTTGCTTTTACAGACGCTTTTTTCCAGTAAGTCGCACTGAACTTTGTACGTATGGTTTCGAGCGATTCAGGACCATTTGTAAAAATGTTCGGAGCTATGCAGCTATTGATTGTACTGGTCATCTTGCTACCAGAGATAGGCATATTGTCCCCTTTGAGATAGAAGGTTACATTCCCGTTACGCATCTTATTTACCCAGTTTTGTATCATTTCTTCAGCCTGTTTGATATAGGTTTGCTGCTGCTGTGGCAAACTGTGGCTCTGGGCACATTGTGCATTTGCTTGATACTCTATGAAGCGTTCATATTCTTTATCGCCCATCGTCGTCTCAATAACGACGAAAGAAATGGTATCAAAGCGTTCATCCTTACAATTCTTCTCAGCAATATCTTTCAAAAGCAAAAGTTCTTGATTGTTTCTAGCTACCATAATGGCAAGGAACGTCTCGTAGGACTTTGCCTGTTTCTTTGCATTTTCAATCTGATTCATTAACGTGTACTCGTTACTTTGCACACTGAAAAATTGGAATGCATAAGGGCGTGCCACCTGAGAGAAATTTCGGGTAAAAATATTTGTAGCCGTATTACCAAACTTTATTACCTGATCAGTAAACAAAAAGCGTGTGGATTTCAGTTCTTCTTTTATTTTTTGTATCTCGTCACCAGGCAATGCGGTGAAAAGAATAGAGAAGTTCCCATTAGGTTGACGCTGGATAATACTCTTATCATTGAAAAAATCAAGAATTACAGGCAATTCTTCTTGTATTTCCGTACCTGCAAACAAGTCTTCAATATTATCCTTGCTTGGTGTAACAGTATCGTTGTTAGCTATGTTGTTCAAAGCATTCAACAATAAAATGCCCTTAAAGACCTTCAAATAATTATCACCTTGACTTTCAACGGCTAAGTGGTGACTATTGTATCGCTCAGTGACGGCACCGAACTTTGCACTATCACTTTCAAAATAACTCTGCACATAATCCCATAGATAATCTGCTGTAATGGTACACCCATTGATGTAAGCCGCATCATCATCAAGGAAGTCACGCACAGCATCACTTGCCAGAAACTCAAATACACTTCTACTGCTGGATCCTGCTTCACGTGCATAATAAGTTGCAAGGTTGGCCGTTGCTGGATGCAATGGAAATAAGTTCTTTATGTTTTCTATGGTCTGTTCGGTGTCTGTACTTGTTGTACTGAACATTTCCAACAACTCTGGATGGAGATCAAAGAAACGTTCCTGACGAATCATGTATAACGTGTAATTTACAATCTTGAACTTCTTCGACATAATTTTGAATGCCGAAACAGGTTCCATATTGTAGGCTATATAGTGATAACGCCCCTTGGTCTTTTCACGTTCTTCCTCTTTTAGTGAATTGAGGGCAGAAGGGTGAGAGATAAACAAGAAATAAGAGTCATTCTCTGCATTCATCATAGCCTCTGCAATTTCCTGAAGTTGTACCAACAAGCGCGTGCCGATACTCGAAGTCATTACTTCGGTAAATTCGTCCCAAATAATCAACAGACCATTATAATCAGTTTTCTCACGAAGGGAATTTTGTACCTCAAATATCCATTGCTGGAGATTATTGCTCTGCAAACGAATATCGAATCCTCCTGCACGCAAAGCTTGGCGCACCTTGTCAAGCACTGCGGTGTCAGCAGCCATCAGGCGTTGCTTCAGCTTATTGGTATCGGGTGCTACACTTGCAAGCTCTATATTTTGTTCTATGAGACTCCCCCAGAATTGTGTCTGCTCCTCAATATGTTTCACATACATATCAAAGTCTGTCTGCACTGTAATATTTATCCCAGCAACCAGAAGTGCACGTTTTATCTCACGTTGCATCTGGAGCGATAAATCTTCCTCATAAGCAATGTTTTGTTGACCATACATATTTATGGGGAAGAGACGCTTTGTTTCACGGAGTTGCAACATACTGTTGCGCAAAACAGCATACTTATCCTTCTTGTATTCGTCCTCTACATACTCGCGGATATCGTCTATAGGATCGCAAAGAAGATGCTGAATCACCGCACCTGCATGACTTTTACCCGTACCATATGTTCCGGCAATCCAAATCGACTTATGATTATCAGCGTCGTTATTACGTACAGCACTGACTACACGTTGTAGCAATCCGTTAAACTGATCGTTAGCAATGAAAGATTTCCACTCACCATCGCTCTCCTCCTTAATATTATAGGCGGGACGCATTTGTCTCAGCGTCACGATTTTACTATATGGCATGTGTTTATTATTTGTTAGGTTTTATAAAAAATTAATGATAGCTTCCTTTATCTCGGTTCTTGCACCTTCATCTTGCAATAGCAACCACAATTCATCGTCAAATGTAGCATACTCAATGTTTTCACGAAGGTATTTCGCAGTGGGAGTCTTACGGTTACAATCACCAATAAGATGATAGAAACCATCTCCCTTCAAATAATAGTAAGGATAAATATATTTTGTAAGAACCTGAATGCCATACTCTTTAAATAAAGTTTTATAAGTATGTACAAGTGATTCTGTCAATGTAATACGATTAGCAATTATACTCCTTTCTTGTATTCCTTGTAAAATTGCCAACATAAGCATAGGCTTTGCAAGATTGTTCTTGCCATTTACCCTTGAAACATTCATTGCTCGAATCAAGTTCTTGTAATATTCTATTTTAAGGCGAGAATACATATTTATAAAACTAACTGTTTGAGTATATCTATTGAAGTGAGGTCATCTCGCAATGTTATACTATCTAATCCCATATTTAATTCTGCTATTAAAACGCGGTTTGTGGCAGAGTTTAATCGACGGAGCAACTTTGCAAAAGTAGCTTTAGAAATTGCAAATTCCTTAGCAGGACCAGTCTGACAGCCTTTATCATAGAAGTCAGAAATAGAAAGCGAACGAATTCCTTTAAATTCTGCATATTTGTATATAGAATAAGCAAGTGCTACCTCGGACAACTGTTCATGTCTTCCGCGAAAAAAGTTCTTGCTATCATTCGATTGCCCTTGGTTAAGAAAATCACCAATTGGAGAATATTTGAATATTTGCATGAAGCCTCCAATAGCATAAGTTATGGTATTTTTTGTACCATCAAAAACATTTAAAGCCAACTCATCAAGTAGAGCTTTTGTGAAATGTTGCTCGGGATTTATTGAATTGATAAACCAGTTTGTAAGAACAGAACCGTATGCAAAATTCGACCAAATGAGCTCCCAAATTAAATCAAGCTCGTCTTCACGATGCTTTGCGCAAAAATCACCAAATGATGTTAGATTTTTCTTTGAGTCTATTATGTCTGCATCTATCAACCATGCCTTAAAACTCTGTTCCTGCTTATTTCCTAAGGAATTACTTGCCCAAAAACCATCAGGGTCGGAAAGAAACTCTTGCAGCCACTCATTGTGGATTCCAAAGGTACCAATTTTGGAGATACCTCCACTTTTTGTATTTGTTGAGATTGTCATACTTAAAGAATTAGCAACAATGCATCCTTGGTCGTGAAATAACAGACATTTATGACAATGAATGCATTTAGATTTTACAATTTTAACTTCAGGATAAACAGATAGTGCTCCTGTTGGACATTCCACTTCACAGCCTTCGCAGTTAATGCAAAAAGCACTTTTATAAATAACTCTTTTAAGGAGCTGTACTAACTGGGGATTTTTAACTTCATATAAGGTGAAAGTATAGTCGTGTTCAGACTTATATATAATGTCAAAACGATAGACAGCCTTATCAAAGCATAATTCTCCAAACTTCTTATTCTCTTTCTCTATTATATTATATTCGCACAAAACAGGAAGCCAATCTTCTATACGTTTCTGTGCGTTGGAAACATTTGCTACGAACGTGGGAAATTGTTTAGGAAAGAGAACTTTTGTTCTTGAATTAACATTATTTCCGCTCGCCCGAAGTTTCCATTTGCGTTCTTTTATGTATTCCTCTAAATTTGGAATATTACGTCGTTTTGATAAGTTTTCCAAACGTGATAAAAAAGGTTCCAGATCTTTTTTATATCGTTTATTCACAATCATATCATCCCATGGAGAAGAGAATGGACAGATTAAACATCCCACTCTTGGCTTTCCCACGCGATAGGCTTCATTGATGGGTAAATGGTGAGCAAGAAGGTAAAGAAATATCTCTGTTGTATTCCAATTTAAGATTGGTCGAGCATTGATTACAGTGTCATGTTTAACCCCTTTCCCTATTCGCTCATAATTATTTCTCATTGCGCTTTCCTCTGCTCTTACTCCTTCAAATGCAAGCGATTTTGCTTGTTTATTTGTTCCTTCTATTTTTAGAGAACGATAGAGAGGAGCTGTCTTCATTACAGAGCAACACCAGCGATGTTTATCGCTTGGTGTCCCAATCTTATCCCAATAGTTGAGCACATTTTCATGGTTACGAGTAAGTGAGAACTTTAGGTCAGGGAAGAGCTTATGATAATGGTCTTGTACCTGCTGATAAAGTTCTAACGATGTTGGCAATTCATACCCAGTATCTGAATAAATAACCTCAAATTCTGTACTTGGTATGGCTCGTGTACAAAGATCAAGCACTACCTGAGAGTCTTTACCACCAGAGAAAGAGGCGATAAACTTGTCAATCTTTGTGGTGTGAAAAACTTTTTTACCTTGCTCTTCAGCAGTGTCGAGTGGCATAATATCGAAACTATCGCAGTCTTCACGCACTATCGCCATCTTCTTTTTAACCTTGGCTTCCATGCGCTTCGCAAGGGCTTCATAGTCAAGTTGATTAGCCTTAACTTGAGCAAGACTTCTTCTTGCACCAGCATATTGTTTGAAAGTTTCACGAATGAATTCAATAGCCTCACTCTCTAGTAAGAACATAAATTCAGCATTGCGCTTCAACATTTCATTTACATCAACGGGCTTCACCTCGATATTTTCCTTACCCAGTTGGAATATAATTGTAGCAGCGTCGTAGATATTTGCACCTTTAGCTTCAAACATCAGTTCCCCTTGATACCAATATTGCTTATTAATTGCCCACAATAAAGGGGCTTCCGTGTGAGGATATTTCCATCCTAACTCATTAACTTTAAGCAAATCGAGTTCTTCCCAGAATACAGGACGAGGTGATGTACCAATTGTTCCATCGACAATGCGTGAATGAAGCAATACACCACCCGTTTCTTTATCCCAAGTTATTTTATACATTGTTTTCTTTTCTCACTAATTCTGTCAGTTCAACATTGAGTAGTTTTGCTATTTTGAGATAAGTCCCCATAGTCGGTTGGCAAACATTGGTGCACCACTTAGAAACTGTGGTTGGTGCACATCCCAACTGTTCTGCTAACCATTTGTTAGTTCTTTTCTTCTCCGCAAGCACTACTTTTATGCGATTGATATCCTTGTCCATAATGGATAGTTCATAATAAGGATACAAATATACACAATATTATTGATATATAATGCAGAAAATAGCTTTGTTTAGCCAATAACATCACTAAATCATCTTTTTTCTCACCACACTTGCTTAATTGTAAGCAGAAATACTAAAACATTGAATTGACAATCTAAACCAAATGCTTACAGCTTCAATTCTGGCAAGCTATTGATAGCTTCAGACTTCAATTTATCCACGGCACGAGTATATTTCTCTGTGTGCTTCAATCCGCTATGTCCCAACAAACTCGCAACGGTCTTGATATTGGCTCCGTTATTCAGAATGTTCACAGCAAAGCTGTGGCGGGCGCAATGCCAACTGATGTGTTTATTGATTCCTGCACGCTTTACCCACCGTTTTACCGATTTACAGCAACTCTCGTATGTTGGCAAATTGAAAATGGAGGTACTCAAGTCGTTAGGTGCTTCACCTATCAATGAAAGTAATCCTTCGTTCAGAGGAATGACAACACCACTATGTGCCGAATGACCTTTGGTCTTATTCTGCTCAAATTTCAAAAGGTGATTGGTGTAATCAATGTTCTTATAAGTCAGGTCTTTCACATCGCAGAAGCGCAAACCGCAATACAGACAGAGGATAAAGGCTCGCCTGACATTTGGATTTTCATTATCGTAATGGCATTGAATGAGTGATTGGATTTCGTCCATAGACAACACTTCTTTACGCAAAATCTGGTCATCCATCTTGCACACCACATCCTTGCAAGGGTCTTTCAACATCACTTCGTGATCAATAGCATAACGCACAACTTTCTTGAAACGCTGATAGATACTCTTTGCCCCTTCGCCTACACTTCGTGATTGCAGATACTCCACAAATCGTTCCATCATTTCTTTGGTTATTAAGTCGGGCTTAATACTAAACTCATAAAGGGGATATTGCTCTTTCAGAAAATCCTTAAAACGACTCAAGGCTATTTTTATCATTCGCAGGTCTTTCTTGGTATAACTGTCTATGTACGCTTGGTAGTAGTCCAAGAAATTAATATTTCTATCCTTCTTCAAACGATAGCCGAGCATACTCTCCTTAAACTGTTGTTCACGCTCCGCTCGAATTTTGGCAGCCAGTGCAAGTGTTTCCTTGTTCTGTTGTCGTTCCGCTGGAGTACGGGGCTTAGTTATCAAGTACAACTGCAAGTTTTCTTTTCGCCTGTTGTGTTTGATGTGAACTTTGGGCTTACCCACCATCTTACCTGTTTCATACAAAACAGGATTACCATTATCATCCAAAACAGGCGTTTCTTCTCTACCAAGATAATACTCAAGATAAAGACTTATCCGACCATCAGAAAGCGTATTTTGTTCCAATTTCGGGTTTTCCTTTGCTTTATTTTCTAATTTTGCCATAGTTGATAGTTATGTACCTAAAT
>ERZ773233.1224-NODE-1224-length-15096-cov-3.142211_pt1 | contig 15096 bp, 17 predicted proteins | sample MGYA00580991_ERZ773233 | MGnify/ENA primary metagenome ERZ773233 (study PRJEB29015, sample SAMEA2738178) | human oral metagenome | biome: human oral; feature: human-associated habitat; material: saliva | place: China | collected 2161 ...
GCTCACGACGCTTACGCCGACGGAGCAGCGCGACGAGCTGCGGCTCTCAAAACTGCTCCTTGAGTGGCGCGGGATGGGGACGATCTACAGCTTTTCCTATCCGAACGGAGCGTATGACGATAGCATCGTGACCATGCTTGCCGAGGAGAACTACCTGACGGCGGTGACGGGCGAGGCGGGGCTCAATACATTCGAGACGAATCCGTATCGCCTGCACCGCGTCAACATCCCCGCGCCGCATCTCGGCCTGACGGAGTTTCGCCTGCGGCTGCTGAAGGCAGATCTCGCGGCGCGTGCCGCCGTGCGGGTGGCAGAGCTGCCCGAGGGACTGCGTACGCCGATCGAGAAGCTGTGCAGCACGGTGCGTGGACATTGATAAGGAAAGGGACGATAGGGGAATGAAGAAGGGGATCAAGGGGATGCGGGCGGCGGCAATGGCTGCTGTCCTGCTGTGCGCGGGGCATGCGGGAGCTGCCTCTCCGTACAGTGAGGGGACGACTGTGGTGCGTGAGCGCGGTGCGGCGGAACAAAATATCCATGAACACATTATAGGCAAGACGAACATCCGCGAACGTGTCGCAGGCATCATCGGGGAAACGACGCCGCCGCAAAACCCTGTATTTGCCCCCGGCCGCTCGCGCATGATGCGCCGCTGGGATGTGATGACGGAGGATACGGGCGGAACGCTGCTCTTTTCGGACAGCCCGGAGTATGTCAAGGAGAGCGGCATCCTCTATCGTGACACGGTGGAGGGCGATGCACGTGTTCTCTACTATCATCTGAACGACACGGCACAGCCGAAGAAGGTCGCAGTCATCCTCGAGACGGAGGCCAACCTCGCCATCGTCTCTGTCACGCGCGGCGGCACGAGTACGCCGAGCACAGACTATCTGCGCGTCGGCAAGGCGACGCAGATCGCCTACTTTGACCCCGCGCAGCACGAGGAGCGCATCTACGTGGCGAAGGAGCGGCCGCGTCTGCTCTCTCCCGCGATGAATACGACCGTGCTCGCGCCCGGTGAGCTGGTCTACGGGGTCTACGACTTTCACGCCAATGCTCCCGTGCGCGTCTCCGTCGTCATGTACGGGGCAGATGTCGATCCGTTTTCCTTCCTGCGCACGGCGCATGTCCTGCCGCGCGACGAGGTCGCCCTGCGCGGCACGTTCCAGCGTATGGATCGCGTCGTCACGCTGCCGCGCGCCTACGATCCCCTGCGGGATGGTGCTGCGTATTTCCCCATCGGCGACAACGTTCACGATATCTACCGCAGCGGCGTGGATGCAACGGATGGGACGCCTGTCGTCAACTACGGCAACTACGGCATCCTTTACCATATTGCGCTGCCCATGACGGGGCGCGGGCAGGTGCGCTGCTTCCTCAGTCCGCTCGGCGGCGTCTATGCGGGCGCGGTGACGGCCGTCAGCGACGGACACAGTCGCCTCATCGAGACGCCTGCATCGCGGGCGTACTTCGGCGACCAGACGCTGCCCGAACCGCCGCAGATCGCACAGGCACGCACAGAGGGCCTGCTCGTCCTCACACAGTATACGGAGCTGGCCGATCTCGGGACGTACAGTGCCGTTCATCCCGTCACCTTTACCTACTCGCCGCCGGGGGCGTCGAATTTGCCCGTGAACATCATTCTCTTGCCCGAATAACGGCAAAAAAATCTTTATCATGAGAAGGTATTTTTTTATCTCTGTGGAATAAATTAAGTGACAATGAAAGAGAGCATGATCCTCGGGGTGGATCAGGGAGGAAGAGATATGGCAGAAGCAGTGAAAGAAAATAAGGTCGTAGCGGAGACGGTCGATGCGAAGATCGATCACGAGCGCCTGATGACGTCGATCGAGCAGATCGCGACATCGACCCAGACCGTCTTTCAGGCGATCGAGCAGGTCGCCAAGAGCGCAACGGAGCTCGCAAAGGCAGGGCAGGAGTCCGTCCAGCAGGCGAAATTCCTCCAGGAGCGCAACGCCGACACGATCAAGGTCATCGACTTCATCACGAACATCGCAGGACAGACGAATCTGCTCGGCCTGAACGCAGCCATCGAGGCGGCGCGTGCGGGCGAGCAGGGACGCGGCTTTGCCGTCGTTGCTGAGGAGGTGCGCAAGCTCGCCGAGCAGTCGCGTGAGGCGACAGAGCGCATCCAGGTGACACTGACGGAGATGAACCGTGCGGTCGAGGACATCTCGCATTCCATCGAGACGACGGGCTCCATCAGTGAGCAGCAGGCGGCCTCCACGCAGGAGATCACGGCGAACCTCTCGCAGGTGACGCGTGCCACCGAGCAGCTCAGGGACTACGTCAAGAGCCTCGCATAAGCAGTGCATACAAAAGGACGGCAGACGAAGCGGTGACTTCATCTGCCGTCCTTTTTGGGTATCGCTTTACTTCTTTTTTTCCTTGTCCTTAGCGCGTGCCTTTGCCGCCTTCTCCTTCGCCTTTGCCTTATCCGTCGTCTTCTTCTCCTGCTGATATTTCGCGTAGTCCACGCCCATGCTCGCGAGCTTGTGCTTGATCGCCATGACGGGGTGGCGCAGGAACATCCCGCGCTGCGCGGACTTCATGATCGTGAGGAAATCCTGCGTCGCCTTCGCACCGAAACACGGACGGTCGCAGCGGTCGCAGATCGGCTTCGTGATGCCGTAGGGGCAGCGATCCATTTTCGTAAACACCGTCGCGAGCAGTGCCGTGCAGGCGGGGCAGAGCTTGCCGTTCTTCGGCTTGTGATGCTTCGCGCAGTAGACGGCGAAGGTCTTGCGAATGTTCTCCTTCTCCTTCGGGATATTATTCTTCAGCTCGGGCGGCTTGCGCTTCGGCAGAAAACGTGAAAAAATACTCATTGGGTTCACCTATGCTTTCGTTTCGTGTTCTTGTATTTTTCTCTCCGTTTTGACATTTTACCGATTTTTGACAGAAAATGCAAGAGGAGGGAGGCGGCGTGACTTTTCGCGTCAAATGGGGTACAATAGGGCGCAAAGAGATAGGAGGATACGATGCGTAAAACGGAAAAATGGCGGATGAATAGTGCCACGGCGGATGAGACGCCTGCGGAGGGCGCCGAAGAGGGGCACCTGCGCCGACTGCTGACCAATACGATCAATACCATTGAAGATAATAAAACGCAGATCTTTGACATCTATGAGAATATGCGGACCGAGGTGGAGGAGACACGCCGCCGCCTTGCAGAGCTGAAGGAACGGGTCGGCGAGACCATTGAGCGCGTGGACGGACTGGCCGAGGATGAGCGGCGCGCGCGTCTGCGGCTCGCAGAGGTCAGCGAGAAGTTCACGGAGTACACGGAGGACGAGATCCGCAAGACCTACGAGGCAGTCTCCATCATCCAGATCAACCTTGCGATCGAGCGCGAGAAGGAGCAGTCCCTCCGCGTCGAGCGCGACAAGCTCGAGATCCGCCTGCGTTACCTGCTGAAGGTCGTGGCGCGGGCAGAGCACATGGCACTCTCCATCGGCTCTGTCGTCAGCTATCTCAGCACGCAGGTGAGCGGTGTCCTGTGGAAGATCGAGGCGGTGCAGAAGGACAAATTCGTCGGTGCGCGTATCATCAAGGCGACCGAGGAGGAGCGTTATCGCATCTCGCGTGAGATCCACGACGGACCTGCGCAGGATCTCGCGAACTGCCTGTTTACGACGACGATCATTGAGCGCGTGATGGATCAGGACGACATGGCGGAGGCAAAGAAAACACTCGAAGAGCTGCGCGGCGAGATTCGCAAATGCCTGACGAGCGTCCGCCAGATCATCTTCGATATGCGGCCGATGGCACTCGACGATCTCGGGCTGCCGCAGGCGATCGAGCAGCTGATTCAGCTGTTCGGCGAGCGGCGCAAGCTGCGCGGGACGTTCAGCATCGAGGGGGAACACTATAATCTGCCGAAGCACGTGGAGATCGCCGTCTTCCGCATTGTGCAGGAGGCACTCAACAACGTCGCCCAGCATGCACGGACGGATAAGGTGCGCGTGCGCATGCACTACACGTCGCAGGCACTCACCCTCCTGATCGCGGATGAGGGCGTCGGCTTTGCCCCCAACCAGATCGACGAGCCCGAGGATGAGGCGGAGGGCGATTCGCTCGACATGGAGGCGCAGCGCAAACGGCGCGGGCGGCACTTCGGCATGATCGGCATGGAGGAGCGGGCAAAGCTCATCGGCGCCGAGATCCAGATCCTCTCTGAGCCGGGCAAGGGGACGAAGGTACATCTGCGCGTGCGCAACCGCATGGTGGAGGACGCGTGAGCGCACCGATTGCCGAGGCTCTGCTCCGCTATGCGGGGCTGGGCGTTGCCCCCTATCACACACCGGGGCACAAGGGCGGGCGCGGGGCACATCCGCTGCTGCGTCGGCTGCTGACAGACGAGGGGCTGCGCGCGGATGTCTCGCTCTCGGCAGAGCTCGATGACTTCCATGCGCCGACGGGCTGCATCCGTGCGGCGGAGGAGCTGGCGGCGCGCGCATACGGTGCGGACGCAGCATACTTTATGGTGAACGGGACGACGGGTGCTGTCCACACGATGCTGATGGCAGCGGCCGCGCCCGGCGATACCATTCTCGTGCCGCGCAACGCACACCGCTCCATCGTCGGCGCGATGATCCTCACGGGCGTGCGCCTCGTCTGGCTTGCTCCCGAGATCGACACACGGCTCGGGATCGCGATGGGCGTATCGTACGAGACAGTGGAACGCGCGGTACGGGAGCATCCCGAGGCGCGTGCCGCGCTCCTCATCCATCCGACCTACTACGGCGTGACCTCGGAGCTGGCGGCGATTGCCGCGCATCTTCACGCACACGGGATGCTCCTCCTCACAGACAGTGCGCACGGGGCGCATTTTGCCTTTGCACAGGAGCTGCCGCCGTCTGCCATGGCGGCGGGCGCAGACCTCTCGGCGGAGAGCACGCACAAGATGCTCGGCTCACTGACGCAGACCTCGATGCTCCTCGCATGCGGCGGACGCGTGCCTGTCGAGCGGATTCGCGCAGCATCGGGGGTACTCCAGACGACCAGTCCGAACGAGATCTTTCTCGCGGCCCTCGATCTGGCACGGGAGCAGATGGAGGAGGAAGGAGCAGAGCGGCTTAGCACGCTCATTCACCGTGCCGATGATCTGCGGCGACGCATCAATGAGATTCCGGGGCTGTGGGCGGTCGGTGCAGAGCACATGGGGGCGCCCGGGATGGCGGCACTCGATCGCACCAAGCTCACCGTGCAGGTGATGGGGCTCGGCATGACGGGCTTTGCGGCAGAGGAAGAGCTGCGGAAACAGGGGATCGCCTGTGAGCTGGCGGATGCACGCAACGTCCTCTTTCTCCTCTCCTACGCGGACGGCGCGCAGGAGACGGAGCGGCTCTATGCAGCACTGCGCACGATGGCGGAGACCTGTGCGCCGCTCTGCACCTCGCGCGGAGCGGGGGAGGCGGCACTCTGTGCGCTGCCCCCACTGCCGGAGACGGCACTTACGCCGCGCGAGGCGTATTTTGCACGTACGGAGCAGGTATCTATGGCGCACGCCGCAGGACGCACAGCGGCAGAGACGATCGTGTTCTACCCGCCGGGCATCCCCGTCCTCGCACCCGGCGACGTGATCGATGCGGCGACCCTCCGCTATCTGCAGACGATGCGTGCGATCGGTGCGCGTGTCGTGGGGGCGGCGGACGCGTCTCTCGATACGGTGACGGTAATTGCGAAAGGATAAGTATGGCACGCGGAAAGCTCTTTATCATCGAAGCGGGCGACGGATCGGGGAAAGAAACGCAGACGCGCCTTCTCACGCAGCGGCTCATACGCGAGGGGCATCGCGTACGCGCCGTTACCTTTCCCGACTATGCGGCGGATGCGTCGATGCCCGTGCGGATGTACCTGCGCGGCGACTTTGGCATGCAGGCAGACGAGGTGAATCCGTACGCCGCCTCGACCTTCTTTGCTGTTGACCGCTACGCCTCCTATCGGATGAAGTGGGGAGAGGACTATGCGGCGGGGACGATCATCCTCGCTGACCGCTATACCACATCGAACATGGTGCATCAGGCGGTGAAGATCGGGGACGCAGCGGAGCGCGATGCCTTCCTCGACTGGCTCTATGACTTCGAGTTCAACAAACTCGGACTGCCCGTCCCCGATGCCGTATTCTTCCTCGACATGGAGCCGTGTGCGGCAGAGCGCCTGATCGCTGCGCGTGCACAGGCGAAGGGAGAGACACCCGACATCCACGAGCGCGACGCAGACTACCTGCGCCGCACCCACGATGCCTACGTCCTGCTCGCCGCACGCTGCGGCTGGGTACGCATCCCATCGAGCGCGGACGGCACACCGCTCCCCATCGAGGAGATTCATGAACGGTTGTATGCGGAAGTGGGGAAGTTTTTGACGACGGGGAGAGAATCGCATGCCTGAAATCAGCCTGTTCTTTGGTATCCGTATCACGATTTACCACAACGATCATAACCCTCCGCATATCCATGCAGAATATGCAGGGAATAAAGCCACGATAGATATTCAGAATGCCAGTATTTTGAATGGGTACCTTCCCAATCGACAGCTAAAACTTGTCTTGGCATGGTGTGTTCTCTATCAGGATGAACTCATGCAGGACTGGGAATTGGTCAAGGCTGGCAGAGAGCCCAATCCGATACCGCCGATGATAAGGAGATGAGGAAGATGGATTCTCGTTTCTTCCCCGAAGTACTGCAGGTTGTCCCAGGGGATAACTACACAGTCTATGCGTATTTCAACGATGGCACGGTGCGTCGTTACGATGCATCGGAGCTTGTCATGCGCTCGGGCATCCTCGCACAGCTTCGTGACCGTAAGGTATTCGTGGATTGTCTGACGGTGATGAACGGTACAGTTGCATGGGATATCGCCGGCAATCGTGATGAAACGAAATGTATCGATATTGATCCGTTTACGGTCTATGCATCACCCGTGGTGAAAGACCCGCTGGAAGAAGCTGTATGAAACCTCTCCGTATTACGATAGGAAAGTCAGTATCCTACTAAACGAAAAAGCCTCCCTCGTTTATGGGGGAAGGGGCGCATACAGTGATGTGTCAGGATGAGGAGTGTAAGAGCCGATTGTGATCAAAGAAGTCATCATCGTCGAGGGCAAGATGGACGTTGCGGCGGTGCGGCGTGCGGTCGATGCAGACTGCATCATCACCGATGGATTTCGCCTGCGCAATGCGGCGATCAAAAATATCCGTGCGGCCTATGAAAAGCGCGGCATCATCATCCTCACCGACCCCGATACAGTCGGCGAGCGCATCCGTGCGCGCCTGACCGAGATGTTCCCGCGTGCCCGTCACGCCTTTATCCCTGTGGAGGACGCAACGAATGCAGGGGACGGCGACATCGGCGTGGAGCAGGCGTCCCCCGCGGCTGTCCGTGCAGCACTCGACAAGGTACGTACGCCGATGGAAGAACCGGAGGAGACGTTTTCCATGAGCGATATGATGCAGGCGGGACTAACGGGAACGGGGGATGCCGCCGCACGGCGCGCACAGCTCGGACGCCGTCTTGGGCTCGGCTTTGCGAATGCAAAGACATTTCTGCGCCGACTCAACACCTATGGCATTACACGCGCGGAGTTTACTGCCGCATGGGAGGACATGGAATGAACGCAAGTATCCCCGTGATCGCCGACCTCAAGGTCACGCGCCACATCCTGAGCGCCTTTCACCTGCGCGCGAGCAAGCGGCTCGGGCAGAACTTCCTCGTGGATGCGGGCGTGGTGCGCGCCATCGTGGATGCGGCTGATCTCAGCCCCGCAGACACTGTCCTCGAGATCGGCCCCGGCATCGGCACGCTGACGCAGGGGCTCGCCGAGAGCGGTGCGCGCATCGTCGCCGTCGAACTGGACAAAAAACTCCCTGCCGTCCTCGCCGAGACACTGAAGGGCTATGACAACGTGACCGTCGTGCCGGGCGACATTCTGAAACTGGACATCCTCCGCATCCTGAACCTCGGTGCGGGAGAGCGGTTCAAAGTCGTTGCGAATCTTCCCTACTACATCACGACGCCGATTCTTATGCATTTGATTGAAAGCGGAATTCCTTTTAGTGAGTTTGTCGTTATGATGCAAAAAGAAGTAGCAGATCGGATTTCGGCTCAGCCGAATACCAAGGCCTACGGTAGTTTATCAATTGCGGTGCAGTATTACATGACGGCCAAGGTTGCCTTTATCGTACCGCGGACAGTCTTTGTGCCTGCTCCAAATGTGGATTCGGCAATTCTCAAGATGGTGCGCAGAGACGAGCCAGCAGTTGAGGTCCAGGACGAGAAATTCTTTTTCAAGGTCACCAAGGCTAGCTTTGTCCATCGCAGAAAAACTCTTTGGAATAATCTGACCAGTTATTTCGGTAAGTCTGAAGAAGTCAAGGCAAAACTTGAAAATGCTTTAGCGAAAGCCAATCTTGTGGCCAATGTTCGAGGAGAAGCGCTAGACTTGGCAGCTTTTGCCCGCTTAGCAGATGCCTTGAAAGAACAAGGATTATAAGAATTGAAAACCAGCCCTTTTTGAAAAGGGCTGGTTTTTCTGAAAGAAATTTCAAGAAGATTTTATAATTTTCCAAAAGAAAAACTCTTGTCAACTTGGACAAGAGTTCCTGTTAGATGCGGAGGAAGGGATTTGAACCCTCACACCCGTACGGGCACATGCGCCTGAAGCATGCGTGTCTGCCGTTCCACCACCTCCGCTTGCTTTTTATTATAACATATTTTTCGAAAATGCCAATAGTAAAAGCCAAATATATGTTTTTTTGATATAATAATTGTATTAACTTTAAAGGAGCAGTCTTGCAAGGAATAATTATCAAAGCCTTGGCTGGCTTTTATTATGTAGAGTCAGATGGGCAGGTGTATCAGACGAGAGCGCGTGGGAATTTCCGCAAAAAAGGACAAACGCCTTATGTTGGTGACCATGTCGAATTTTCAGCGAACAAGGATTCTGAAGGCTACATTTTAAAAATAGCCGAGCGTAAAAATAGTTTGGTGCGGCCACCCATTGTCAACATTGATCAGGCAGTTGTCATTATGAGTGCCAAGGAGCCGGACTTCAATGCCAATCTCTTGGATCGTTTTTTGGTGCTTTTAGAGCATAAGCGGATCCATCCTATTATCTACATCAGCAAGTTAGACCTGCTTGAAGATGAGCAGAGCTTGGATGTCTATGTACAGGCCTATCAGGCCATCGGCTATGAGGTTGTTAAAACCACTGAGGAGTTACTGCCACTTCTGACAGGGAAAATCACTGTTTTTATGGGTCAGACTGGTGTTGGGAAATCCACCCTGCTCAATAAAATTGCACCAGACTTGCAATTAGAAACAGGAGAAATTTCTGAAAGTCTGGGGCGTGGTCGCCATACGACACGGGCGGTCAGCTTTTATAACCTGAATGGCGGAAAAATTGCGGACACTCCGGGCTTTTCTTCTCTGGATTATGAGGTGGACAAGGCAGAAGATCTGAATGCCGCCTTTCCAGAAATCGCCGAAATCAGTCGGGACTGCAAGTTCCGAACTTGCACCCATACGCATGAGCCGGCTTGTGCTGCCAAACCAGCCGTAGAAACCCAGCGAATTGCCGCTTTTCGTTTTGAAAATTACCTGCAATTTCTCAGTGAAATCGAGAACCGTCGTGAAACTTATAAAAAGACGGCTAAAAAACTTCCTAAATAGAGAAAGGAACTATCATGAAAACATTTAAAATTGCTCCCTCTGTTCTGAGTGCGGATTATGCTAATTTTGAGACGGAGTTGAAAAAGCTAGAAGCTAGCGGATCGGAGTATGCCCATTTGGATGTCATGGATGGTCATTTTGTACCCAATATCAGCTTTGGGGCTGGGGTTGTGGCTAGTATGCGTCCCCACAGCAAGATGGTTTTTGACTGCCATCTCATGGTATCCAATCCTGAGCATCATATCGAGGAATTTGCTCGAGCAGGTGCAGATATTATCAGCATCCATGTGGAAGCGACACCGCATATTCATGGAGCTCTGCAGAAGATTCGTGCGGCAGGCGTCAAGCCTAGTGTGGTTATCAATCCAGGAACACCGGTTGAAGCGATTAAAAATGTCTTGAACTTAGTGGATCAGGTCTTGGTTATGACAGTCAACCCAGGCTTTGGCGGTCAGGCTTTTCTGCCCGAAACCATGGGTAAGATTCGTGAACTGGTCGCTCTGCGAGAATCTAATCAGCTAAACTTTGATATTGAGGTTGACGGTGGGATTGACGATAAGACGATTCAGATGGCTCGCGAAGCTGGCGCCAATATTTTTGTGGCCGGTAGCTATGTCTTCAAAGGTGATGTCAGCCATCAAGTTCAGACCTTGAGGGATGCGTTAGATGCCTAGAATTGCTCTGTTTGCTGGCGGTGATTTGACTGCGGTCAATCGAGATTTTGATGTTTTTGTCGGAGTTGATCGTGGTGCCTTTTATTTGCTAAAGCAGGGTTTGCCTCTGGACTTAGCGGTTGGCGATTTTGATTCTGTTTCCGATGAAGAATTGCTGCGCATAAAAGCTGGCGCCAAGGAAGTCATTCAGGCTCAGCCTGAAAAGGATGATACGGACTTAGAATTGGCTGTTCTGGCTTGCTTTGAGCGCTATCCAGACGCTTATCTGACGATTTTCGGCGCCTTTGGCGGTCGTCTAGACCATGCTCTGGCCAATGTTTTCTTGCCCAGCAATGATAAAATCGCTCCCTATATGGAGCAGCTGATCTTAGTGGATGCCCAGAATTGCCTCCGCTATGTGCCCTCTGGCCGTCATGAAATCAAGCCAGTGGAAGGCATGGACTATCTGGCCTTTCTGCCGACAGAGGATGTGGCTCTGACCATTGAAGGAGCCAAATATCCTTTAAATGAGAGGAATTTTTTCTTTAAAAAAGTCTATGCTTCTAACGAATTTATAGATAGACCTGTATTTTTATCCTTTGACAAGGGTTATACGGTTGTTATTTACAGTAAAGATAGGAGTTGATATGGAATATATCATCATCATCCTGCTTATCATCAATCTGGTCTTTCTCTATTTCTTCTGGCAGAGACAGGGACAGCAGGAGCAGGCGATCAGAGTCTTGCTAGAAGAGCAGGAGGATCACTTGTCTGACCAGCTGGATTACCGCTTTGAGCAGGAAAGACAGCAGGAGGCTCTTCGGCAAAAAGAGTTGGAACTTGTTCTGGGCGATCGGTTAGCCGAAGTTCGAACAGATTTGCACCTTCATTTGACGGATTTACGAACTGAAATGGCGGAGAGTTTCAGCAAAAATCGAGATAAGACCGATGAGCGGATGCGTCAGATTCAGGAGTCCAATGACTTACGGCTGGAGCAGATGCGCCAGACCGTTGAGGAAAAATTGGAGAAGACTCTGCAGAGTCGCCTGCAGACCTCCTTTGAGACGGTGTCCAAGCAGCTGGAATCTGTTAATCGTGGTTTAGGAGAGATGCAAACAGTGGCTCGGGATGTGGGCAGTCTCAATAAGGTTCTTTCCAATACCAAGACCCGTGGCATTATGGGCGAGCTCCAGCTGGGACAAATTATCGAAGACATCATGACACCTAGCCAGTATGAGCGAGAATTTGCCACAGTGGCAGGTTCTAGTGAGCGCGTGGAGTATGCCATAAAATTGCCCGGGCAGACGGATCAGGACTATGTCTACCTGCCCATCGATTCTAAATTTCCTCTGGCGGATTATTACCGCTTGGAAGAGGCTTATGAATCGGGCAACAAGGAAGAGATTGAACTTTATCGTAAGTCGCTGTTGGCTAGCGTTAAGCGCTTTGCCAAGGACATCAAGAGTAAATATCTAGCTCCGCCGGCTACGACTAATTTTGGGATTATGTTTTTGCCAACGGAAGGTCTCTATTCCGAAGTGGTTCGCAATCCAGAGTTTTTCGACGGCTTGCGGCGAGATGAGCAGATTGTCGTGGCGGGTCCATCTACCTTGTCAGCCTTACTCAACTCTCTCTCGGTTGGCTTTAAAACCCTAAACATCCAGCGTAGCGCAGATGACATCAGCAAGGTTCTGGGCAGTGTCAAGCTGGAATTCAATAAATTTGGAGGTATTTTAGCCAAGGCTCAGAAGCACCTGAAGAACGCTTCTGGCAGCATTGATGAGCTACTGACTCGACGAACCAATGCCATTGAAAGAACGCTGCGGCATATTGAATTGTCTGACCAAGACCTTCATTTACACTTGCTCGATATTCCAGATGAAAGGGAAGACTATGAAAATTAATCAAATGAAAAAAGATGAGATGTTTGAAGGCTTTTATCTGATTAAGTCAGCCGAAGTCCGACAGACTAGAGCTGGGAAGAATTACCTCGCCTTCACTTTCCAAGATGACACTGGAGTGATTGAAGGGAAATTATGGGATGCCCAGCCCCATAATGTAGCGGAATTTACAGCGGGGAAAGTCGTTCACATGCAAGGACGCCGCGAGGTCTACAATAACACCCCTCAGGTTAATCAGTTGACCCTGCGCCTGCCAAAGGCCGGCGAGCCCAACAATCCTGCTGATTTTAAAGAAAAACCACCCGTTGACCAAAAAGAACTGCGGGAATATTTGGCACAAATGATTTTCAAGATTGAAAATCAAGTCTGGCAAAGGGTTGTACGCTCTCTTTACAGCAAATATGACAAGGAATTTTATTCCTATCCAGCTGCGAAAACCAATCACCATGCTTTTGAGTCAGGACTAGCCTTTCACACAGCGACCATGGTCAAACTAGCGGATGCGATTGGCGACATCTATCCTCAGCTCAATAAAAGCCTACTTTTTGCAGGGATTATGCTGCACGACTTGGCCAAAGTCATTGAGTTGAGTGGCCCAGAAAATACGGAATACACTGTCCGAGGCAATTTGATTGGGCATATTGCACTGATCGATGAGGAACTGACTAAAACCTTGGCGGAGCTGAAAATCGATGATACAAAAGAAGATGTCATCGTTTTGCGACATGTCCTTCTCAGTCACCACGGTCTTCTTGAATACGGCAGTCCTGTTCGTCCAAAGATTATGGAGGCCGAAATCCTGCACATGATTGACAATCTGGATGCCGAAATGATGATGATGACTACGGCTCTGTCTCTCGTTGCTCCAGGAGAAATGACCAATAAAATATTCGCTCTGGAAAATCGTTCCTTCTATAAGCCAAAAATTGATAAGTAAAATACGAAAAATGGGCATTATATTTAGCATAATGTTCGTTTTTTTTGATATAGTATGATATAATGAAAAAATAAAATAAATATTTATAGAAATCACTCCAAACTTTGAAATAGAAAGAATTGAATTACTGCTCTATGCGAGAAGAGCTACGTTCTCAGATTAGTTTGTGGCTGATTTTGATGGAGTCGAATTGGTGAAAAAATGAAATTAAGAAGAAGTGAGCGCATGGTGGTTATTTCCAATTACTTGATTAACCATCCTTACCAATTAACAAGTTTAAACACATTTGCAGAGAAATATGAGTCTGCCAAGTCTTCTATTTCAGAAGACATCGTGATTATCAAACGTGCCTTTGAGGAAATCGAAATTGGTACGATTGAGACAATCACGGGTGCTGGAGGAGGCGTCGTCTTTACTCCTTCCATTTCAGAAAAGGAGGCCAAGGCTATCGTTCAGGACCTCCGCGATCAGCTGTCTGAGAGTAATCGAATCCTCCCTGGCGGCTATATCTATTTATCAGATTTGCTCAGTACGCCATCTATCCTTAATAATATCGGTCGCATCATTGCCAAAGCTTTTAAAGATCAGAAGATAGATGCTGTTATGACAGTGGCGACCAAGGGGGTTCCACTTGCCAATGCTGTCGCTAATGTCTTGAATGTTCCCTTTGTCATTGTCCGTCGCGATTTGAAAATCACTGAGGGTTCTACGGTCAGTGTCAACTATGTCTCTGGCTCTAGCGGAGATCGAATTGAGAAAATGTTCCTCTCAAAACGTAGCCTAAAGGCTGGAAGTCGGGTGCTGATCGTCGATGACTTTCTAAAGGGAGGCGGAACGGTTAATGGGATGATTAGCCTTCTGTCCGAGTTTGATTCGGAGTTGGCAGGGGTAGCGGTCTTTGCAGACAATGCGCAAGCCAATCGCGATCATCTGGAATACAAATCGCTGTTAAAGGTGACCAATATCGATGTTAAATCAAATACGATTGATGTTGAGATTGGGAATATATTTGATTAACTTTAGGAAAGAATTATGAGAAATATTTTTGATAAATTAGAAGGAATTTCTATTTTTGTTCGTTCTGGAATTATATTGATCTTAGCGGCTATCTTGATTTCTGGTCTTTTATTTTTAAAACCGGCTCAGAAGAATACTGGCTCTACTAAAAACGTTAGTTACAGTAGACGTTCAAGTTCTAGCTACGCTAGTTCTACAAATCAAGCATCTTCAGAGGATAATACGATTCAGAATGCTGAAGCTGCTGTTAAAAAATTAGAAGAAGAGCGTATCGATGAAAGTTTAGCTCAAGCACAAGCAGCGGTTGATAAGGTAAAAGATGAGGAAGCCAAAGCTAAGTTCCAAGGTCGAATTCAAGCCGTAAAAGATGCAATGAAAACACCTGAGGAATCCTCTGAACCTGATTCAGATCAGCAGCCTGCTCCAACGCCCTCACCAGCCTATGTAGCTCCCGCAGTTTCAAGTGAGACACCATCACAACCACAGGAAAATCACAGTCCAGCCCCTGCTACAAGTTCGGAGCATACTCCCAGCTCGTCTTCTGCTCCCTCAGGAGCTTAAGCGACACAGTGATTACTAGTAGAGGAATCATAATAAAAATAATAAGAACTCTCAATCATGCAAAATGAAGCATGTTCTGAGAGTTTTTTTAGTTTGCTAGTAGTAAAATATCTTTATTTTAAACGCTTATTAAAGATTACAAGAATAAGCAAAAAATTAAGAAAACCTATTGACGAGGATATGCTTCTGTGTTACAATGATAAACGGTACTTTTTACTTTTGGTCTCTCAAAAGTGTACAGAGACGTGCTGACAAATGTTGCAAAAGTACACACAGATGGTAGCTGTCACCAAGTGTATCATCACCAAAAATAAAAAAACACAGGAGAATGTAGA
>ERZ773233.1227-NODE-1227-length-15080-cov-3.807987_pt1 | contig 15080 bp, 10 predicted proteins | sample MGYA00580991_ERZ773233 | MGnify/ENA primary metagenome ERZ773233 (study PRJEB29015, sample SAMEA2738178) | human oral metagenome | biome: human oral; feature: human-associated habitat; material: saliva | place: China | collected 2161 ...
TTTCTTTATTTTTTAGGTTTAGGATACAAAGATAACGAAATAAATTTTCTTCTTCCTTATTTTTCGTTTGTATGAGTATTTTTACCCTTTTGCAAACTTAAATGATTAGAAACAGGAAGTTCCTTTTTTGTTAAAACACAACGAAATAATTTTACAAACATCGCATCATGACGGCAGTTTTTACCCACAAACAACTTATTAGCTACAAATACGCAAAAAACAAACACGTATATTAAACTCCTAACTATCAATTATTTACGTTTTGTTTTTTAGAAAACCAACTTGTTTTCTGCCGTTTTATCAATGCCATTACGTCGTAAAGGCAGGCTTTAAACTATCACAAAAGAGAACGCTTTTATAGTATACGAAGAAAAATAGCACTACAATAAGCCATACAACACCCCGTTTTTACCCACCGTTTACGCTGTAAAGGCAACGCGATTACGACGTAAAGGCAACACGATTACGATGTAAAGGTAACGCGATTACTGCATAAAGGCAACCTCATTACGATGTAATGGGCAAAAACACACTCTCTAAGGGCAACGCCTTTCCCTTTTTATGCTACAATAGCAACGAGAATGCGGATTCACGCCTACAAAATAATGCTAAAACGTTCGTAAAAATATGCCTAAAAATTCAGAATTATTTTTACAAAACAGGGGTGGTTTCCTCGTAAAATCACCCTATATACGCTGCGAATGTGCGGACGGGCTGTAAGGGCGGAATTTATTCCGTTCCTCATAGCAACGCTGCAGTTTCCTTATAACAACGTTGCTGTTTCGTTGGTGTTAGGAACGTGATGAATTACACTTCTACGGCTTGCGGAATGTTGCAGCCTTATGGGTGAAAATAGGGCGGCGCACCGAGTTCCATCTGTGATAGGAGTTATAGGGAAAGTCGGGGAATATTTGCCGATGGTTTTTTATTTGCAGAAAGCCAATACTTTTTCGGCAAATAGTTGGTAGTCGGAATGGAAGTCTTTAAGAAGTTTCTTTCTGTTTTCTTCATACTCCTCTTTGTCGAAAGTGTTTAAGTACGTCGTTATTTCTTCCGCAAGGTTAGCTGTGTCTGTAATTGCTAATCCCAACTTGTAGTTCTTGGTATATTCGCCTTGTATGGTGTCGGCGGTTGTTATCATAGGCTTTCGGAAGAATATGGAATTGTAGAAACGGTTTGATAATGCGGTATCGTGCGACAACTTGCGAGGATAGAAAATATTCATCATCGTGCTCTTGTTGATAATAGAAGACTCGTCTTTCTTATCATAATAGCCCGAGAATATTACATTCTTATAGTTTCCTTTCTTTGCAAATTCCTCTAACCGAGGAGCGTCTATACCTCTGCCGACAAAAGATACCAAGAAGTTTTCTCGGTTGCCCAATGCTTCAATAACAGCGGCATTCTGTTCGTAATCTCTGATTCCGCCTATTGTTAAGACGTTTATTTCCTTGTTATTAATGGTGTATGACAAGTGATTATCGTTGATAGCTTGCTTCAATATGTTTATATCAAGGTTGTGGCTTAATACAGAATCGCAGACATTGGGTAAGCATTTTATGAAGCCTGGCGACGAAACAATATGCAATGCTGCCAACTCCATAAGTTCTCCGTATATACCTTTGAAGTTTTGCTCAATAGATAAATCGCGATAATCCAGTATGAATTTATTCTTGTAATGCTTCTTTAAGAATGACTTTAAGAAGATTGCTACTTGAGGACCAAAGACGATTAGCTTGTCGTATTGCTCTTTTTTGATAGTCTTACGCAAAAACCTTGAATAGTTCCAATAGTATAATAGCTTGGCAATTTTATTTGCCTCGTCGTCTATCTTGCGTGTGTATCTGTATGCAGCTTCTTCTTTGAGTCCTCTCTTGTCAGGATAAATAATATCGTATTGAATATTGTTTTTGTCTAATATGTCAGTATAAATCTTGACGTAAGGACAAAAATAAACGTTTGTAGGTAACAGTAGTCCAAGCTTCATAATGGATTCAATTTATAAACTTAATAAGATATTGACAATTCTTTTACAAGCTTTTCCGTCTCCATAAGGGTTGATAGCTCTTGCCATTTGCTGATAGTAAACATTGTCTGTTAATAGTTTATTAACATTGCTAACAATCTTTTCTTTATCAGTTCCAACAAGAATAACAGTTCCTGCATCAACAGCTTCTGGCCGTTCGGTTGTATCTCTCATTACCAAAACGGGCTTTTTAAGGCTGGGGGCTTCTTCTTGTATGCCTCCACTATCGGTTAAAACAATGTCGGCTTTCTCCATCATATATACAAAGCTTAGATATTCTAATGGCTCTATAAAGAACATATTGGAGAAATGCGACAGGTCGTTGCCCAATACCTCGTGTATAGACTTGCGTACATTCGGATTAAGATGCATAGGATATACGAAGTCTACATCAGGGAATTGGATTGAAAGTTCTTGAATAGCTTGTGCGATATGAATGAAGCCATCGCCAAGATTTTCGCGTCGATGCCCAGTTATTAAGACCATACGTCTGTTGCCTTGCAGTCTGTCAATGTCGTAGCCAAAAGTCTTTATTTCTTCTTTTAGCTTAATGTTCAGCTGTTCGTCAGACTTTATTTTGTTAACGACCCAATACAAACTGTCGATGACAGTATTTCCTGTAATATGAATTGAAGTTTCGTTTACTCCTTCTTTTATCAAGTTGGTAGAACTTGTTGAAGTAGGGGAGAAGTTATAGTTTGAAATTCTACCTATCAGCTGACGGTTTATTTCTTCAGGCCATGGGCTATATATATTATAGGTACGCAACCCAGCCTCAACGTGTCCAACAGGTATTTGCTGGTAGTATGCAGCTAAAGCGGCTGCCATAGAGGTAGTTGTATCGCCGTGAACCAATACTAAATCGGGTTGGGTTTGTTTGAAAATATCTCGTAATCCCAACAGCACCTTACTTGTAATATCATATAGGTCTTGCCCCTTCTTCATAATATTCAAGTCGTAATTGGGTTTTATCTTGAATATAGATAAAACTTGGTCAAGCATTTCGCGGTGCTGACCAGTTACACACACGATTGTTTCTACTTTATCGCGGTGTTTGTTTAATTCTAAGATAAGCGGTGCCATCTTTATGGCTTCCGGGCGTGTTCCAAATGTTAGAAGTATTTTTTTCATAATATATTCTCCTTTATAGCATCTAAATAAGCATGGCCATATTTTAAGTCTGGCTCAACATAATTGCCTTCTCCCCATTCATTCCAAGATTTCAAGAATAGGATTTTATGTTCTTGTGTTTTTGATTCAATTATATTCAATGCTTGTGCGATATGTTTTTTGAAGTTCTCTGGTGTTGAGTTTACATAAATTCCTTCGCTGTTTCCTGCGCGTGGTGTTCTGTCCCAGCCCGGTATAATCATTGGATATACATTATCCCATTTGTCTTCAGGAGCAAAGAAGTTACTTACGACTTTTGAATATTCTAATTTGAGCGAGGGTAAGAATGGCAGCTTCTTGTGCAAAAGTTGTTTGATGATGCGCATCGTTTTGCCTTGATAGCACATTTCTCCTCGCGATTTTCCATAAGAATTGATACCATCAAACCCTAAGGCAAGTATATTGTTATAAACTTCTTTGCTATCCTTTAAATTAGGTATGACACGAGTTAAAGTTCCATCGGCATTGCGTTTGATAGTCGATGTGTTAGCTATCTGTGCAATGAAATAAATTCCAGGCAATTCGTTTTCTTCTGCCAACTTTCTCCATATATCCATAAAGATGCTTACATCTTTAAAGTGGTAAGGGTCATAGATTACGAAAACAGGCTTTCCGTCAATCGTAATATACCTTTTATCTTTAAAGGCAGGAAGTACATAATTAAAATGTTCAGTGTAGTCTTTCTCTCCGCCGTATTCCATTGGAGCTATAACTTTGTTCTTCCCGTCTTTCTGCCACGTTTTTGTTGTCCACTCATGGTTTGCCCAGCAAAGGCAGAAAGGAAAGTCTGGTTTACCCGATTCCAATACTTCTTGGAAAGGACGTTGAAGCAGTAGTTTGTCTCTTCCCATCCAATAATGATAATAGCAAAAGCCTTCAATGCCATATTCCCTTGCTAATGCTGCTTGTTGTTCCCTGATTTCAGGCAGGCGTAAATCGTAGAAGCCAAGGTCTGCAGGTATATGGGGTTGATAATGTCCTCTGAATTGTGGTTTTGCTTTTGCAACATTTGTCCACTCAGTAAAACCTTTGCCCCATGCCTCGTCGTTTTCAGGAATAGGGTGAAACTGTGGTAAATAATATGCTATGACTCTTGCTTTCATTGTATACTTTAAATCTTAACTAAATCTTTTAATCCCATGTGGGGTAATCCAAAGGCATAGAATCCGATGCAAATTATGGCTATTATTAATAGACCAGCCCAACGTGGTTTTATAGTATAATAAAGTGAACCTATCATATAAATATTTACTATGTAGTAAAGTTCGCTAAGGCGTAATGATAATACAGGTAAGAACCCCAATGATGTATAAAGAACTAATCCAATAGCATATACTTTGAGTAAGAGAGGAGAATACTTAATTTTCCGTGTAATTGTATTGTGAAATATAAGTAAGAAATAGAATATTAGAACGTTTAAAAGGTATACGGGATTGAATAATTCCATTTCTACAATACCAATACCTTTTTCAGTTGCTTCTTGATATATTGACAATTTATCTCCAATAAGTGGAATATCGAGATTAAACAGTATAGAAGTTCCAGTGAAGTAGATAAAATACCCCATAGGAACCGATAGATATAAAATGAGTTGTGTCTTCTTATTAAGAGGCTTGTTCCCTAATAGAAGTGTTGGCAAAAGAGCAATTGCTGAAATATGGAATAGAGTCCCTAAAATAATAAGAAGTGCTGCTATTCTTCTTTTCCGTTCTGCTGTGTAAAGAACGGATATGAGGAAAAAACCAGAAGCAACTCCGGCTCTAATCTGAGTTAGTTCATGAAGTTCATAGAAATAGCACAGGTAAATAGCAAGCATTAATATATAGTGGTCGGAATATTTTTTAAAAGCAAACATCTTTAATGATACCCCCATAATAGCATATACTAGAAAGATAGCATGCGGAGAGTCTGTTATGCTGTTTAAAATGGTTGCTAGTAAAATAAATGAGTATTCAATATGATCAGTAATATTTGAACTATATGGATTTTGATATAAAGCTGCATAATTTTGAGAATCAGGATCTACACCTATTTCACGAAAGGCAGCCACAAGAATTAATATAACTCCTAAAAAAATAAATGTAGGAAATTGTGCCCGTTTCATATATTGTTCTATGAAACATGCCAATAGTGTGGATATGAATATTATTGCAAGAATAGCTCCCATTATCTTTTTTTAGTAATATAACGGTAAATAAATCTTCGTTCTTCGTGTGAAGTATTAATAAAATATGCTATCAGCATAGTTAATATGGGGGAAGCTATACTGACGACAAAAAGTCTAAGCATTACATTATATATTAGTAGGTGGAAATATAATATGCAGCTATAAGTAATAGAGAATGTTACTATAGCAGGTAGAATATTTTTTAGAAAATAGTCAGTAACTCTAAAGTCTGGATAATTTTCTTTGAGAATTAATAATCGGGCAATGTGGGCGATAAAACATATCGCTATCATAGTGTAGAATAAATATGGGGGTGGAAATCCCATTTTGAATAAACCCCATGAAATGGGGAGACATAGAATAGTCATAGATTCTACAATTATAGAATAACGTTTCACATTTCCAGTTGCCTGAATGATAATGGTAATTGGGTTATGTAAAGTTAATATAACTTCATAAATGATATATAATTGTGTGAAGATTACCATATCATCGGTTATATCTCCTAACCATAAGGTGAGAATAGACCTTGTCTCTAATAGTAAAGGATTTGTAATACAAATAAGAAGATTAATTAGTACTCTATTATTTATGGAGAAAAGTTTTCCTAAATAACTATATTTTTCTCCAGAATAAGCTTTTATCATTGCAGGGCGGAAAGCAAAAACAATACTATTGCTAAGTGTACTTAGTGCATTATATACTTGATTTCCTATGTTGAAAGCAGCATTAACAATTGGACCAAAAAAGATATTAAGTAAGATAGTACTGCCTTGTGTCATACCCACTCCTGCAACTGAACCATAAAAAGTCCACCCTGAGAAGGAGATTAATTTTTTCATTGTTTCTTTTGATTTCACTTTCACATATCTGCACTCCTTATATCTGCGTTTAGCAATAACGATATAAGCTAATAGGTCGAATAAAGCAATAATGGAGAACCCTATTCCATAAAAGATCAGGCTATCTATTGGTGTATTCTGTATATTGATTGCAACCATTAATTTTAGTAAGCAATCTAAAATAGATATGAATGCATAAATTTTCATATCCTCGTGTGCGAATACGGCACCCATATATGGAATTTGTAAGACACTAAAGATAAATGAAATAAGAGATAATATTAGTAACCATTTTGCAGCGGACAGCCTAATGATAGGGATACTTAACTGTGTATTTACAAACCATAATCCCAGCGTAACAAATATGATAAAAAGAATGATAGATAAAATAACAACCAGATTAATACTTACAGAGAATATTTCCTTAAGACGTTCATATTGTCCTTTACCGATTGCAAAAGAATAAAAACGTTGTGTAGAAAGTGCTAATACGCTACTAACACATGTACTTGCGGTAACAATGCCTGCAACTGCATTTAAGATACCATAGTCAATAACCCCTAATCCATTTAAAACACAGCGTACAGTATAGAGATTTACTAATGTCATAAACAGCATTCGTACAAATAGTACGAATGTGTTAGATGCTATGGCTTTTACTCCATTTCTTTCCTCTTCTATTATTTTATTCTTTTTTAGGAAGGAAAACATTATTCTGCAAACATTATGTCTCGTATTGCGTATATTGTGATAATAATAGATGCTATGAAAAGTGAACCTAATACAAACAGTACTCTCTTAGGTCCTGAAGGTTTCACTGGGACTTCTGCTCCTTGGATTGTTGTAAAGACTGGAGTGCGTTCTTGTAATTTTGCATCGGCAGCTTTAAGTTGTGCCACAAGAGTAGTATAGGTGTTATATTTCAGTTGCATGTCGTTCTCTAAATCATTTTGTTTAAGCTTTACACTTTCCAATACAACGTCCATATCGGCATCACTGATTTTCCCATATTCTTTACGAACCTTTTCGTAGTCGCGTTTAGCCTGATTTACTAAACTTTGATAATGCTCTACGTCGTTTCTTAACTTTCTTGTTCTATATTCAATAATATATTTTTGTAACTGAGTCCTTGTGGCATCTGCAAGAATTTTTGCAACCATAGGGTCTTGTGCCACAGTAGCAATACTTATAATACCTGTTTTTTTATCGGTACTAATTTTTATGTTATCCCTCATTCCTTTCACAAGATCGTTGTCTGACTTTGAAAGTTGGTAAGGATTAAATTTTTCTGGAGCAAAATTATTGGTATTCTTCGGTGCTAACTTCTTTAACACCCATATATATGTTTTTTGCCACCAAGTTATTTTTGTATGATATTTAAGATAATTGTAATAATCAGTATTGAGTTTCTTGTCGATAGTCTGTACTTTTACTTTAAATAGCGCAGTTGCGAAACCATTATCTTTCATCAAATCGGGATACAACAATGGGGAAATGGCATCGGTACTCTTTCCTGTCGGTAAATCGAAACCAAACGAAGATGCTATATCTCCTAAAGCTCCTACATCCATTGAAGGACTGGCTTCTGGCGCCATGGCTGTTTCGCTTGTGTATGTTCTTGGTACACAAAGAATGATATAAGATGATAATGCGATAACAATTGGCAATGTTATAAAGAATAGTTTCTTATGTTCTCTGATTCTTTTAAACACCAATCGTAGATCTATTTGTTTTACCTTTTCTTCGTTTTCCATTAACTCGATATTTTTATATATGGTAGTTATTTAAACTGAACGATTTTTACTTCAAAATATTGGCAAGTGTTGCCAGTACAGCAGCCATACTTGATGTACTTGAGCCGATGGTCATAAGTTCTGCAAGACTCATTCTTGCACGTGATTTGCTCGGAACAATGATTTCACAGCCAGGTCGTACCTTTGCATTGTGTCCAACTTTTGCGAGCGTACCATTCATATATAATATGTAAGTACGGCTCTTTTTTGCATCGGACGAGAATCCGCCGGCTTGATCTATGTAATAAGCTACATTTTTGCCTTCGCGATAGCTTACTGTATTCGGATACATTACTGCACCATTTATTTTTACTGTACCATTATATTGTGGAATAATTATACGGTCGCCTTCACGAAGAATAAGATCGGCGTCACTTCCTGGAGAAGCTAAAGCTTTATCCAATTCGATACCCACAGGATAAGTTTCTGGTATCTGGAACTTTTTCATTAAAGAATCTTGCGTTTGTTGTGAAGCTTGTAAAATACCTGCTGCGTTTGAACTCTTGGCTGCAAGATCAAGGAAACTCTTATTTTCTTGTTCCATTTGCATTTTGTAAACAGCCTCCATGCGCATTTTCTCAATCTTATTTGGTTTACGTTCTAATCTTGCCCCTTGAATATAAGCTAAATTAGTTGCTCCACCTGCTGCTTTAAATATATCTGTTAAACGAGTATTGCGTCCTGTAAGAGAATAATTTCCTTCAAACAAAACTTCTCCTTCAATGCTAACATTCTGCTGTTTTGTAGTACCGGGACTTTTACGAACAAATACCTGATCGAAAGGTGCGAGAATAAATCCAGGCTGACCATCTATAACAAAACCATCTTTTAAACTGAAGGTGAAACTTTGAGCGATAATGGAGTCGGAAGTTGTTGCTTCTGGATTTACTATTCTTCGAGACACATCTACTCTTACTGTAGATGCCGTTTGTTTTAGTCCACCTGCTTGCAAAATGAAATCTTCTAATGTTTCGTTGTCAGCATATTTATATCTACCAGGATATAGCACTTCTCCATGAATAGTCAATATTCGTTCTTCTTGCACGTCTGTTCTTGTTGGTACAAACAAAACATCTTCATTTTGTAGTGGGATATCTGCTGCTTTACCGAGTAAAATTCCTTCTACATCAACAGAAATGACCTCTAAAGTCCGGTCAGCCTTCATACGGTGCATAACTGCATGTGGTCCGAATGCAACTTCTGTTAGTCCTTCTGCTGCTTCAACCAAGTCGCGTACAGTATTTATTTGTCCACCCACTTCATACATGCCTGGACGGAACACCGCACCTTTTATCTCTACCATGTTTTCATATCTTGGTATAACGGAATCTACGCTAACAGAGTCTTCATCGGCAAGTTTAAAACGGTTCATATCAAACTCACTTACATTATATATCGAATATTGACGACCAGTTTTTCTTCTTACACGGACAGATTTTGTATAGGCATCACCAGCAAAACCGCCTGCATAATTAATGAGCGCCCCTAAATTTTCGTTACGTTTCATTTCGTAATACATAGGGCGTTTTACTTTTCCACTTATATTAACAAGAACCTCGTAGGCATCTACAGCAATAACATCGTTATCAGCCAACCGGACGTTTCCTGTTAATTTCCCACGTTTTAAGAAGTCGTATATATCCACAGTGCTTATAAGTCGTCCTTGTCTATAAACCTTAATGTTACGAAGCGTACCAAGGTCTGTAATACCTCCTGCCATATACAAGGCATTAAATACGGTGGTGAAAGCCGACAAAGTATAAGTTCCTGGTGCTTTTACTTCGCCTACTACATTGACCATAATGGTGTGTGTTTGTCCAACTGACAGTCTTATCTTCGAGTTGCTATAACGGTTTCCTAATTTAGCTCTAATTCTATTATTTGCTTGTCTTACGGTCAGTCCGCTTACTTGAATAGGTCCGAAACCTTCTATTGTAACATTTCCATCAGGGGCTACGGTAGTATCATACGATTTCTGTGATGCTCCATAGATATCAATAAATACAGCATCTCCTGGTCCTAAACGATAATTCGTAGGAAGTGCCATGTTCATATTAGGTTCAAACGATAAATATTTATTATTGAATATATCGCGTCCCCAGACTTTCTTTTTCTTTTTCTTTAATTGCTTTAAGAGATTTTTATACATTGTAGCCGTATCTTGCGGCATCCAGTCGTTCATTTCCTCTTGTATTAAGAGAAAGTCCTTATCGTCTTCATCGTATGTGTTAGGGTGATTATTCGTACCGTCTATTCGTTTATCTGAATATTTCTTTGCCTCATTTTCTGAATCTTCGTAATCTTGCATTGTTTTCTCTGCAATCTTTCTCTTATCCATTCCTGGACGTATCTGTCCATTATTTTTTCTACTTCTGTCAGTACTGCCATCTTTACTTGATGCATTGCCCAATGACGAGTTGCCTTTCTTCATTTTTTCGTAGGTATCTCTAACTCTTCTAATTTGAGAAATATCTACACCATTCTGCATCAACTTTGTTACGATTTGTGTTTGTGATGTTCCCTTGTTATGCTCTTTCACTATGAATTCCATGACTTGCGTATCGGTCATGTTTGATTGTGCATAGGTGTTTAATGCACTTAGCATTATGAAGAATAAGAGGACGAATCTTTTCATATCTTTTTAAAATTTATTTCCACTTACGATATTTACGAATGTTTTAATAATTATTTTGAAGTCTAACCATAATGAACGTCTTTCGAAATAATTTATATCCATCTGAAGACGTTTCAGCATTTTTTCCATTGTGTCGGTGTAGCCATTATACAACGTGGCTTCAGAGGTTAATCCGGGTCTCATATTATAAATAATAGGGTAGAGATCTGTATGCTCCATAATTTTATCTATAAAATATTTACGTTCCGGTCTTGGTCCTACTAACGACATATCGCCCACCAATACGTTCCATAATTGTGGTAATTCATCAAGGTGGTGTTCACGAAGGAATTTCTCAAATGGGGTAGAACTTTTGCAACTTGTTTTTGCAATTAGTTGTGGCGTATTTTTTTCAGTCTTCTTACTAATTGTGCGGAATTTGAGAATTACGAAAGGTTTCCCTTTATATCCTATGCGTATTTGACGAAAGAATATAGGACCATTCCCTTGAAACTTCATCAACACAGAAATAATTATGAATAAGGGAGAAAGCAATATTAATCCCAAAGCAGACATAACAAAATCTAAGGTTCTTTTTATACCTCGTTGTATGCTACCCATGGCATCGGTTTGTGTTGCTTTACTCATTGTTATTCGATTCTTATTTTAGTCTGATTCAAAGTTTTCTGAAAACTCATTTCTTAAACGAGTGTATCAGATGTAAATGGCTATAATTTAAGACGCCACTTAATATAAACTCTGTTTTCCAAAATTTGTTGCAAAGATAATGTTTTTTTCTTAAATACTTTTGTTTTTTGTGTATCTTTGCATAAGAAAAGATTCAACATTGCGTAAAATAATCCACATAGATATGGATGCCTTTTTTGCTTCTGTAGAGCAAAGAGATAATCCAAAATTAAAAGGTTTACCTTTGGTAGTATGCCGCGATTTACCTCGTAGTGTCGTAACTACAGCGAGTTATGAGGCTAGAAAATATGGTATACATTCGGCAATGTCATTAGCTCAGGCTAAAAATCGTTGTCCTAATCTTGTTATTGTTGAGCCTCATTTTCAAAAATATAAAGAGGTCTCACAACAAATTCATTATATTTTTCATAAATATACTGATTTGGTTGAACCAATTTCGTTAGATGAGGCTTTCCTCGATGTAACGTATAATAAATATGGTATAGACTTAGCTGTCGATTTAGCTAAAAGAATAAAGGAAGATATATACCGCGAAACTAATTTAACAGCTTCTGCAGGTATCAGTTATAATAAGTTATTAGCAAAAATAGCTTCCAATTATCGTAAACCTGATGGTATTTTTACAATTTACCCCGATAACGCATTAAGTTTCATTGGCGATTTACCTATTGCTAAATTTTGGGGAGTTGGTCCTAAAACCGCACAAACAATGTATAAAATGGGAATTTATAAAGGCGAACAATTACGTAAAGTCTCACTTATACATTTAACACAAGTTTTTGGTAAAATGGGTTCCATATTTTTTAACTTTGCTCGTGGAAGAGATAATCGTCTTGTTGAAGTTTTTCATGAACGCAAGTCGGTAGGGTGTGAAGAAACTTATTTGGAAAATCTTAATAAAGAATCTCAAGTAGTAATAGCATTATATCATCTTGTTATAGAATTAGTTGTGCGCATAGATAAAGCTAAATTTGAGGGACGTACATTGTCGTTAAAAATAAAGTGGGATACTAAAAATCAAGTGTCAAGAAGTATCACGACAGGTAAGTTGTTGAAAACGAAAAAAGATATTCTTCCATTGGCTAAATATCTTTTACGACAAACAGAATATCGTCATCGCACCATTCGTCTACTTGGTCTTTCTGTAAGTGGCGACGCTTCGCATAAGTGGGAAGAAGGCTTTTTAGATTTCAAAGAATAGTTCTTCTCCTAATTAACTGGAACAACTACTATTCTTGCGTTGTTTCACACCAATTTAATACCCTATCATCGTATAATCTCACTGTTATCGCTCTTTTGGTGTTTTAGCTATGGACTTTGTATCCTACATTTTATTTTTATAAATGGTGTATGTCTTAACTTTAATTTATCGTATATCAATAGTGCTTGTTCTGAAGGAGGACCACATAGCCATATCTGTACGATATCTCTTTATCAAGTTTAATGGAAAAATAATTTCGCCTGTTAAACTTAGGATAAAACTTGTGTACAGAACTTGTTGTTCTGCAATAAATCATAATACAGAACAACCGCCATCATTAAGTTTCTAACTCTTTGATAGCGGTTGTTCTTGTTAATAGATATAAAGTAACTCCTTTTATCTATTGTGTTTGTGAAGAAGTCTACTTTATAAAAGTTTTATTTCATAACTTTCTTTACTTTACCATTGCTCATACGAAGTATATTCACGCCATTTTGCATTTCAGATAGTTTTTTACCGTCGAGCGAATAGATACCTACAATAGTTGTATCTGTGTTATCTATAGATTTATCTATACCATCGACAGTTTTCTTAGTGAAGTATCCTGTTTCAGGATTAGCCATTTTCACGTCTACTTTATTTTCATCGTAAGCAACAGCACCTTTCAACTTTGAACAATAACTAAACATACTTGTAGATTCTGCACATTTCCAAGCGTAGTCGCAATAAATAGTCTTCATTTCTTCGCAAGCAAAGAACATTGACCCCATATCGGTTACTTTCTCTAACTTAAAGCTTGAAAGATTGAGCGAAGTAAGTGCATCACACGAAAAGAACATAGTGTTTGTGTTGGTTACATTCTCTGTATTGAAATGAGAAAGATCGAGAGAAGTAATTTTTCTACAACCAGAGAACATACCACGCATATTTGTTACCTTTTCTGTATTGAACTTAGATACATCTATCTTTTCCATTTCGATGCAATATTTAAACATAGCACCCATATCGGTTACATTCTCTGTATTGAAACTAGAAAGATCGAGTGATGGAAGTGAAGAACAATAGAAGAACATAAACGACATATTTTTTACATTCTTTGTATCAAAGCTCGATACCTTTAACGATTTCAGTGCTTTGCAATATGCAAACATACTATACATATCGGTTACATTTTCTGTATCGAAATGAGAAAGATCGAGAGAAGGCAATGCTTCACAATTGAAGAACATTCCATACATATCGGTAACTTTGGCAGTATTAAAGTTAGATATATTGAGCGAAGTTAAAGCGGAACAACCAGAAAACATACCTTTCATAGTAGTTACTTCTGGAGTATTGAAACTTGAAAGATCAAGCGAGGTAAGAGCTTTGCTATTTGCAAACATACCATACATACTAGTAACTTTTTCTGTGTTAAAGTTAGGAACTTTTAGTTCTGCAAGTACAGTACAAGCAGAGAACATAGAAGTCATATCGGTTACGTTTATTGTATTAAAATTCGAAAGGTCTAAAGCTGTTAGTTCTGAACAGTTTGCAAACATACCATTCATATCGGTAACATTTGCTGTATTGAAGCCTGATAAATTAAGATTAGTAAGAGCTGTACAACTAGCAAACATTCCGTTCATTGTTGTTACATTTTCCGTATTGAATTTAGATACATCTAAAGAAGTAAGTCCGCTACAACCAGAGAACATTCCTTTCATATTAGTAACTTTCGCTGTGTTGAATCCTGAAAGATTAAGTGATGTAATACCTTTACAATAAAAGAACATAACACCCATATCTGTTACATTCTCTGTATTAAACTTAGAAAGATCGAGCGAAGTTAATCCAGTACAGCAAAAGAACATAGCTCGCATATCTTTAACTTTTGCAGTATTAAAATTAGAAAGATTGAGTGAAGTTAATCCGGCGCAGAAATTAAACATAGAGTTCATATCTGTAACATTCTTTGTATCGAATGTAGAGAGATTAAGCGAAGTTAGCGAAGCACATTCTGAGAACATAGAATTCATATCGGTAACTTTCTCTGTGTTAAAGTGTGAAAGATCAACAGAAGGTAAAGCATCGCAATGATAAAACATGTGCGACATATTGGTTACATCAGTTGTGTTTAAGTTTTCAATTCCTTTCAACTCTTTTAATACAGTATACTGAGCAAACCAATAATCGGTGCTTATAGGACGAAAATCTTTAAACGATTCGTCGAAAACAACCTTTGTAGTTGTTTTATCTCCATCTTGCGAATTACCAGACCAAGCAGGTATTTCGAGTCCACTTTCTGTTTTTTGCTTTTCGTTAATGCTATAAACAATTCCTTTTCTACTACTTTTCTGATTGTCGTAATAGAAAGTCATAACCTTTTCGTTTAGGTTTTTCTCTACGTAAGCTTCTTTACTTTGTGCGTACAACTGTTGCGGTAAAGCAAAAAGTGCAGTAGACAGTAAACTAAAAACTGCACAAGTAGTTTTTAATAGTTTGTTTTTCATTGATTTTTCAATATCTCTCCTTAACTCTCTATTAGAGAGAACGTCTTACAGAGACCGGGACGTTAGG
>ERZ773233.1235-NODE-1235-length-14988-cov-4.645416_pt1 | contig 14988 bp, 9 predicted proteins | sample MGYA00580991_ERZ773233 | MGnify/ENA primary metagenome ERZ773233 (study PRJEB29015, sample SAMEA2738178) | human oral metagenome | biome: human oral; feature: human-associated habitat; material: saliva | place: China | collected 2161 ...
GGATGGATGTGCAATTTGAACTACAACCAACTATTTACAAGCTAAAAGAAGGAGACACTCTCCGTTTAGTCCTCTATACTACTGACTTTGAAATCACCATACGTGACAACACCGCTTACCACCTGACTGTTGATCTTGAACAGTCTACTCTTACCCTACCTCCTGTGGAACACCCTCTACATCCTCATTCTTTTAGGCAAGACCCACCTGACGATCTACCTCGGAGGTAGTCCCAAGGATCCTTTCGTTATCACTGATCTTGGCCAACTAGCCTCCTATTATTGGGCGGATGTGATCGTTTATCCTCTATGGTATATACGCGATCTCCTCTCACTCACCCTACTTGCTCCGCTAGGTAATTTACTCCTCCGCCTAAGTAAAGGATGGATACTCCTGCTATTCGGAACGCTCTACTTTATAGGGTTCAGCTGGACCATCGCTAGTCTAAGCATCCTCCCAGCCTTCTTCTTCCTCCTGGGCGGCTGGATGGGGCAGCGTGGTTTCGATCCCCTCCCTACACTCTATCCCTTGCGCTATCTACTAGGCGTCCTCTCCCTCATCACCGTCTTACCTCTTCCGTTTCTCTCAGCCTCTCCCTACCATACGCAGATGGAAGCACTCTATATCCTAACTGGAGGAGCTACAGCCCTGCTCTTGGGACAAGCCCTCCTAAAGCACCGACCTCAGATAGCACACAAGCTTCAGCAAGCAGAATGCTACGTCTTCTTCGTCTACGCTGTACATACAGTGCTCTTAGTCAACTGGGCACGAGGCATCGTCTATCGCATACCCTTCCTACGAGAGGATGCACCAGGAGCTCTTTTAGGCTACTTCCTGCTCATTGCCCTAACCCTCGGGTTCAGCCTATTCCTTTACGCACTCCTACGTCGTCTGGCTCCTCGAGTACTATCCGTCCTCTGCGGGGGACGATAGCGCTCTCAAGTAGACTAGAAGGAAACGCCCCTCAAGGATCCTGCGAGATCCTTGAGGGGCGTTGCTTATAGGGTGATCTTTGCGACTATTCTACACGAGCAAGCGGGAAGATAAGCCGAATATCACTCGCCTGATGGAAGGTATAGCTACTAAGCGATACCGCTGGAGAAGCATCGAGAGACAGGCTGACAGCCTTGCTCACCGGATGAAGATGCGGTCCTCCTCGCCCTTCGTCGAGCCAAGAGACGAGAAGCTGACGACGATCGGGCACCAAGCCAAGCTGTAGCTGCATCCCTATCGTATTGTCACTCTCTGTACGCCCTGTGAGACGATAGAAGGGCTCCGCTGGTAACCAAGGGGCGGCTCCAGCAGTCTGAAAGGCTTGCTCCGTCAAGTGAGAGACAAAGACCGAGCGTTCCTTAGCATCAGCACCCGTACGCCCATTTTTATCGCCCCCATAGAAGATACGCTTCGTGGACTCATCATAGACCATCGTACGCCCAGCAGGTTCGCCTAGATGGAAGCGAGCTACGACTTTCCCCGTAGCCATCGAGAAGAGCTGATAGCGAGCCTGCTGATCCCGCAAGACGAGCCACGCTCCACCCGCTGGATAGACACGGTGGACAGATGTACCTGTGAAGAGAGGTAGACGAGTAGGCTTCACTTGCCCCGATGAGAACTGATATACGGCTTCGTCCTTATCGAGGAAGAAATAGCCCTTATCCCCCCAAGCATAGGCCCCCTTGGCATAAGCTAAGGGCATAGAGAGCTTGGTCATCTCCATCCCTTCCTTAGGCAGGAGATAATACGAACGTTTATCAAAGGAAAGGTAAGTCGATCCGTCGGCTAAGGTAAAGCTCTGACGCACCCATTGATCCCCTCCCAGCCCTGGCTGGCCAAAGAGACGATTGCTGACGAGCTTCAGCGTGCGCTTATCCAGCAGGAGGAGGCGGGACTGGTGCTTGCGTTCGTCGGTGAAATCATACTTCGCCAGGAGCGCCAGATAGGGGCCTGCCTCCGTCAGGGATCCATCGCAGAAGCTCCCCTTACCCTCATAATCCCGGAGATGATCAGCCAGGACTTCTCCCGCGACCTTCCCCTCACGATCGAGGAGGTAGAGATGTGGAGTCCCTCCGACTGCATCGGGCTGGGCGGTGAGCACCTGCACCAAGCCCGCATCGTAGAGGAGCGTATAGCCCTCATAGCCTGTATAAGGGCGCTGGGGCGTCGGTTTAGGCTCGGAGGGAGTGGTAGGCGTCTGCGTCCCTAACTCCCGAGGAGCTTCTTGGCGGGCGCAAGCAACACCGCCAAGAAGGCCCAGGGTTAGGAGTAATAGGTGTGTAGTCTGCATTGAGTGGAGGGTTACTTCAGCTCCTTAACGGTGAAGCCTTCCCACTTCTCACCTGCCTTCACGCCATAGCTAGCGAGGTCAGCGGACGAAACGTAGAGCGTAGCTTCCGCAACACGCTTCCCTGCGAAGGAGATCTGGTCATCATAGAAGAAAGGAACCCATTCCTTATCCAGATCCATCGCCATATCAAAGGTGAAGCGGGTCTTGTCGATCGTAGGCTTCGCTCCTAGGATAAGCGTCTTGACGGTGCTGAGTGTCGCGGCGAACGTACCCTTACCGACCTTCTCCAGCTTAGGCATAGAGACGAAGAAGAGAGAATGCTTGTTCGTGCTACCAGCAGCGAGGAAGTTGAGATCACCGATCTCCTTGAGGACGGGGAACGATAGTGCCTTTAGTCCCGAAAGGCTACCAAAGGTGCCCGAACCGATCTTCTCTAGCTTAGGGAAGTGAGCGAAGTAGATATAAGACTCCGAGAAAGCGCCATCAGCGATCTCCTTGACGCCTGTGCCATAGATGAGCTTGATCGTAGTACGTCCCTTATTCTGATCCTGATTTAGGAAGGATTCCCCGATCTTCGTCACCGTCTCTGGGAGGACAAGCAGCCCATTAGCCTGAGCCTTGTAGTTCTTGGGAAGAGACTTCAGCTCCCCATCCTTCACGACAGCTCCTTCGGGGAGATTAGGCTGCAAGCCATCAATAGCACCGAAGGTATGGAGAGCGATGTATTCGAACCAAGCGATATAGCTGGGATTAGCTGGGATCTTAACGACCTTGTCGGCAGGCGTACCAAGGAAAGCATCGAGTGCCGTCTCTGGGTAAACGCTCTGTCCCTCGGGCTTGTAGCTAGAGAGGTCAAGCAGATGGAAGGCCGTGGCACCAGCGAAGGCACGAGCGCCGATCTTCTTCAGCCCAGGTGCTACCAGTGTCTTGATCTTGGTATTGCCAGCGAAGGCGCCCTCTCCGATCTCCGTGACCGTAGCCTCGAGGGTTACTACGCCATCTTCGGCGACCTTAGCCTCAGGGTAGCTCTTGAGGACACCGCCCTCGATGACGATCTTAGCCTCGGGCTGAGCAGGCTTTTCGGGCTCCTTGGGTTGCTCTGGCTGGGGTTGGTTAGTGTCAGGTTTGGGTTGTGGCTCATCCTTGTGCAGACGGCAGGCAGTGAGGCCTAGAGAAAGAGTTAGGGCGAGCGCGATGAACTTCTTGTTCATAGTTTGTTTGTTTGGTTAAAGGAATAAAAGGAAAGCCTTCCTACCCGCGACAGCTGTCACGTGTAGGAAGGCTAAATAATTACTTGAGGTTAGAGAAGCCGAATCCTTCCTGCTGTGGGATGAGGAACTTCAGCGTCTTCTGGTACTGGAGATACTCGGAAGAGATAGCACCCGTCAGGCGGTTGCCCGAGAGGACGAAGACGGTATAACCATAGTCAGGGAGCCCCTTGATCTTTGCATACTTCGACGCATCGGGTAGGTAGCGACGTACACGTAGGGGGACAAGACCGGTGAGGTTATTGTTCGCCAGATTCACCCATAGGAGGTTGGGCTGATGAGCGCCAGCGAAGTCCGTAGGGATCTCGCCTTCGAAGCGGTTATCATTCAGATAGAGCTGATAGAGCCCCGTGAGCGAAGCGAGAGCTTCGGGGAGCTTACCTGAGAGCTGGTTGTGCTCGAGGTTGAGGTTCTCCAGACGCTTCAGATTACCTAGGCTGGCAGGAAGCTCACCTGAGAGGCGGTTGAAGCTGATGAGTAGCTCACGTAGCTCACGTAGCTGACCAAGGGAAGCAGGCAGTGCACCCGAGAGCTGGTTCTTCCCGAGAGAGAGCGAACGAAGGCTTCTGAGTTCGCCCAAGCTAGCAGGGATCTCGCCGGTGAGCTTATTCCCATAGAGAGCAAGCGTATGTAGCTGTACGAGGTTACCGAGCTCCTTAGGCAGCTCACCCGTGAAGCTCTGATGAGAGAGGTCGATGACCTTGGCCTGACGGAGCTGTCCGAGAGCCACTGGGAGCTTACCAGAGAGGGTCGTTGGGTTAGCACGATGATCGCGAGCTGTCTTCTCGTTTCCGTCCCAAGAAGAGGAGAGTTCGTAGGGAGAAGTACGTAGGTCAAGCGTATCGAGCTGGGTAAGGTTCGCTAGGCTTTCTGATAGCTCGCCCGTAAGTGCTGTGAAGCCCAAGAAAAGGCCACGTAGCTGGCGAAGCTGGTAGAGCTCAGCAGGGATTTTACCCGTGAGATCCTTATTGTACTGCAGGTGAAGTGAGCGGAGAGCCGTTAGATCACCGATGGCAGCTGGGAGTTCACCCTTCAGGCCATTGGCACCAAGCGCTAGGGCTACGACACGAGGCTTACCAGCCACGTCTGCGACCTTGACACCAGCCCACTTGCTGACGGGCTGGCCAGAGAGCCAGTAGTTCGAGCGAACCCAAGACTCCCCGTTGAGAGCTTGGTAAAGGCTAACTAGCGCCAAGCTATCCTGACGTAGGGAGCCTGAGAGTTCTGCCACACCTTCGGCTACACGAGCCTCAGGGGCGAGCTGTGGGGTAGAGACCGAGTCCTTGCCACAGCTAGCTAGCAGTCCGCCCATGAGCGCTACGGCAAGAGCGGAGTGAAGATACTTCTTCATGCGTTAAGAAATTTAAAGTGGATTATTGGGAGGGGACACCCCCTCTTTTTCGTTGTTTCGGAAGGGCTTCTTCGGGGGAGGCATCAGTGTTACCTCAAAAGAGGCATCAGTAGTGCCCCATCAGAGGCAACAGTAGTGCCTCTCGAGGGGCACTACTGTTGCCTACTAGTTGGGAAAACAGATCCTCTCTTGGGAGCCTCTGGATTTACTTCTTGGTGGGGATAGGGAAGAACCCTGCGGGGAAGGGGTTCATCTTATCCTTCGTTAGAGCTAAGCTCTGTGTCTTACCGATGATGACAGCGAAGCGATTTTTCTCCTTATACGTCCCCCAGTCATTTATCCCTGCGAAGTAGACATTCCCCTGAGCATCGACACCAAGGCTATTATAGTACATCTTCATAAAGTCTCCTGTGTCTACCTGCTGGAAGTCAAAGAAGAGCTTGGTCGAGGAGTCCTTGAAGTCATGGACGTAAACCTTGCGGTTCTGCTCAGCGAAGAAGATCTTGTCTCCATAGGGCACAATGATAGACGCTGCACCCCAGCCACCATCGAGGCTCTGGCTTACAGCATGCGCAGCGAGGATCTTGAGCTCACGAGGATCCGAGGAGAGCTTAGCCAAGGTGTTAGGCTTCTGATAGGCCAGCCAGAGATTCCCGTCCTCTGTAGGAGCGATCGAGGAGAGCTCACCCTGAGGAAGCGTGAAGGTAGCGATAAGCTGCTTCCCCTGCAGTACGATGATCTTATTCGTCTCCGAGATCGCATAGACACGCTGACCGAGGGTAACCATACGCATCTTCTTGGCCTTCTCCGTGCCAGGGATCTTCTCGAAGCCACCAGTCTCGCTACCGACGACGATACCGCCATTATCCGTGCGAAGGTAGATGAGATCCCCTACGACTGCGATGTGGGTGGGTGTAAGGGCTGCGAGGGCTTTATCATTGAGCACATGAAGACGCTCAAGGCTCTCCTGCTTCACGATAGTGAGTAGCCCCTCTGCCCCATTCTCCACACGCTGGCCGATGATATATATCTTGCCATTAGCAAAGACGAGGTCTTCGGCGACATTACCCAGCTTGTGCTTGGGATTGATGCGCTGATAGGCGCTGTCGAGGACGAACTGCTTCGACAGGTCGATGTAGGTCAGTGTACCGGTCTCATTCCCATAGTTCCCTTCGTTGAGGAGGAACATCCCTTGGGTGAAGCGAGGACGCACCGTGATCGTCTTCGCAAGCCCCTTATTGCCCTGACGGAGGATCACCTCGTAAGAGCCTGGGAGACGCTCAGAGAAGACGAAGGTCTTACCCTGACCAACCTTCTTATTCTCCACATACCACGTGACAGCTGTAGGGTCTGTAATCCCCTCCCCAGCAGCGGTGAGATGTGCGGTATCTAACTGATGAAGATCATTGATGACTTCTGATGAAAGCATCTTCACTCCCTCCGTGTCAAAGCGAGTCTCGGGAGCGGGCTGATCATCATGGACACGGCAAGAAGCCAAAGCCACGAGAAGTGTACAGGCTATGAGTGAGCCATACTTAGGAAGATAATGCATAGTGAATAGGTTAAATTAGAATGTTCTAGTTTTGGTCTTAATCCCGAGCAAGTGCAAATCGAGGACACCTGCTACTTCGGTGGAGCATTCGCCGATCCAGCCATTATCCTGCAGGACGCCGGTCTGAATGCGGATAAAGTCTACCCCGGGTAGATGGACGGGCTTCCCGTGCTTATCTACCGCCCACGCTATATCAATGGAGGCTTCGTCATCGCTATTGGTCGCATTATCTGCATAGCCATAGGCGAAGGGCATCAGGATGTGAAGCTCTGTCCCATCCGTCTTAGAGTTATACCCATTCTGAGGCAAACGTGTACCTCTGAGCGTGTAAGTCGGAGTCTGGATCCAAGCAGGGTAATAAGTCTGGTCATGGAAGCGATTCTTATGGATATAGCCCGAGCCTCCCTTATTATCGACCCAGCGGATATACTCGGGGATGTCCGTAGCAGGCTTACCCTCGGAAGTCGGACGATGGTAGGTGACTTCGTAGTCTCGGTAGAAGGCGACATCCTTGCCACGTGATCGCTGATCCTTTAGCCACGAGATCCCAGCGAGGTCACGATGCGCCTCCCCTGCTATCTCATACCATTCGTCAGGATCAGGACGACCATTCTTATTGCTATCGTAGGCGACATAGATGATCCCTGGCTCTCCCCAGTTAGTCAAGGTGTTTCCCTGGACACGGAAGTCACGTAATCCCGCCTTATTCTCAATGGTGTGGTCAAAGCCCACCGTCACGTAGCCCCCCCAAGCTCCGAGCGTGATCAGACCGGCGTTATTGCCCTTGATCTGCTCTAGGACTTTAGCTCGCATCGTCTCCTCGGTATCCCCAGTTTCATACTTAGGGAGCTTATTGACGAACTGCCCCACTCCTGGTCGATACTCCAGCACCTTAGAGACGTAAGGGCTATGCTCGGACTTCGGCTTCTCAGGAGTCGCCCCTTGGGGATCAAGCGTCAGGTGCTTGGGGACGAAGGCAAAGTGTGCAGGGATCTGCCCTGCTTCAGCCTTCCAGCGGACATCACCTCTAGGAGAGAAGGCGTAGATCGTACCTGGAGCTAGGTAGTCCCCCGCATCTGCGATGATGATCTCTCCAGACTCAGGATTAACAGCCAGGCCATAAGGCGTCGTGATCTTAGCGATGTGCTCCTGTGGGATGAATGACCCAGGGAGTACCTCCTGCGTCTTGCAGTCAATCATCGCATATCTCGCTTCCCCCTTCTTGTCCCCGACATAGTCTTGTCCATAGAGGTAGATCTTACCCTTGTAGCGAGTCATACCCGACACCTGAAGGCGAAGCGTCTTCACCACACGTCGCTGTCGTGGATCGACGACGTGTAGGCTAGAAGGGGTCGTCTTGTAGTCTCCTCTCGAGGTCACCCAAAGCATCCCTTGCTCATCAGCGAGTAGACGATGGAGGTTGATCGCCACGGGGATCTTCCCCTCCTCGGTGAAGGTCTTCAGATCAATGACGGAGATGGTATTGTCGTAGTTCCCCACACGGTATCCGCCAGAGTTCGCTACGTAGAGTTTATCTCCGAGGATAGCCATCTCCTCTGGCTGGTAACCGACGGTACACTCCCCTACAATTTGGAGCGTGGCGGTATCGATCTTGGCGACATAGCCTAGGCGAGCATTCGGGTCATTCAGCTTGACTTCTCCCGCATAGGAGCTGACATAGGCGTACTTCCCAGAGAAAGCAAGGTAACGGGCATTGGGTACAGGGATCGCACTGATGTGCTTGGCTGTTCGCGCATCCATGACCTCCACGAGGTTCGAATTGTTGATGACAGCCCACAGACGAGTCCCATAGAGCTTCAGGTCATTCCCTACGTCACCTAGCTCCTTGGTGATCTTAGGGTTCATCTCGGGGAATATGTTCCTTCGATATACTCCCGTAGCATAGCTGTAGAAGTCAAGTGTAGCCTTATTATTCCCCATATTCCCCTCATTGAGGAGGTAGAAGCCTCCCACATCCTTTAGATCTTCGGGGAGACCTACTTGGGTACTGGTGGAGGGGATAATCCCGTCTTCTCCCCGGCAGGCAGTGAAGCCAAGGACAAGAAGCAAGGAGAAAAGGGAAAGAAGAGTTCGGATTTTGGTATTCATTACAGAGTCCAATCAAATCGGAGTCGCACGTTCGTCCCAGGCATGGGATAGGAGCGAACGACCTCGTACTGCTGATTCAGTAGGTTATTCACCTCCAGTGTCCCCCTCAAGGTCTGATGCCCTAGGGCGAAGGTGCGTGTCAAGGAGAGGTCATGCGTATACCACGGGCGAACATAGTTCTCTCGGATATTTGCACTAGCATCATAGCGCTCTCCCGTATAGATGAAGCTATAGAGTAGCTCCCACCCTCGCCACCCAAGGCTCTGGATGATGGAGAAGCTATGCTGAGGGATGTAAGGGATCTGTCCACCATAGTAGGTGCTCCCCTTATCAGTAACGTCCTGCGCCCGCTGGAGGGTATAAGCTAAGCGCAAGCCACCGGTGAAAGCTCCAGCCTGAAAGTCTAGCTGGCTATTGAGATCCACCCCGACGATACGCACCTTACCGAGGTTGAGCATCGTCCAGCGGAATTGGTTCGACGTCGGCACGGCGACGATCTTATCCGTCACCTCATTGTAGTAGCCATCGACCTGTACTTCCCAGCGACGGAGATAGCCGTGTGTACGACTCTTCCCCCAAGTCAAGCCAAGGTCATACTGCGTAGTGTACTCTGGACGAAGGCTCTTCGTGCCAATAAAGGTATAATAGAGATCATTGAAGGTCGGCATCCGGAAGATCCGTTTATAGAAGCCTCTTAGCTGGAGGTCTCCTCCCCCTGGGCGATAGCTCAAGACTAAGCTTGGAGTGAAGACTCGCTTGGCAGGTGCAGGCTCACCCTCCTTGACTTGATCTCGCAGGGCAGTATGCAGGAGACTTCCCTGTATCCGCAGCCCATCGTGGGTATAGGTAGCAGAGAGAGCGGAGAGGAACGACCATCGCTCTGGATAAGCAAAGTCATAGAGATCGGCATCCAGCGTATTATACTGCAAGTCTGTCGAGAACCCTAGTTGTAGGGCAGAGCTCAAGTCGACCGTCTGTGCTAGCGAGACGTAGCCCTCCTGCTGGCGGTAGTGATTATCGACATACATCGTGGATACATCCTTCCGAGGATCCGATAGGTAGTGCAAGTAGTCATTCGCATACTTCGCCTGCACGAGGTAGGAGTAGATCCCGCGAGACTCTTGTAGTGAAGCCTGCGCAAAGAAGTTGCGATCCCACTGTCGATCCTCATGGCGAAAGGCACCAGGCACTTCTCGCACAGCGGCACCGGGGTAGCCTCGCTCGGAGTCGTAGAAGTAGAGCTTCCCCTTCCACGAGCCATGCTGGAGTTTTCCCCAGAGTCCCCCCTCTAGACGAAGAGCTCTCACATCGCCATTGTGACGTATCGAGACGGTATCGTATCCGTCTCGCTTCTTATAGCGGAAGCGATAGCGCCCCGAGGTGTAGAGATACTCGCCACTGAGTGAATAGCTCAAGCGTGACGAGAGCTGATGCTCCCAAAGGACAGAGGGATTGATCGTAGAGAAAGAGCCTAGTCGGAGCGAAGTCTTCAGGCGATGATCCCCTGCGAAGTCCAAGGCAGGTCGTCGTGCCGTGAGGTAGAGTGCTGAGGCGGAAGCGTAGTGCCGAGCAGGCTGAAGGAGGGCTGACTTCTGCCCATTATATATGGAGACTGCCTCCATATTATCCAATGAGAAGCGCCCGAGGTCAATCTGCCCATTCTGCGCATTCCCTAGCTGGATGCCATCATAGAAGACCCCGACATGCTGGGAGCCCATCCCTCGTACGTTCACCGTCTTGAGTCCGCCTACACCTCCATAGTCCTTGATCTGCACACCAGCGAAGTAGCGCAGAGCATCCGCCACGCTGACACTGCTCAGTCGCTGAAGCTGCGCTCCTGAGAGCGTCTGCACTGGCAAGACCTCCCGACGCAGGACACGCTCCCGCACCACCACATCTTCGAGGAGATGGATGCTGTCAGCGGTCAGTGACGCCAGAGCGCTGGTCATAGGGCTAACTACAAGAGCTAGCAGGAGGAGAGTCTTCCGTTTCATTAGTTAAATCAAACCCACTTCAGGGGCAAAGGCTTTGGTTGGTTTCGGTTATCCACCACCGAGGTCTTCTGGGGACAAAGATACGGCAAAAGACTGCTTCTCCGAAGAGGCTACCGAGGAAGCCCTTTAGAGAGCTATATCTCCGTCGAGAGAAAGCATCACCTTAGCTCAGAAGAAGCTTGACCTCTTCTCCTATATCGACTTAACCCAAAGACAAAAGCCCGACCAAGCACCACGCCTACCGTCCATCAAAGCAAAGCGGTCACCCCACCCGAAGGTGAGATGACCGCCTAGCTTGTATGAAAGGGGGGGGAGGGACTACTTGAGCGTACCGTTCTGTGCAGCCTCGATCATCGCCTTGTTAGGCAGGATGTAGACTTCGACGCGACGGTTCTCCTGACGTCCTGCTGCTGTGCTGTTGTCAGCGATTGGCTCACGGCTACCCTTACCCTCTACCTGCATACGAGCGGCAGAGACACCCTGTGAAGCGAGGAAGGAGCGAACGCTACCAGCACGATCCAGAGAGAGGGGTTCGTTGATCTTGTCCGAACCCGTATTGTCCGTGTGACCTACGATGAGGATGTCGGTCTGCGTGTGAGACTGGAGGTTAGCAGCGAACTTGCGAAGCTCCTGCTGAGAGCTCGTGCTAAGAGTTGCCTTACCCGTAGCGAAGAGGATACCGCTGTCGAAGGTAACACGGATCGCCTGTCCATCGTTGACAGACTCGACCTTAGCGTTCTTCATCTGCTCTTCGAGTTCCTTCTTCTGCTTATCCATCTTCTTGCCGATCAGAGTACCAGCAGTACCACCGACGACACCACCGATAGCAGCGCCGACACCCGTGTTGCCTAGTACCCTCCCGATACCTGCACCGATCACAGCACCACCTGCGGCACCGATACCAGCACCCTTGATTGCGTTGCTAACACCACAGCTAGAGAAAAGGAATGCACCCGAAAGGAGAGCTACTGCTACTGATTTCTTTGTCATAGTTGTCTTTGTCTTATATATCGTACATATAGGAGCTAACCGAAGCTAGCTCACCTTATTTGAAAAATACTTCATGAATTGTAGGCGCTCGAAGAGGCTAGGATCAGCGACACGACTGTAGCTCAAGCGTCCACGTAGCTCGTCTAGGCTCTGATAGCCATGCTCCATCATCCAGTAGCGAAGCCCCTTGAGAGCCTCTTCGATAGCAGGTGCCCCCTGCTTGTAGATCGCCGTGCACATCTGAGCCACATCAGCTCCTGCTAGGAGTGTCTTCGTCAGCTCTCTCCAGGTATATACACCCGTAGAAGCTGCAAGCCCGATCTCGGGCACGAGCCCTCGGACAAGCCCAGTGAAGCGAAGCGTCTCCGTGAAGTCACCCTCATGCGAGAAGACTTCGCCCCCGATGAGCTGCTCTCGGTCAAGATCAATGTCGATCTGATAAGAGCGGTTGAAGAGCGTCACCGCTGCCGCCCCTACGGCACGGAGCTTATCGACGAGCATCGGGAGGTTCGTATGATGACGAGAGAGCTTCACGATGATCGGTAGTCCACGCCCGACGAGCGAAGAGACGATCGACACATACAGCTCCTCGGTAGCGACTGGATCGAAGAAGAGCTCCGTCTCTAGACGCATGATATTGACCTCTAGAGCATCTGCCCCTGCCTCACGGATCTTGTCGGCAAACTCTACCCAAGCACCAGCCGTAGCACAGTTGATACTAGCGATGACGGGCACATCCAGGGCAGCCTTCATATCACGTACTAGCTGGAGGTAGCTCTCGAGGGCTTCGCTCCTGACGTAGGAGGTGATATAGTCGTTAGCCTCGGGGTAATCGTTCTGCGCGAGCAAGTGCTCGGTCTGCAGGAGGATCTGCTCCTCGAAGAGCGACTTGAGAATTATGGCACCAGCGCCCGCTTGGACGAAGGTCTTCGTACGCTCCTGCTGACGTGTCAGGCCAGAGCTACTCAGGATAACCGGGCTCTTGAGCTGGAGCCCCGCAAAGGAGGTGCTGATATCTACCATGATGCTTCGTCTTGTACCGAGTAGGAGGTAAAGTGATATGCTTAACTTTTGGCAAAGATAGGACTAATTTCGTGAAATACTGCAAAGAACGAGGTATTCACCTCGTCATTTTCCCCCTCGCTCCACAGCCCTCTCAATCCCCTCCCCAAGTCCACCAACTAGTAGGCATCAGTAGTGCCTCTTCCTAGGCAACAGTAGTGCCCCTCATGGGGCATCAGTAGTACCTCTCGAGAGGCACTACTGATACCTACTAGTTGCTCTTCATCATCTTCTCCTAGATCCAGCACCCCACCCGATCCTTTTTCACTGGTGAAAAGCCCAGACTTCACTGACACACTTCTCCCTCCAGCTCTGCTCGACGACTCCTACGGCCTACCATATTATATATAGCCTCCTCTTCTAGAGGCTGGAAAAGGCGAATACACCTACCAAGCCCCCTCGACAGCTTTAAGAATGGAATTATAAGGGCGGGCATTTTATTGAAAAAGCAACGCCCAAGGGGTAAAAAGGAAGAAAATAATTATGGCATTTTTCCAGCAATGGAGACTCGACCCCACGAGCGCCAAAATGAGATTTATGGCAAAATGTCAGCATATCTGCATTCTCAAGCTCAAAAGAACAAAATCTAGCTCAGTTTCTAAAATATTTAAGTATTTGACACTAAAGAATGTAACTTATTCTCCCTATATTTGCACCGCCGTTGATGGACAGCCCCCCTTCATAGGGAAGTCCCCATACTTTGGCCTAGGCTTCGTAAAATCACAGCCTACAGACGCGTTTATTTTGTAATATTCACAGACCAACAAATGATGCAAGCTAAACATTGGATCGTCGCCTGTGCCGTCGCCCTCTCAGCCAGCTGGAGTGCGCTAGCCCAGACGATCTCTTCACCCAACAAGGGATTGAAGCTTCACTTCTCGATGAGTGCAGAGGGTGCACCGATGTATCGCCTCTCCTTCGCTGATGGACAGGAGATCATCCGCCCTAGCCACCTCGGACTAGAGATGACGGATGCCAAGAAGTCCTTTGATAAGGGGCTTGAAGTCACCGGAACGAAGGAATCTACCTTCGATGAAACCTGGAAGCCCGTCTGGGGCGAGGTCAAGGAGATCCGCAACCACTATAACGAACTCCTCGTCAACCTCAAGAAGACAAGCAACGGCGACCCCATAGCGATTCGCTTCCGCCTCTTCAACGATGGGCTCGGCTTCCGCTATGAGTTCCCTGGCGGCAAGGATCGCAACTTCTACGTCGTCAAGCGTGAGCTTACCGAGTTCGCTATGACGGGTGACCACAAGGCACACTGGATCCCTGGCGACTACGACACCGAGGAGTATGACTACCAGCATAGCCGACTCTCTGAGGTACGTGGACTTTTCGACAAGGCGTTCACGGAGAACTGCTCCCAGACGGCCTTCTCTAAGACTGGCGTGCAGACCCCGCTGATGCTCAAGACAGATAAGGGTGTGTACATCAACCTGCACGAAGCTGCTTTAGTAAACTACGGGGCGATGCACCTCAACCTCAACGATAAGACCTTCGTGTTCCAATCGTGGATTACCCCCGATGCCAACGGTGCCAAAGGTTATATGCAAACCCCTGCCCAAACGCCTTGGCGCACAGTAATTGTAAGCGATGATGCCCGCGATATTTTAGCTTCGGATATTACCCTCAACCTCAACGAACCTTGTGCTTTGGCTGATACTTCGTGGATTCACCCGATGAAGTACGTAGGGGTATGGTGGGAAATGATTACTGGTATGAAAGAATGGTCGTATACTTACGATGTGCCCAGTGTGCATATCGGTAAAACCGATTACACCACCCTCAAACCCCACGGCAAGCACGGGGCTACTACCGAAAATGTGAAGAAATACATCGACTTTGCTGCCGAAAACGGTTTTGATGGCGTACTCGTAGAAGGTTGGAATATAGGGTGGGAAGATTGGTTTGGACATTCCAAAGATTTGGTATTCGACTTCCAAACACCTTACCCCGATTTTGATATCGAAGGTATTCACCAATACGCCAAAAGCAAGGGAATTAAGATGATTATGCACCACGAAACCTCCTCGTCTATCCGCAACTACGAGCGTTTTATGGACAAAGCCTATCAGCTGATGAACCAATACGAATACCCTGCCGTAAAAAGCGGTTATGTAGGGAATATCATTCCGCGAGGCGAAAACCATTACAGTCAGTGGGTGAACAATCACTACCTTTATGCTATTAAAAAAGCCGCGGACTACCGCATTATGGTGAATGCCCACGAGGCAGTGCGCCCTACGGGTTTGTGTCGCACCTATCCTAACCTTATAGGCAACGAGTCGGCACGCGGAGGTGAATACCAAGCCTTTGGCGGTAGCAAGCCCAATCACGTGTGTGTGTTGCCCTTCACCCGACTTATTGGCGGACCA
>ERZ773233.1237-NODE-1237-length-14977-cov-5.201850_pt1 | contig 14977 bp, 9 predicted proteins | sample MGYA00580991_ERZ773233 | MGnify/ENA primary metagenome ERZ773233 (study PRJEB29015, sample SAMEA2738178) | human oral metagenome | biome: human oral; feature: human-associated habitat; material: saliva | place: China | collected 2161 ...
ATCGGAGTGTTTGGACAGCCAATTCTCTTTATCTACACCATAGAAATCATTAATTTGGCGATAGACTTTGGCGAGGATTTCAGCGTTTAATTTTGGAAAGCTGAGGGCTGTGGTATTATCGCGTCTATTATAGTCTGCATCATCGAGATTAAGAGTATTGCTCATCTTGGAAATACCAACGAAAGCATAGACCTTAAACCAGAGAGGGTAAGGGCAGTTTTTATCTCCTAGGTAGTTAGCCCAGGAAGTGATAGACTGACGCTGTTTATCGATGAGGTCTTTAGCGAGGATCTCTTTTTCTCTTCTACTTAATTCCCTACCTTGACCGTTGTCTCTTAGGATTTGTTCCTGTTGTTTCCAATAAGCTTCTGGGATATCTTCATAGTCCATGACGAGATTTTCGGCAGAAGCTTCCCAGATTTTTTGTTCGGCTTTATCGCCATACTTTTCGACTATGCGATCTAGACGAGAGAGATAGGCGAAGTTTCTACGTTCGTTATTTTTACCTGGGAGCTTTTCTTTGTTATTGCGGGCTTTATTGAAAGAGGATTCGACGATGTCTTTATGTTTAGATTCGAAGTTAACCAGAGAGAGGACCTTGGCGCCGATTTCGTTTTGGAGGCGAGAAAGATGCTGAGTGCTTTGTTCAGTTGTATTTGTATTATTCTCTTGATCAATTCTTTCTTCAGGATTAAGTTGATTCGGTGATAGACTTGGCATGGAATCCCTCTTTATAATATGAATTATTTATATAGCGTATATGGTTATTGTAGCATGAAATAAAAAAATAGAGCGTCTTGTACTCTATTTTTGTAAAATGCGGAATTAACAAACATTTGAGAGATTCTTATATGTTTGTTTTGTGTTAGATTTGACTATTTTTTTGATGTTGCCTTGGAACGTTTATTTTTAACAGGTTCTACTATTTTTTCGTCTTCACCTTTGGAAACTTCTGATTTTTTATGATCATTTTTAGTAGATTCGTCCAGGAGCATACGGACAAGTGCCCAAACAATCATATTGGCAGATAGAGCTAAAAAGGAGACAAATGGAATAATAAGAAGTGCGACACCAAGAGATTGATTTAGTAAGGCGATGACGGCAGCGACCAAAAAGGAGAGGACGGCGATTATGAGATAAGTGACCTCTAGAATAGTGAGTTCACGTTGTTCTTTATATAGCTGTTTGAGGTATTGAAGAAATTTAGATTGTGACATGTGTATATTTTACAATATTTTACGGTTCTTATCAAGTTTTACTCTTTAAGAGTTGAAAAATAGGCCAAATATTTGGCCTATAACATGAATTAGTTTTGTCGCTTTTAGATATTCGAGGTATCTATGTCGGCTAGAGCAAAGCGTTCACAGAGATCTAGCAGATACTCGGAGCGTTGCAGTGCTTCAACCCAAAGACCAGGAATCTCATTAAAGCCATATAAAATACCCGCCATAGAACCAGTGACTGCACCAACCGTGTCTGTGTCATCCCCAAGGTTGACTGCTGTAATCACTGCATCACGATAGTCATCCGTATTAAAGAGACACCAAAATGCAGCTTCTAAGGTATTCAAGACATTGTCTGTAGAAATAATTGTCTGACGTGCATAACTACCAATATTTTCTTCCAAAATACGATAGTAAGACATACGAGTGTCTTCTTCAAAGTCCGAATAGTCATCTAATTGGGTTTTTTGATAGGCCTCAAGAAGATTATCTCCGTCAAGGAGATGGCAGACAAAATTTACATAGATTAGACAACCCAAGATGCAGAGCTCATTGGCGTGAGTGATAGCTGAAAGATCATGCACTAACTGACGGCGCTTTTTCCCAGTAATCTGATTGTAATAACAGACATAAGCGACTGGTAGAATACGCATAAGAGAGCCATTTCCAACACTTTTTGCGTCTTTGACTCCACATTCGAGTGGACTAAGCCCATCCATATAATTACGGATTGCTTCCTCACAAATAGGTCCTATCCCGAAGTTTTGACCAGTAGCAGTAAAATCGGCATCATGAAACCATTTGTAGAAATTGTGCATAATATCATCTAGGTCAAAGCGTTTTTGCTTGATTAGTGAATCCATTAATGCAATTTCCATTGAGGTATCGTCAGACCAAGTACCAGCCGGAAGCTGATGGATTCCAAAGCCCATCATGTCGCGAATCGGACGGCTCGCTAACTGTAAGCGACTTAATGATTCGACAGGAACTCCTAAAGCATCCCCGACAGCATGCCCAATAATTCCTGCATAGATCATATCTTTTATACTTTCATGTTTTGAATGTACCATAAGTAACCCCCTTTTTAATTTCTTATTCCATTCCATTATAGTACAAGTATTTAGATTTAAAAAAATTAGGACACGATGTGTCCTAATTTCTATCTAGAATTTGGTGGTCTTACTTAGACTTTTTATCTGTTCTCTCAGCTTTAGAATTGAGTTCGACTAGGAAGTTCAAAGTTTTTTCGATAACCATACGGTTCTTGATATCCTGGCGAACATTATTATCCTTAAGATTGTTTAATACTTCCTTGGATTTTTTGTAGACTTCACGGAGCTCATTAATTTTCGCATCGACGATTTCGTCCTCAATATCGATTTTTTCTTCACGTGCTACCATTTGGAGAGCAAGAGAGGCCTTAACGCGAGCTTCAGCAAGTTCTTTGATCTGTTTCTTCCAGTCCTCTTCGGTTTGGCCGGTTTGAGTGAGATAGTCTTCAAAGGATAGACCCTGAGCTTTAGCATTAGCTTCGATATCGTGCTTAATAAAGCGAATCTGGTCCTCAATCAGAACTTCTGGAGCGGCAATTTTGCTCTTCTTCACAAGCTCACTAACTAGATCATCCTTAAATTTCTCATCGGATTTGACCTTATTTTGCTCTGTTAAATTATTTTCGATATCGCTCCTTAGGTCGTCCATAGTTTTGAATGGACCACATTTTTGAGCAAATTCATCATTTAGTTCAGGTAGGATAAATTCATTAACTTGCTTCAAGAGAACATTGAAGACGGTTTTTTGACCAGCAAGTTTTTCAGCGTGATAGTCCTTAGGAAAAGTAAGCTCAAGATCGAAGCGATCGCCAGCATTGTGGCCAACAATACCTTCCTCAAAGCCTGGGATGAATTGATGAGAACCGAGTTTAAGTTTAAAATCTTTGGCTGCGCCACCTTCAAACTTCTCACCGTTTAAGCTACCTTCAAAATCGATAACAACTTCGTCGTCCATTTTGGCTGCGCGTTTTACTACCTGCTTTTCTGCATAGGCACTTCTAACACGAGCCACGACATCGTCGATATCTTCTTTCTTGGCCTTAAATTCTTCGCGTTTAACCTTAAGGTTTTTATAATCACCAAGCTTAATTTCTGGTACAATTTCGGCGACTGCCTTGTATTCAAGAACTTCACCAGGGACAAATTTGACAATATCGACATTTGGAATAACGAGAGGAATGTTCTTAGCCTCGTCAAAAGCCTTAGGCACAGTGCGTCTAACAGCGATATCAGCGGTGGTACTGGCGAGATCGTTTGGATTAATATTTTTCTTAGCGATTTCGGCAGGAACCTTGCCTGGACGAAAACCCTGAACGCGGATTTCTTTGGACAGACGTAAGACAGCCTGTTCCTCGGCGACCTTAAGGTCATTCTGATCAAGAGTAACAGTAACCTCGACCTTGGTTTCGGATAAATTCTTTGTAGTAACTTTCATAAGATGATTATAGCATGCTGAGCTATTTTTAGATAACAGATAATAATCGATTAATTTGGCTTATAAAATTAATCCTGACGAATTAGGCCGATCTGTGCAGAAGTACGCATAAAACGTGCTAAATTAGCTAGACTGGCGCCCTGCTTGATCTTAGGATTCAAAATGTTGTTTGGATCAAAAAGTGTCTTTATTTGATGATAGAGATTGAGCGTACGAGCTGAAGTGTTTTGATTAACCATTAATGCTTGAACCTGACCTTCGGCCGAGCCACCACAGAGGCTGCCGTTTGAATCGGTGACCAGCTTCCCAAATTGCTGCAAGAACCGTAGTAATTGCTTACGATCGTTCACCTGTGACAAATCAAAGCTGGGACGTATTGAGTAAAGATTCGTCATGAAAGAACCAAAAAGCGGCAACTCCTGATCAAAGATTTTTTCTAGTGTTTTTAGGCTGTCAACAAAGGAAGAAAATTCTACCTCTGGAATATAGGAACGGTCAACCACAATAACTCGCTCGACTACCGAGCTATCATTGCGATACGCGACTAGGTTTTTATGAATTTTAGCTATGATATTAGTGATTTCCGGTTGATCGATAATAGCTAGATCTTTCTTGTAAGAAAGTTTTTTCAGTCTTTTAAGATTGCTTTGATTTTTAAAATAATGATCATCAAATTCCGTACAAATTAAATACTTAGCCTCACCGAGATTTAGATTTGCTTCTTGAGCATGAGTTTGACCTAGATTAATTAGACGTTGGTCGTAAAAATCAATACGAAGAGGCTGAAGTTTTTTTAACTCTGACATAAAATCAACAGCTGCTTTTAAATCCTGAAAGCCAAACAGAGCCTGTTTGGTGGGTCGAGAAAGTGGGATAACCTTAATGATTAATTCGGTGATAATACCGAGGCTGCCCTGAGCGCCAAAAAAGAGGGGCGCTAGGTCAAATTCATGTGGTGTAGGTTGCACCTCCGTGACCATATGATAGCCAGTGCGAGCGTGATTATGTCTTTTTAGTTCCTCTAGTTGCTCTTTATTTTCCTGTCGAATCGTTTCGACTCTCCTGTAAAGGGTCGAGACAAAATCTTTCTTAGATTTAACATATTTGAGTCCGCGAGGGGTGAGAGTTTGAGACTGGAAGAGATCGCCATTAGACAAGACGGCCTCAATGCGATCAACATAGTAATAGATGCTGCCATATTTTTTTGCAATTTTATCTGTATAAAAATTTGAAACTAGGCCGCCAATAGTCTCACGCGGATCCGCCTCGATTGGCAGACGCAGACCAAAGAGCGCTAAGGCTGAATTTAATTGACCTAGCGTTACCCCAGCCTGCACACGTACTAGGCGAGCTCGATCGTCAATTTCTTGAATTTGGTTTAGTTTTTCGGTTGAGATAACCATACCCTCGGTTAGGTCAGCCCCGCTTTGGTCTAACCCAGAACCACGAACTACCACCGGCAATTGATATCCTTTTTTTGCTAATTCATTAGCAAAACGAACAAGGTATTGTATATCTTCTACTGAGTGGGGGACACAAAGAAGTTTTGGTGTTATTTCTAAAATACTGGCATCTCTTGCGTAGTCAGCAAGAATCTCTGGCTTACTCGTAACCAGACCAGAAATTTTTGCATTCAGAAAATTAGTTATTTTATCCACTTCCCACCTTCTTTTGCTTTATTTTAGCATAAACAGTTCTAAATTACTATTTTTGTTAAAGGTTTTTGAGAAATTTTATTTTAAGACCACACCAGTATCACCAACTAAATCCTTGAGCGGGTCAATAAGATCGCTGCAAGCGTCAATTCTAAATGGCATACGTAGCGGCTTTTTGCCAGATTCATCTTTAAGCACTAGAATAATTTCCTGAAAACCAGGATTCTCATCACAGAGCTTACGAATTCTTGTCAGCTTCTCGGTATCTTCAGGGTTTTCAATCAGGACAAAGAGTTTTTGAGATCTTGGATCAACGGGAGGAGTAATAACTCTAGTAACCACTTCCTCTGTGCCTTGTTTTTCTTGGGAATTTTTCACTGAATCGGTTTTATCTTTTTCGGTATTATTTGAGCTGCCTTCTTTTGTGGTTTGGCTACTAGACAACCTGGAGGCAATATTCTCTGGGACGGCTGCTTTTTTACGTTTAAATTCTTTCTTAGGTGCATCCTTAGGTTCTTCAAGCTTGGTGCCAGTAGACTGATAATTTTCGAGTTTTTCATCTGAAACAACAGAGAAAGAATCAGCAATAATTTTTACCTCGGAGGTCACATTGCCATCTTTATCCCTAGCGTTAACTCGACCGGTAACTTTAATAATATTATCTATTGCTAATTTTGATCCTTCCTGCTCGTAGAGTGATGGAAAGACAATAAATTCAGTTTCAGAAGTCTTACTTTCGATCTTAACGAAGGCCATTTTGGTGTTTGATTTTGTAAGGATCGTACGAATACCGGTAACAATACCACCCACAACAACTTGTTTACCATCATTTTCTGCGGTAACCATCGTGAACGGATGAGTATTTTCTTCAAAATAGAGGTCGTATTTATCAAGAGGATGAGCGGAAAGATAGAGTCCCATCAAGTCACGCTCCCAGAGTAACTGCTCTTTTTCTGAGACCTTAGTAGGGGATTCCTGAAGGGTGGGTTCAGGAATTGCACCGGCATCACCCATGAGGCCAAAAAGATCAGTCTGACCAGAGGCACGATCTTTTTGAACTTTGCCTCCATAGGCCTGGATTTCTTCTAAGTTAAACAATAGATCCGTGCGCGAAGCAAAACGATCAAAGGCGCCAGTTTTAATTGCAGACTCCCATGATTTTTTATTAAATTTCGTATTATCGACGCGAGATGCAAAATCACAAACGGACTTAAATGGACCGTTTTTGTCACGTTCAGGGATAACAATATCCTCAATCAAGGCCTTCCCCATACTTTTAATGGCTGCAAGACCAAAACGAATCGTTTTTTCGCCGCCAACAATACCAAAGTCGGCATAAGATTGATTGATATCTGGGCCAAGCACCTTAATACCCATTCTTTTACATTCTGCAATCTCAATCGCAAGTCGGTCGGTCCAACGCATGTCTGAGGTCATCAGTGCAGCCATAAAAGCGTCAGGGTAATGAGCCTTCAGATAAGCCGTCCAATAAGCAACCAGACCATAACACGCGGCGTGGGACTTATTGAAACAGTAATTAGCAAATTCGAGAAGCTGATTCCAAAAAGTTTCAGCCTGCTCTTCCGTGGCGCCACCAACTTCTTGAGCACCCTTAATGAACTCTGGTTTCACCTTATTCATTAGAGCCACTTTCTTCTTACCGACCGCCTTGCGCAGAGTATCGGCCTGACCGCCGGTAAAGCCGCACCATTCCTTAGAGATCTGCATGAACTGCTCCTGATAAATCAAGATTCCATAGGTGGATTTTAGGGCATTTTCAAGACCAGGGTGGAGATAAGTAATCGGCTCTTCACCATGTTTTCGACGAATGAAGGAATCGATAAACTGCATCGGACCAGGACGATAGAGGGCAACCATAGCGATGATATCTTCAAAACTAGAGGCCTTCAGGTCCTTTAGATAGCGTTTCATGCCGGCAGATTCAAGCTGGAAGACACCGGTGGTCTCGGCATTCTGCAAAAGTTTATAGGCTAATGGATCATCGAGTGGCACGTTATAGAGATCGATATCGTCATGATAAACCTTGCGAATCATACGCAGGGCATTATTAATAACTGAGAGGTTAGAAAGTCCCAAGAAGTCCATCTTAAGAAGACCTAGTTCTTCAACCTGCGTCGATGGATACTGAGTCGCTAAGGGACCCTTGGCGGAAACTTCAAGAGGAAGGAACTTTACGAGATCATCAGGAGCGATCACGATACCACAAGCATGGACACCGTGGGAGCGAATAGTACCTTCAAGTTTTGAGGCGTAGTCAATCACCTGCTTGGCGACTGGATTATGCTCATATTCATATTTGAGGTCTGGAGTATTAACAATAGCATCAGTCAACTTAACATGATGGCCTTGAATGGGGTCTGGCACTAATTTAGCGATACGATCAGCTTCGGCGTAAGGGACTTCAAGGACACGAGCCACGTCGCGCACGGCGTTTTTAGCCATCATTTTACCAAAAGTAACAATGTTGGCAACACGTTCCTTACCGTATTTATCAGTACAGTAGTCAATAACCTCATCACGGCGAGTATCCTGAATATCGGTATCAATATCAGGCATAGAGATACGATCAGGATTTAAGAAACGCTCGAAGAGCAGATCGTACTTCATAGGGTCCAACTCGGTAATACGTAAGGCGTAAGCTAGGATGGAGCCTGCGGCGGAGCCACGACCTGGGCCATAAATAATACGACGAGTCTTTCCCCACATGATAAAGTCTTGGACGATTAAGAAGTAGCCGTTATAACCCATTTTGTCGACAACGGCCAATTCATAATCAATACGTTCGAGAATTTTATCAGAGAGGAGTTTTCGACACTCTTCAATCGAGAGTTTTTCTGCTTCTTCCTGTGTGACGCCACCATAGCGGAAGGCGAGTCCACGAAAGACGAGCTTATCAAGATAACTTTTCTCGGAATCACCATCTGGAACTGGGAATTTAGGAATTAAAATCCGGCCGAGTTGAATTTCTGTACTACAACGCTCGGCAATCTTCCTTGTGTTTTTAATCGCCTCAGGATAATCTTTACTCCAGCGATCAATAATTTCCTGTGGTGGAATGACGTGCAATTGAAAATCCTTCAAGGTCATACGATTAGGGTCGGAGAGGTTTGCGGCCGTACCAATACAGAGTAGAATTTCATGAGCATCCTGATCCTCGTGTTTGAGATAATGACCATCACAGGTTACCACTAGTGGTAACCCAGTCTTTTTAGCGATTGCCTGTAAGCCACGGTTGATGCGATCTTGCACATCCCAGTGGGTGGGAGAATCTGGGTGACCATGATCCTGCATTTCAAGGTAGAAACGATCCTTATAGACTTTACTATACCAGTCTACCAGTTTTTCAGCGCCCTCCATGTCGCCGTTTTTAAGACGCACGGAAATTTCGGAGCTTGCACAGCCTGAAAGACAAATAATCCCCTCGCTGTATTTTTCCATAATTTCGTGATCAATACGAGGTTTATAATACTTACCATTGACCTCTGCCTCGGTGGCTAGGCGACAGAGATTCTCAAAGCCTTGATCATTCATTGAAAGAAGGGTGATATGATAACGAACCTTATCGTAGGCTGGATCACGATCAAAACGTGATCTTGCGGCAACATAGGCCTCAAGACCAAGGATAGGTTTAATCTCAGCAGCCTTGGCTTCTTTATACAACTCAATCAGGCTGGACATGGTGCCATGATCGGTAACAGCAACCGCCTGCATTCCCTGTTCTTTGACATAACCGATTAAATCTGGAACCTTAGTAAGACCATCTAGTAGACTGTAGTGTGTGTGGTTATGTAGGTGCACAAAATCACTAGGGCCGATTTGATGATTTGGATCATCTAATTCACAACAAAAATCATGATAGGCCTCTTCCTGGCTTTTTTGATCTGTGTTTGTTTCTACCTCACTTGACATCTATCTTGCACCTATTTTCCCGTTAAAATACTCTCTTCAAATTTAATTGAAGAGAATACTTGTAATTAATTTAATCTTTACTATTTTGCTTCTTCGGCTGCTTCAGCTACATCTTCGGCAACTTCTTCAACAACACCTAGAACTTTGTCTTCGGCAGTTTCTTTTTTCTTAAAGAATTTATCAAATATTTTTTGACCACCAACTTTGGTATCCTGATATAGCTTCTGGCTGGTTCTTTTAGTTTCGTCAAGGGCTTTCTTACCCTGCTCTTTCAATTCCTGACGTGTTTCCTTGCCGGACTTTGGAGCGGTGAGAATACCTGCGACAAGACCAGCTACTGCACCTAGGACTACGCCTAAGAAGAATCTGTTATTATCTTTTTTCATATTTGTACTCCTGTTTAATCTGTTTATTGTATCTATTATAGTCGATTTTGAGCGAACAGTATAGGGGTTAGCTTCTAGCTTTTGGCTTTACGCTTTTAATCGGCGTTTTTGTGGCCTTTGTTGTTGTGCGTTTTGCAGATTGCCGAGTTGTATCTTCTTCTTCAAAATCATCAAAATAGGATTTTTTAGGCTTACGATCGATTTTTAAGAGGTTGAATAACTTTCTGCCGATATATTCTGTGACAAACCCTTTAGCAAGTGGACCAACTGACGTGAGATCCTTAATATTATCAGCCACATCATCTGCTTTATCAAATATAGACTGACCAGTTTGTACCATAATTTCAATTTCAGAAAGCAGACTAGTGAACTTAACCAGAAAAATGATGCCGACAATTAGAAAGATCAGTAGTGCAACTGATAAAAACATGACTAGGATCCATTCGGCAAGATTCATTTGCAACTCCATATTAGATAACCTTTACGCTTATATTGTATTATATTTTGTAAATGTATACAACTAAAAAACACCCACTTGGGGTGTTTTTTAGTAGTTGAACTATAATTATTTTTGAAGAAAATCTACAAGTGCTTCACCATAGTCTTCAAATTCGGTTGCATAATAAAGACTAGCTAGGTTATAGTTTTTTGGATCACCAGTAGTCATCCAGTGACCTCTTGTCTTCTCAACATAAACATTATCATCTTTGACCATACGCGTAATAGCATCAACAGTCCATAATTCACCGTCAAGGCCGGTATTTTTTGGATCAAGGTACTGGAAGACATCTGGCGTGAGGAGATAACGACCATAAGAAGTAAGATTGGATGGAGCATCTTCAATTTTTGGCTTCTCGACGATGTCATGTAGGGTCATTTTATCCTCATTTTGAAGACGAATGATACCATATTTATTCAATACTTCCCTAGGCATTTCCTGAGCAATAATAATGGCCTGCGCATCTTGATGTTTAGCGTAGGAATCAATTAGAGTTTTGACATCGGAAGTACCGAAGACTACGTCATCCGAGTAAGCAACAATGAAGGCCTCATCATCACGAATAAACTTACGAGCTGAAGCAATTGGAGAGCCGTTTCCATATGGATAGGACTGATCCTGTTCGATCACAGTAATTTTTGGATAATCAAGGATTTCTTGAATCGGAGCATAACGGTCTAGTTTACCCTGCGCTTTTAGCTGCTTACGAATGTGATTTACGGAATTGTTAAAATAATCCTCGTAGATTGGCTTACCCTCAGGCGTGGCAACGATAATAATCTCTGTAATACCGGCCCTTATACATTCGTCAACAACAAGTTGCATGATTGGACGATTTCCTAATGGCAACATAGCTTTTGGAATAGTTTTAGTGATCGGTAAAAAACGGCTAGCAAAACCAGCATCAGTGATGATAGCCTTGGTTGGCATTTTATAGTTCATATTTTCTCCTTGAGACATAATTATAACATATTTACGTTTATAATGCCAGTTTTTAAAGAAGAATGAGGATTGCCTATTTATATTTAGACCTTTTTAGTGGTCTTTTTCGCAGTTTTCTTGACCGTTTTTGTCGTGGTTTTTGAAACTGGGGTTTTTAATTCCAAAGTCTTTGATATTTTCTTTTTTGCTACAAGCTTCTCACTACGATAATCTTTACCCTGTTCATTGTTATGTACGGAGTAAATGAGATTTACTACACCAAAGACCATCATATAAGAACCGAAGTACTTAATAAAAGGGATAGTGCCGAGGTGGCCGGTATTTAAGATAACAACACCCATAATACAGGCGCAGACACCAGCAAGAATCCAGATAAACTTGTCCGTAAGATCATCAATGGCTTTAAGTCCGAGAATGATCTCAAAAATACCACGCAAAATTGTATAGGCGGCGATAACAATAAGGTGCCAGGCAACATTTTGCTCGTAAGTAAAGAGAAGAGCGAGGCCGGCTGAGATTTCTAGGATAGCCATCACTAATGAGACACCCCAAGTATTTTTTGTGCGTGCACGTGCTAGGAGGTTCAATAGTTCGATAATTCCGAGCGAAAGGAGCACGCTGCCAACAACGATTACTAGTGTCTGAATATCGCTGGAATTGGTAAATAAGGCGAACCAACCAAACAATAAGGCAACAATCCCCTGCAAGGCAAAAATACCCCAGTGACTGTCAATATACTTTAGTTTTGTAGACATAATGCTCCTTGATTATAGTTCTTATGATTATTTTAACATATTAGACAAAAGTCTGATGATTTTTATGCGCTCGCAGTGGCTAGTCTCTGATTTTTAAAGTCACTAAGTATACGAAGAACAACATTTGGCATAGATTCAGCAATTACCGTCGTACTTTCATACTGATATTCTTCACTTTTTACTGGTTTTTCTGGACCTTTTTCTTTGGGATGATATTTTGCAAGGAAGAGATTGTACTCAACTAGACCAAGGGCGATTTCAGCCTGTTCCTTGGTCATTCCAGTGTAGCGTGCAACAATGCCTGAATCTGAATGGTCGAGAGGATTTTTAGCGTAATATTTATCTAAGAAGCCTGTAACTGCTGATTGTTCGATTAATCCAGCAGATTCTAAAACTCGCTGATCCTCTGAATAGCGCGAGAAGTATTTATATTTTTCTTTCACACAATTTTCACCTGTTGTCCAACCAATATTTGCTGCCTCCCTTCCATCAAAGAATCCTTGAGCTAGACCTCCGAGGACTGGAACAGCACCAATGGCGGCACCAGTATAAGATTTAATAACGCCAGAGCCCACACCAGCAGAGCCACTGATGGCTTCCGAGATATTGCCATCAGCAACGCCGTAATGAGATTCACGTACTGCGCAGGCTAGAGTCCACTTAGCAAGCTCGGAGTTATCCTTGATTGCTGGATTACCATTATTAACGTTTTCATCAATGTTTTCTAAGTCAAAGTTCTCAGCTCCGACGCGATCAAATACTTCGTCTGGTGGTGTTTTAATCGTAGAGTAGTCGGTAGTTATGTAGTTATTGCAAAAGGCATCCATTGCGAGAGGTTCATCAAATGCCCTTCCAGATGGACAGTTGTTGTTTAGTGAGGTTTTAATCTGATGTTCGCCTTCTGCGGCAGCGGTTGGTAAGAGCTGAAAGATGGAAGAACCAACTACGCTATTGATTTTTGAAAAAGTCATAATTGGCGAGCCAACGGTGGTGGCAATAGGAATAATTGAATTCATAATACTACCCATGAAGGTATACGGCGAAGAGGGGTCAAGGGGACTTTTTGTTTGCCTGATATACCTAGCTTCAGAAGCTATGATATTCTGCTTTTCATGATATGCGGCAACTAAGGCCTTCTTGGTGGCAGGAAGGCCAGAGCTCACTCGTTGTTGCATTCCTGTATACATATTGAAGCCGCTATTGATCGCATACCCAGCATCCTCGCCCACCATATTACTGACAAGGCTTTTACCAACTGTTCTAGCAATCATCGGTGCGACCATTGAGATGATTACACCGACCGAGGCAACTACGGCGATCATAAGTGCTTTTTTCATTAACATCTTTCCAATTTGGCCGACAATCAATGAGATACCGAAACTTGGTATAGCTGCTGCGATTTCTGCGATATCCGCAAAAATACCTAAGACATTTCCAGTCATTTGTAGAGCAATACAACCTTTATAGGTGTTTAAACTGCCAGCAGCTTGACCTAGCATAGTACCAAGAGTCATTGGTACTTGATTCATGTCGCTAGATTGGATTTCGTCACTGTGGAAAATTGCTTGTTGCATTGCAGTCTCGGAATTAAATTTTCGTGCAATCGGGTCGGATGATTTGACCGTTACCTGCCCATCACTAAAGAATTGACCAATTGCGGTACTTTTCATGGCAGAACTAGATTCTTTACCAGGAATAATATTGCCAGCCATATCTCTTGTTGGACCATCGGTATTGAGACCGTTATTATAAAAATGTAGCTCATTTGTACCATCACCAGCCTTAGTTTTATGCACCGCCTCAGTGTAGCCCGTGACATAGTTCAAGACTCTCGCGCGCATCAAAGCACCTACGGTTTGAGAAATCGTATTAATTACTTTTAATACTGTACAAGCATAGCCTAGAGTAGTTGTGATAGCAGAAGCACTACCAATAGAGGCGGCTGCTTTTTTAGCACGAGTCTTGAGCGAACTTTCGACCTCTGGCACATCCATACCCTTAGTAAGCGCACCAGAGCCATCATCAGCTGGAACGGGATTCGGATCCTCTGCGCCAACATCTGAGTCGTCGACATCAGCATTTCCTTGGGGGTCTTCAGCTTCCTCTTTTAGCCCATCTTTTTCAGCATTTTGCTTTATCTCTTCATCTGTAGCGTCTTCTTTTGTGTTAGCTTGGCGATTGCGGCCGCCATTATTTAGCATAGTATCTACCTTATCGGCGATTGAGTCAAACCAACCAGCAACGTGTCCTTTCAGGGTACGCGTAGACCTTTCTTCAGCCTTGAAGAAAGTATCACTAGTATCTAGGGCCTGCTTAAAGCCCATTTTATTTTTTGAGTCAACTTCAACATTGGTAGTGACAGGAGTAGAGACGCCGTCAGCGTCAACTTTATTTGTGGTTATTTCGAGAGAATCAGGGATCCTGGAGGCATCTTCCTGATAAGCGGCGACAGCCATTGGTTTGCCATCTGGTCCATCATTGTAGACTAAAAGATTAAGGGGCTTGCCGTCGGTACCAGTAGTCTCAACATAGCTAATCCCATTACTGGCGAGCTTCTTTGACATTGAACTTGATATTTTGAACTTGTCTTTGCCACTAAAAATTCCTTTGGTAGTAATTTTGGAGTTCAATCCGCCCCGGATCATCCTTGGAAAGAGGTAAGAAGAGCGGCTATTCATACTGTCACGAAGAATATTAAATTGCTCTAAACCGTTAGCAACCAACGCGAATGAGGATAGACTGGTTGCTCCCGAAAAAGCAAGCATCATCATAATTAGAACCCCTAAGATTCCGCCGAGAGGGGCATACTTTTTGGCCTGACTCAGTTTGGCCTTCTTGTCTTTTTTATCACCCTTTTTATAAAACGATTCATTGTCTAGTTGATCCGTTTGATTTTCCGCAATTCTAGCATCTTGAGAGTTATTCGAATTATTAAGTGCGGCGTTTTCGATTTCTCGTGCAGATGTTTGGGCTGACTTTTGATCTGCTATTTTTTTTGCCTGATTGTTTCCCCATGCACTATCGTTGTTTTCTTGTTGAGTATCAGGTTTTTGGTTTTGGCTTACAGAAAATGACTGGTTGCCAAAAGTATTTTCATCAG
>ERZ773233.1239-NODE-1239-length-14960-cov-18.093459_pt1 | contig 14960 bp, 10 predicted proteins | sample MGYA00580991_ERZ773233 | MGnify/ENA primary metagenome ERZ773233 (study PRJEB29015, sample SAMEA2738178) | human oral metagenome | biome: human oral; feature: human-associated habitat; material: saliva | place: China | collected 2161 ...
CACCGTCCTTTCCTTGTACATCATCAACGCGTTGAATTGGTTGTTTATTTTCTACTGTATTAGATTGATTTGCTGGAGAGCTGCTTTCACCATGTACCTCTTTTTGGATAGCGTGAGCCATTTCAATTTGATGCAAGCCCTTGATAGCAGACTCGATGCTGAGCCAAGGCTCATCACTGTGGAAGCCCGCTTGTTCAAGTTCCATATATGTAGTGAACACAGATGGCAACGCATCTACGTGAATATTGTGTTCGTACATGTAACGAAGCGTAGTTGGCACATCGTCGTCGCACGCGATAGAGCCATCCACCATAAGTGCCATGCGGTTCGCGTACGGTAATACAGCGTGCAAGTCGTGGTCGATTACGACAACGGTAATACCGTGTTTCTTGTTCAAATCACCTACGAGGCGATATAGTTCTGCCGTCCCATCTGGGTCGAGGGAGCTGGTTGGTTCATCGAGAACTAGAACAGTTGGGTTCGTAGCCAATACAGAAGCAATCGCCAAACGTTGACGTTGACCACCGGATAGGCTAGTGATTTTGCGGTCCTCTAAACCAATGAGCCCCACTTGTTCAAATACTGTTTGAGATCGTTCTTTAATTGTCTTACGATCATAACCGCGGTTCTCCATAGCAAAGGCTACTTCTTCACGAACAGTCATCGTAACGAGCTGTGTATCGTAATCGGCAAGAACTACACCGATGTGATTAGCCAGTTCAGGAATTTCCATTTGCGTAGTCGCTTTACCATCTACGAACACCATGCCTTCAAGACGACCGCCGTAGAACTTAGGCACAGCCCCTACCATGGCCATGCAAAGGGTACTTTTACCACAACCTGCAGGACCTGTTATCACTAAGAAGTCACCATCATGTACATCGAGATTGATGTTTTTAAGGGACGGCGTAGTCGCCTTAGGATGGTAATAATTTACATGCTCAATGGAAATCTTAGCTTGGCGCTCAGGTAAGATTGTCAAATGGCTGTGATCGGAGCCCAATTCCTCTGCACTTGGCAACATGCCACGTTTAGAGAATAAACGTTGTGCCGGAATGTACAAGATTGGTGTAATGGCACCGTTCAAAGCACCTACGATAAGAACCATTGGCCACATACCATACATGTACACATTGTCTGGCAAGCCCAACACTTTCCACAAGATGGTAACGAAGATACCGCCAGATACAACTGTGGCTAAGAAGCCAGATAGAATTGGCGTCAAATCAAAGCCACCGATTTTGCGGAACTTTACGGACAACATAGCACGTGTCACGAGAGCTGCCGTCAACGCACCGCCTGGTTCAGACAACAAGTTGCCGTACGGGAATGCTGACTTAGACGTCAATACGTTGATAAGGGCCGCCACAAGGCCAATCCCTAAGGTTTGACTCAAACTAGGACGAGTCAATAAAATAGCTACGCAGTACGTAGCAATCGTCCAGTTTGGCGTTACCCCAGCCACACTAGGGCTCACCAAATGCAATATCGTGCCCAATGCGAGCATCAATGTGCTGACAGTGACCCATCTAAACTGGCCACCCTGCACATGTGTATACACAAGATCTTGAATCCGTTCCATAATAGCCTCTTTTCTAAAAATGAATATATAATCTATATTGTATCACTCTTTGAGGATTTATAAAAGACTAGAAGCTATCCATAATGTTGATGCACGATAATCTAGGTTAGACGTAAAACACAAATAAAATCATTTTATATAACATTTATATAAAAAAGAGACTACCTACGTAGTCTCTTTAAAAAATTACAAACTAATACTTAATTACATTAAGTCTATAGTTTTATGATATTATTCCAATTTTCAGGAAACCCATACTCTATCAAGTCAACAAAAGTTTGTTTTGCTACTATATTCTGGATAACATTTATAAACATTCCATTCCAAGTAAACTTAGAATCTCGAGGATATAATTCTGAAAGTACAACAATATAATCAAATACTTTACCTGTTAGTGTTGGATAGATTTGAGAACGCTTAGGAGTCATTTTGATATTGTACCGATATAATCGATTATTATGCGCTACTAGATTTCTAAATTTAACTAAGCAATTAAACCAACTTTCAAATTTACGTAAATCATTAAAGGAGTAGCATTTTACAATTTTACGCTTAGTTTTAATATCTGAATACGAAAATAGCTTTAACAGCGTTCCTAGCGGCATAATTTCAACTGCGACCCAAATAGGAAGTTTACTATCATATTTATCATCATGATGTTTAATAAACTCTTGGTTCCTATTTTGACGTATGTAATTATTTAATAGCTCTTTAAATTTTTCAAATTCAGTCTGTTGAGTAAACTGTGAATCAGTTAAGTATCCTAATGCACCATATTTTTCACCTATATAGTATGCAACTTTTGTTTTAATATCGCGTTCGATAATATCTATCTGATAATTAATTAAAGCTCGCAAAAAAGAATCAAAGCTTATGATTTCACGAATTTTATAATATGTTAATTTGCCATCTTTGTTAGTAGTATCACTATATGTCTTTGTATTTTCATCAAAATACTGATATAAATATCCTGTCAAATAATAGTAGTTATGAGACTTTAAAAATTCAATCAATTCTACCTTATTATTAACTATCAACCCCCGTTCAATCAATTTATCTGCTTGCTCCTCAAAAGAGCACCACACTTTTGGCACCTTTGACATAGTTATATCCCCATATATAAAACGGCCACCTCCCAAAAGCGAGGTGACCTTTTTCCTAATCCACTATAGCCGTTTCTGCTACTATTGTAACCTGTATAGCTTACTATGATAATAACACTACTCTTTCGATACTGTCAATGAAGATTTGATGAATCAAAAACTTTAATCTATGCCATATATCCAAATCTAGTATATATATACTCAAAGACATCGCCACGGCAAACTTCTATTTGTTGTTCATCATAGCTTTCTGGGAGTTCTCTCCAAAGGATATCACGAATTAGATTTTGTATCTCTGCTGTTGTTTCATCCTTATCTGTCCAGTGATCCATCTTAGAAATTGCTTCTGTTATTTTGGTATACATCTCTGTAGCAGTCGCTTTTACTTTCTTAATATCTGCTTTATTAGGATTGCCTCTTGTTAACAAATCAAAGATAGCCAATTCATCATCAGTGGTAAATCCTTCACGGATATAGCGGGATTCTTCTTCCGTTAACTCTTTTACTAACTGTATTAATGCTTCAAATGTTTTTTCTATATTAGTGCGGTCTTTGCCAGAGTTATAATCTTCAATAATTTGTCTATAGCGCTCATAGTAATCCCTGCGATTAGGATTAGCTGCTACCAGTCTATCCAAACTACGTTCAATAAAATCACCTAAATCATTGAATAGTAAGTTCTTATGTTTGACTCTCGTAAACTCTTTACGCAGAATATTAAAATTGATAGCACTTATATCAATACGAGTTATATACGCTGAACCGACTGCATCTTCTGTTTGCCCTAGAGATTCTTTCATCCCTATATGGTCACTAATAATCGCATTAATAGTAACCATCAAGTCAGTAGTATCTACATCTCGGCGCTTAGGCTTTAACATCCGATGTATTGCTGCAATTGTCTCATACACTCTTCGTGTATCCGCAGAAATATCATCACGCTCAATATATTTCATCAACTTATGCAACTCTGATGCACAAGCAGTGAAGGTTTGTTTATCTCTTGCAGTGTCGCAGACAGTATTGGCGGCCTTATTTAAATTAGATAATCTATCAAAAGCATTAGTTTTAGCATCAGAAAAATCTTCTATATATATATCCTTCTGTTTAAAAAAGGATATTACCATATTGATTAATTCTAGTATGCGAGAAACGAGCTTCTCTTTATCGATGGTTGGATCTACGCCATCATGATTACCAACATTTGCCGTATATTCAGCTAACGCCTTTTTAAGTGCGTCTACAATACCAATATAATCGATTATTAAACCATTGCTCTTTCCTTCATTGACACGATTAGCACGAGCAATTGTTTGCATTAAGGTATGTGCTTTTAATGGTTTATCTAGATATAAACAGGACAAGCACTTAACATCAAAGCCTGTAAGCCACATAGCACATACAAACACAATACGTAATGGATTATCTGAATCTTTAAACTCTTTATCGAGGTCTCGCTTTACCATTTTCCGTCGATGTGTTTCAATATCTAGTCCCCAAGCTTTAAATGTTTGGATTTCATTTTGTTCTTGGCTAATAACAACAGCCATATCCGTTTCTTCCATCCATTTTAGTTTGCGTTCTAGCTCTTGTGCTTCTTGTTGTGTCGCTGCTTTAATTTGTTTTTTTAGATGCTTAATTTCTTCTTTCCAGTATTCCTGTACATAATCGTACATACGAACACAGGTAACTTTATTTAAGCACACAAACATGGCCTTGCCACTAGTCCACACATCAGAATAATGTCGTACAAAGTCCTTGGCAATAGAACGTAGTCTCGGCTCAGCAGTAAGAATGTGAATTGACTTTTCAAATTCCTTCTCTAACTTCTCTTGTTGTGCACTATCTAAATCTGCTGCTTCGATAGCATCGAGAATCTCATTAGTTATCTCTGGATTTTGTAAATCATCTAGCTTAGCACCACGATTTTCATAATACAATGGAACCGTTGCACCATCCTCAACAGCTCGTTTAAAATCATAGATCGATATATAGCCACCAAAAGTACGTTCTGTAATATTATCATATGAAAGTAATGGTGTACCAGTAAACCCAATACGAGCCGCTGTTGGCAATAGCTTCATCATATTATCTGCATATAGCCCATACTGACTACGATGAGCCTCATCAGACATGATAATGATGTCATGATCAGGATAAATCGGCTCTACATCAGATTTATTGAACTTATGAATCAAGGTAAAGATAAAGCTAGGGTTTCCTTTTAATTTAGCAATTAAATCCTCTCCGCTAGTAGCAATACATTGTTTTGCCTTACTATCCTTACCAAGAATTCCACAATTTTCAAAGGTATCACTAATCTGTGTATTAAGCTCTTCTCGATCTGTAAGCACTACAAAGGTTGGTGAACCTGCCATCTTGCGACGTATCTTCTGTGCAAAAAAAGCCATAGAATAGCTTTTACCAGAACCTTGTGTATGCCAAAAGACACCAAGTTTACCATCTTTTAATTCTCTATCAGCATACGCCTCTACCGCCTTATTTACACCTAAGTATTGGTGATTTCGAGCTAATATTTTAGCAGTACGACCATCAGAATGATCAAAGAGGATAAAATTCTCTAGTAAATCAAGGAAATTTTCCTTTTGACAGATACCGAGAAGCATAGTTTCAAAAGCTACACTCCCTTTTTCATCCTCATCTAGACGCTTCCATTCATGAAAGAATTCATATTTACTACCAACAGTACCAACCTTCGCCTCTAAGCCATTAGAAAGCATCACAAAGGCATTGTAATAAAATAATTGTGGAATAGTATCTAGATAGTCTTTATAGTTATCCTCATACGCATTTCGTACATCTATATCCGGCCGTTTCGACTCAATAAACAGCAAAGGAATACCATTCACAAATCCAACAATATCTGCTCGCCGATTATACAAATCACCATGAACAATGAACTCCTTTACTGCTAAGAATTCATTATTATGTGCATTATTGAAATCTATGATAGCAGCCTTTTTAATCTCTGTTCTCCCATCAGGACGCTTAGCTGTTACAGGAATACCATCACGAAGATAATTGTATTTCTCTTCGTTGATTTGTATTAAAGATGCTGTTGATATTCTACGAGTTAATTTAGTAATTGCCTCTATAATTTGTTGCTCATTAATCCAAGGATTGAGTCGTTTAAGGATCTTGCGTATTTCTCTGGTCAATAAGACTTCTTTATGACTAGTCCTACCAAATGTGCCATCTACTCCTAGCTGCTCTAAATTATATGCATAGGCAATCTTCCACCCCAATTTATTCTGTAGCACATCACAAGCACTATCCTGAACTAGTTTCTCTTCAGAATAATCATGGCTCATAGTAACACCTCCTTTACACCTCTATTTCCCCACTCATAAGCTTAGGGAGTAAACGATCGCGGGCTTCAGTCAATATTTTAATTTGTTTAGATTTGGAAAAGATAGACTTTATCATAGGACTTACCAAATCATTAAATTCAACAACGATAGATTCATCTGGTACTAATATATCTAAAGTTTTAAATACTTTCATATTAATACCTGGCTGAGCTGCATTTTTATTTAAATTCTGCATTTTTAAATAGTACTCAGGCCTATACAAGGTAAGAAAAACATAATATTGTAATGATTCATCATCCATATGGAGCAAAAACACATGCTCATTAACTGATGCTTCACGATGGGGAAAATCATCTTGAAATAAACTAGTTCGGCCAATATATGCTCCATCTTTATATATGAGAATATCTCTATCTTTTAATTTTCCTTTATTCATATTCTCATAAAACTCTTTAGATATAAGTTTTTCAGATGAAAAATTATATTTACCTAAACCGATTACATTCTCTGCTCCAATACTTGGAATTCCATCTTTCAGATTAGAATCTATTCCACCTTTAGGTCTAGATCCTGACTCTAGTCTATGATTAAGATCTCCTAGTTTTCTTATATTCCATCCTTCTGGGACTCCATCTACAATTTCTACATTTTCATGCCCAGGAAATTGTAAATCTACAAACCATTCCTTATATAAACGCTGCGCAGCCTCTTCAAGAAGCTTGATTTGCTTTTGATTATTTTCAATAAGGTTATCATAAGCTGAGAGTATATCAACAATCTTATCTTGTATGTCTCTACTAGGACATATCACTTCTAAATTTGATAAATCACTCCCTCGAATTCCTGCCTGTGCACATTGACTAACAATAGTTGAAACTGGAGATAACGGTGATTTAAAATAGTAATAGTAAAAAAGTGGATTCTCCTCTGATTTCAATCGAACACGTATAATATGAGATTCAAACACCGTTAAATCAGATGTTTCCATTACAATACTACATTTTCCGGCCCCTTCTAAAACTAAAGACTGTCTAGCAAATAGTAGATCACCAACCTCGACCTTTGCATTAATCTTTTCCGAATCTTTCAAAGGAACCAATTCCATTGGTATATCATAAATTCGATCGTAAGAAAATAATTCGCCCATATTAATCATTTTATAACCTTCACCACGCACCTTACTAGGTTTTGTTAGGCCATTTCTAGAGTCAATTTTATACAGTGAACCAAACTTAACTTTTTTCCAGCTCATATCCCCATCTCCTTCACATTTTGAGAGATAGTCTCCATGAGTATATTAGACTCTTGTTGTAATGCTAATAGTTCTTCATGTATTTCAGCCATACGCTCTTCAAAGTTAACCCCATCATCCTCTACAGGGGCTACACCAACATAAGCGCCCGGTGTAAGGGACCAACCTTTATCTTCAATACTTATCCCCTCATTTTCACCTTTGGCTTCATTTGTGATATACGCAATCTTACATAGACCTGGGACGTCTACATATTCACCATCACCAAATTTTTCATATAACCATTGTGCTTCTTGTGCAATAGTTAATATTTCTTTAACAGCTTCTACCTTATAATCGTATTCTTGTTGAACTTTTTTGCCTTTACCTCGACCCGCATCAGCAACAGCTTGTTTACCTTCTGCCTCAATAGTTTTCACTTCTTCAGAAAGAGTCTCTACATGCTCAACAAAAGTTTTATCTTCACCCAATGTACGGCGATATTCGTTAAGTAACTCGGTATATTTCTCAACTTCACCACGATAGAGCCAAACGATAGCATTTAAGTTTTTTAATTTCCATTCTGTCCATTCGTTTAATGTACGATCAACAACTGTATAGTAATTACGGGCATCAATGAATAATACCTTATCTTTAATAGCCTCTAGTTTTGCTTTATCAAAGAACCACAAAGAACATGGCAAGGATTTTGTATAGAAGAAATTATTGCCAACACTCACCATTACATCGACAGCACCAGTTTTAACTAGGCTTTCACGAATATCCTTATCCTTACCTTGACTATCCGTAGCAGAGGAGGCCATAACAAAACCAGCACGACCTGTATCATTTAAATAGCTATAAAAATAAGAAATCCAAAGATAATTGGCATTACTAATTTCCTTACTTTTATTATTAATACCAGGCATACCAAATGGAAGACGTCCTGCCGCCAGTGTAGACTCAGATTTAACCTTATCTACATTAAATGGCGGATTTGCCATAATATAATCACAACGACCTTCCAATTGATGAGCATCATTGTAAAAGCTATTCCCTTCATCTCCAGATTTAATAACACCAGTTAAACCATGAACGGCCATATTCATTAAACAAAGTTGAGCGTTATACTCAACCTTTTCTTGACCATAAAATGTCATCGCACTATTTGCATTCATTCCATGAGAATTAACAAAGTCACCAGATTGAATGAACATACCACCAGATCCGCAGGCGGGGTCGAATAGCGTACCATGAGTTGGCTCAAGAACATTAACAATCATCTTAACTAAAGATTTAGGCGTAAAGAATACACCATCATCGGAAGCAATGTTCTTAGCGAATTTGTTTAAGAAATACTCATAGATTCTCCCAATGATATCTCCACCTACTTCATCAAGAGCAGAGTTATTAAAGATACGAAGGATTTCTGCTAACAACTCATCTGAAAAGTCTGTATAGTTCTTAGGCAATATCCCTGTAAGTTGTGCACTTTGATCTTCTATTAAAGCCATGGCATTATTGACTACTTCACCAAGGCTAGTCATAACTTGACCATCTTTACTAGTTAAAGCTGCACCTTTGATATCCTCTGGCAAATTAAGAAGATAGTCATATTGTGCTTCTACTGGTAAATAAAGGGCACTTTTAGCCTTAAAGTCACTAGCTTCTACAGGCATAACACAGCCATTACGCATAGGTCTATCTTTTAAAATTTCCGCCTCAACAAGTTTAAAACGACTATATGCATAGCGTAAGAAGATAAGACCTAAAACAGGCATACAATATTGATTTGATGTCAACTTGGAACCCGCACGTAATGCATCAGCAGCTTCCCATAATTCGTTTTCTAGTTTTCGTATATTAATCATCATTTCAACCCTTACATTATCAACAATACATGCAAAGTCATATAAAGTTTTGATACCAATATATGACTTCGAAACATGTATTTTTACGTATTTTATATCAATATTATACCATTATAAAGATAGTCACTAGTTATGGTCTCTAGAGACCATGCTATGCAGCCAAAAATCCAGACTCCAATTCTTCTTGAAGAATTTGTTTAATGTTGGTTTTTGTAATTTTCAAACCACCATTAGCAGTAGCTCGTCTTACACAAGGGAATCCCTCTGTATTTTCCATTCGATTAATAACACTACTGAATTCATCCTTACCATAGGTAGAATGTGGCATTGGCCCAACTATAATTAGTCTATACTTATCGTTATACATGAGATTATTAAACTGATAACGTTGAATATCTTCGTAATCAGTATGACATTCTAATCGTCCCTTCAACCCCATTGAATTAAAGATGCCTTGTAAATCCTTTACCTTGCAATTAGTTTCACCAATGATAAGAATTTTACCATCTGGAGAGCCAATCGAATCATCAACCATAGTTAGTGTTAAATCTGGATAGTGATATTTTGTTAAAACAGTTTTTAAGTTATTATTTTTAAATGCTTGTGTAAGTTCTTCTGTAAAGTATTTAATCGCTTCACCCAATAAGGATGCATCATTCATGATATTAACATGTGTTACCAATTGAATTCCTCCTCTACAATTAATTCTTTTTGTTTATTTAATGTTTTTAGTTCTTCTTTTATAGTTTTGATTTCAGTTTCTATCATTCGTATACGATTGACTACTTCTTTTTGTCTTTCAATAGAAACTTTAGGAATTTTTAGTGTTTTCAAATCTTTAAGAGATAAAGACTTGATTAATTGACCTACTGCAAATCGTTCTATTTGTTCACGACCAGCCTTACTATTGAAGTAAAGTGCTAAGTATGGAAGCAAATATTGGTTTTTATATTTTGGCAAGATAGTAATAGCGAATTGGTTACCATTGGCAATCAATTTATCATTACCTTCAACATATAGCATGTTAGATCTAAATGGCGATGTTCTCCCCAATAGCCAAGTATCATTATCTAAAAGTGTAAACTTTCTTTTAAGTTTTTCCACATCAATGAATGGGCTTTGTGAATAATCTACAGCATCACCATCAGCATCTTTTGTGTACAAATACCGAACACCTGTATCTTTATCTATAACAAAATCATCTAGTTCTTTAGATGAAATGACTAACCCTCGACTAATATTACAGATTTCGCCTAAAGGTACTCCATCAATAATATGAGTTTTTAGAGTATATCGTTTAGGTAATAAATTGTAACCTTCTCTAGCAATAGATTCGATACTTTCAAATCTGCAAACTTCAGGATTATCCAAATTTTCTAGTACTGTAGTTACATCTATATCTTTTTTACGACGCTGCTCTGTATAGAATTGACTTGCATCTAAGAATTTAATACCTTTATTACCATATGATAATACGACTGCATATAATTCAATGCCCGTATTCTCAAGCAAACGATCTGGAAGTTCAATAATACTTTCAATATAGCCCTTCTCAACCAATGCTTGCCTTGTTTTTACACTGAGATTATTCGCTAAAGTTGAGTTAGTAATCAAAGTTACCATTTTACCATTCCGATCTAGTAAACTAAGATTAAAGAGAATTTCATGCCACTCACCATCAGCAATCTTAGACTCTGGAACCTCTAATTTAGATAAAGAGGTTCTTTCTGGGAAGTCCTCCATGGTATTAGATGACGGTCTCCAAAGAGGCATTGTTAAGATTCGATCAAATAATTGATTTTCAAAAAGTTCTTTAGGCTGAATAACCCCACCTGACTTCATATCTTGTTGAATTGTTTGAAGCAATAACACTCGTAATTGTAAAACAATCATTAAGTCTGGGTGTATTGCATATGCAGTATAGTTAAGTGAAGGCATTCCACTTGCCATATCTACTAATATACGTCCCGGATTTGCATTGCCTTGTAAGAAAGAGAAGTTCTCAAGGTTATGACAATCTAATAGTTCCACTAAGAGAGTATTGAGAGATTCATTATCTTCTCTAGCTCCATCCTCTCGATATAGCTTTTGCTCATCATAAAAGAATGCTACACCTAATAAAAAGTCATCATCTAAATAAGCATTATCACTAATGAACTTTTGGACGTAATCCTTAGTAATATAAGCCTTCATTGTAACACCAAAACCATCATTATTTATTTTATTATTCCCTAAATATTTATCTAATAACCTAGAATCCATACCACATTGTTTATAAAAATAAATTAGAGCTGACATCACATTAACATCATAGTTTTTTTGACTGTTAGTAACACAAATATCTGACCATTTACGTTTTAAATCTTTTACCTTATCTTGAGCATCAAAATACTTTTTTTTCAAATTAATAATTGTCTTTTCCAAAAGATCCTCCATCCTGGTTTTTATAAACCGTTATAAATCACTGTAAAAATTTCGCCCCTCTTATCTAGGAGCTTTTGTTTGGTTTAAACATACCATTTTATAAATACATATTTTTTTACTCCTGGAATCCAGGAGCACTAACTTGGTTTAAGGATACCATTTTTAAATCGGTCTGTCAAACGGTTTCTCTAAACCAAATTATAATTATCAAAAAATAAAATAGCAATATATTCTACCGCCTCCTTATTAGGGTTTTAATAAACCAATTTTTTTGTAATTATTTTTTTGCTCCCATACTCGGGAGCTTTATCTTGGATGTATTTTAACATTTCTAGATTATTATGTCAAGTGGTTTTTATAAACCACTTTTTAAAATTTCCAATTCACTCTTTAGTTGCTCTGATGAAATCCATCCTTGTTCTTCACCAGACTTACGTCCAGCCTCTAAAGCACCCATAAGTTTTATCGTAGCCATTACGCGTTCATAATCTTGGATATCCATAATTGCATATCGACCTCTACCATTTTTTGTTAAGAATACTGGACTATCTATAGTAACATCTCGTAAAACTTCAGAATAGTTACGTAAATCTGAAATAGGTTTTATATTCGGCATACTATCACCTCCATAATACTTTAGTGATATAACACTCATCTTTCAAATATCTTAACATTATTGTAGTTAAATTAACGCGTAAATTCAACAACAAATTTTACAACATTCTTTAAAGTTACTATCAACTTAAATGATACTTCTTTCTTCCTTTTCTTGTTATATACTTATTCAAAAAAATTGGGAGAAATCAATTTGCATAGCTTAGAATATCAAAAATAACCTAGCTATTATTTAAATTTATATTCTCACTTTCTTGTCATATAGTTGTGATATAATGCATATAAATACTTATGCCCGGGACATAGGAGGTCTATATGTACAAATATATTACTATTTTAGGGGCCGCTGGCCAGATTGCACAGAAGTTAACTGCTACATTATTAACATATACAGATATGCACCTTACATTATATGGTCGTCAATTATCTACTCGTTTACATCCAGAAATCTTGGAACATGAACGAGTTACTGTTATCGAGGGTTCTTTCCAAAATCCTGCAAAATTAGAACAAGCTGTAACAAACGCCGAAATCGTTTTCGTAGGCGCTATGGAGTCTGGCAGTGATATGGCATCCATTGTGAAAGCATTGAGCCGTAAAAATGTGCGTCGTGTTATCGGCCTTTCTATGGCTGGTCTTTCTGGTGAATTCCCTGTAGCACTTGAAAAATGGACCTTCGATAGCTTGCCTATTAGCTATGTACAAGGCGAACGCCAAGCACGCAATGTGTTACGCGAATCCAATTTAAACTATACAATCTTGCGTCTCACATGGCTTTACAATGATTCAGAAAATACGAATTACGAGCTCATCCCTGAAGGCGTTCAATTTAACGATGCCCAAGTTACACGTGAGGCTGTAGTAAAAGCCATCTTCGACATCTTGCATGTAGATGATGAAACTCCATTCCATCGTGCAAGCATTGGTATTGGCGAACCAGGCACACACTACGACAAACCTAGCTTTCACTAATATATAATTATATTAAGAACAAAGGCCTAACAGACTATGAATATAGGTAAAAGCTACAATAATACAATAAATATTAATGATACTACAACTAGCATTTTACAAGCTAAGATAGATATATTATCTGCTATTGTAGAAGGCCAAAATGATATTATTCAAGGGCGTACTCTATCTCTAGAGAAATCCTTTGATAGCATAGACAAAATGTTAGAAAAAATATAAATAGTATAGTCTATTAATTTTTTAATATAAGGTATATCCAAAATCTAGAGAGTACATTTTTACTCATGTAACATAGATTTTGGATATGCCTTTTCTTATTCCTATATTTTATAGTTATTTATATAGATAAACTTCTGTATTTACGCTATACTAATAAATGATTAAGATACGCTTATAGGTATGTGAAAGTTAACGCCTCTAGGACTATCAATTATATTTATATATGCAATTTATTGTATGCATCACATAGATTTTATGTATAAAGATAATTGATAGCCGTTTTTTATCCCACTTAAGGCAAAGGCTTATTAAGGAGTTATTATGAATCGCATTGTTGTTATAGGCAGTTGCAACATGGATATTGTAGTCCTCGCGGACAAACGCCCTACAGCAGGGGAAACAATCATGGGCAACGAATTGCACATCGCTCACGGCGGCAAGGGTGCAAACCAAGCGGTAGCTGCTGCTCGTCTAGGTGCAGAGGTTACTATGGTTGGCTGTATCGGTGCAGATGCATACGGCCAAATGATTTTAGATAATCTAAAAGAAAATCATATTAACACAGACTACATCGTTACGGTTCCAGATACTACAACAGGTACGGCACACATTACATTGGCTGAAGGGGACAACAGCATTATCGTTATTCCTGGCGCTAATGCTAAGGTAGATCAATCTGTAGTAGATAATGCTTGGTCTGCTATTGAGCAAGCGGATCTCGTAATGGTACAAAACGAAATTTCTATTCCCACAATCGAATACATCGTTCGTCGTTGCCACGAGGCTAATGTAAAAGTCCTCTTAAATCCTGCTCCAGCAGCGGACCTCAATCCTGAATGGTTAGAATTGGCAACCTATATCACGCCGAACGAGCATGAATTATCTGCCCTCTACCCTGAGCAGTCTACAGAGCAAACATTGTTAGCTAATGAAAATAAAATCATCGTTACCCTTGGCAGTAAAGGTGTAGGCTACGCTGACAACGGTGAAATCCACACCGTATCTGGCTTCAAGGTTGAACCAGTAGATACAACAGGTGCAGGCGATACCTTCAACGGTGCCTTTGCAACAGCTATCGTTAATGGTAAAAGCTTAGCCGACGCATTACACTACGGCAATGCAGCTGCGGCCCTCTCCATCCAACGTTTAGGCGCCCAAGGCGGCATGCCTACAAAGGACGAGGTCGCTGCATTCTTAGCAAAGAATTAACATATCGAATAGAAAAAGGAGTTTACCATGCAACGACACGGTATTTTAAATAGCCATATCGCTAAGGTTCTTGCGGATCTTGGTCATACAGATACGATTTGTATCTCCGACTGTGGTTTGCCAGTACCTGAAGGGGTTCAAAAGATTGACTTAGCCTTAGATTTTGGTGTACCAAGCTTTGAACAAGTGGTATCCATCATCGCTAAGCACATGAAATCCGAAGCAATTCATGTGGCAAAGGAAATTAAGGCTAATAATCCTGAAGCTTATGACTTCTTGGAATCTACCTTCCCATCCAGTCAATACGAATGGATTGAAACGAGCCATGAAGCTTTTAAAGAAGCAATAAAACAATGCAAATGCATTATTAGAACTGGTGAAGCATCTCCGTATGCGAACATT
>ERZ773233.1240-NODE-1240-length-14955-cov-4.436107_pt1 | contig 14955 bp, 10 predicted proteins | sample MGYA00580991_ERZ773233 | MGnify/ENA primary metagenome ERZ773233 (study PRJEB29015, sample SAMEA2738178) | human oral metagenome | biome: human oral; feature: human-associated habitat; material: saliva | place: China | collected 2161 ...
TCATAACCATTTGGATAATATATATTAAATTCTTCTCCATTGATAATGGCTGTATACTCTTCACTATGTCGTGTCGCAAGTCAAAAGGTGCTAACGACTGTACATCTATAATTTCTATCTCTATACCAAGTGCCGATAACTCATCTGCTACCTCTGTAACGATACGCAGGGTCGAGCCGTACGATACTACAGTCAAGTCTTTACCCTCACGAAGGGTTTCCACTACCCCTATAGGAGTAGTAAACTCGGTGAGGTTAGTTGGCATAGCTTCCTTCAGACGATAACCGTTCAAGCACTCTACCACTACCGCAGGCTGATTGCTTTGCAATAAGGTATTATAGAAGCCTGCTGCTTTGGTCATATTCCTTGGGGTTAGGATACAAACCCCGCGTAAGGCGTGCAATAGTATTCCCATTGGTGAACCTGCGTGCCAAATACCCTCTAAACGGTGTCCGCGCGTTCTGATAATTAGCGGAGCTGATTGTCGCCCAAAGGTGCGGTAATGCAATGATGCTAAGTCATCACTTAAGGTTTGTAGTCCGTAGAGTATATAGTCTAAGTACTGTATTTCAGCTATAGGGCGCAAGCCACGCATTGCCATACCTATCCCCTGCCCTACTATGGTTGCTTCACGTATCCCTGTATCCGATACTTTGGTCACTCCGTGTTTCTTCTGCAATCCTTCTAATCCTTGGTTTACATCGCCTATATTACCGACATCTTCCCCGAATATCAATAAGTTAGGATACTTAGTCAGAAGGGCGTCAAAGTTATCTCTTACTACTATACGAGCATCTACCAGCTCAGCATCAGGGTTATACACAGGGGCTACCTCACTAACATTTAGCGCGCTATGGGCACTCTCTGTATAAAGGTATTTACTGTATTTAGGTTCGTTTGTTGCTAAATAATCGTTTATCCAAGTGCGAAGGGCTCCTACCTCACGCTGTTCTTTCACCCATTGTCTGAGGGCTTTGCGCGCAGTGTTGAGTATTACTTTTCGCAAGAGCGTAGGGGCTGCAGCCAGAGAGGCTGCGTATTCATTATTAGGCTCTATTTGGTTTAATAATGCTATAAGTTGCTGCCTTTCAGCTTCCATTGGTTTAATATAGGCTTCCCACGCTTTCTTCCTACCGTCTTTTACTCGTTTCTTAGCCTGTTGTTCTATAGTTGCTAACTCTTCTTCAGTAGCATACCCCGATGCCAAAATCCACTCACGCATTTTACTGATACAATCGAACTCTTTTTCCCATTCTAAGCGTTTAGCACTCTTATAGCGTTCGTGAGAACCTGAGGTTGAGTGTCCTTGGGGCTGAGTTAGTTCGCGCACGTGTACCAATACCGGTACGTGTTGCTCACGTGCTATAGCAGCTGCTTTCTGATATGCCTCATATAGAGCAGGATAATCCCAACCATTCACTACCATTAGCTCTATACCTGCGTGCTTATCATCGCGTACAAAGCCTTTCATCACTTCAGAAATGCTTTCTTTAGTTGTGTGATATTCCTTCGGTACCGAAATACCGTATTCATCATCCCATACCGACATTACCATCGGCACTTGCATCACCCCTGCGGCATTAAGGGTCTCAAAGAAATGCCCTTCACTGGTACTAGCGTTGCCTATAGTACCCCAAGCTACCTCATTACCGTGGTCTGAAAATCCTTCAGCTGCAGCGTTAGGTAGCGCACGATATACCTTTGAAGCCTGAGCCAAGCCCAATAGGCGTGGCATCTGTCCTGCTGTACACGAAATATCACTACTGCTGTTCTTTTGTTTCAATAGGTTTTTCCATTCGCCATTTTCATCAAGGCTATGGGTGGTAAAGTGCCCTCCCATCTGCCTACCTGCACTAGTGGGGTCAGCTTCTATATCTGCGTGTGCATAAAGTCCCGCAAAAAAATGTTCAACAGTATGCACCCCTATAGCCATCATAAAAGTCTGGTCGCGATAGTAACCACTGCGAAAATCACCTTCTCTGAAAGCACGTGCCATAGCCACTTGTGGTACTTCTTTGCCATCGCCAAAAATACCAAATTTAGCCTTACCTGTAAGTACTTCTTTCCTACCCATCAAGCTGCATTCGCGACTGATAAGGGCAATACTATAGTCTTCTAAAATATCCTCTTTTTTCATTAGTTCTTCTCTTTAATAGTTTGAAAAAATAATAAAGTGGTTTGCTTTACTCTTTAAAAAGCAATGGGCAAATGTATTACTTTTTTTATGAATAAACAAGATAATTAGCATTTTTATTTTTATCTTTGTGCGCTGATAACAAAAAAACAGAAGTAGAACTATGAAAATCATTTGTGTAGGAAAAAACTATACCGACCATATCAAAGAGTTTGACGGAGTGATACCCAAAGAAATGGTACTCTTTATGAAGCCCGACACGGCACTTCACAACCTCGAAATACCTTATTACATACCAGATTTTACGCATAACCTACACCACGAAATAGAGGTTGTGCTCAAAATCAATCAGAATGGCAAGTGTATTGCTGAAAAATACGCCCATAAGTATTATGACGAAATTGCCTTAGGTATTGACTTCACAGCACGCGACCTACAGCAAACACTCAGAGAGGAAAGCCTTTCTTGGGAAAAGGCAAAGGCTTTCGATGGCTCAGCTATTGTGGGTACTTTTGTACCTAAAACCGAATTGCCTGAGCTTAATCACCTAAGCTTCCGCTTAGAAAATAATGGCAAAATCGTACAAGCAGGCAATACCGAAAATATGCTTTGGCATTTTAGCCAGATTATAGCCGAAGCCTCTCGCTATTTCACCCTACGAAAAGGTGACCTTATCTTCACCGGCACCCCAAAAGGTGTAGCCCAAGTACAAGCAGGCGACACCTTAGAAGCCTTTTTAGAAGAGAAATCTAACTTCAAAATAAAAATCCGTTAATAAATACAAAAGACGAAAAACGGTAAGTGCCGTTTTTCGTCTTTTGTATTTATTTTTTCGTCTTTAAAAATTAGTCTCTTCTCGACATCAATATTCTGAGTATATACCAGAAAAGAAGCATTATCGAAGAGAATAGCTGTAGGGCTGCTGCCACATATTGGTCAGTGCTATAAGCGTTTTTAATATTATAGGTTTCGTAGAGTATACCTCCTGCAGCCAAAGCCACCATAGCTACTGAAAACCAAAGTCCTAAATCAAAACCAAAGATAGCTCCTGCTACTATAAGTCCTAAAGCCACAAAACCTCCTACCACTAATATAGTGCGTAGGAAAGAAAAATCAACACGAGTAAGGAATACTACTGCGGTAAGTCCTCCAAAAAGAGCTAAAGTGATAATCCCAGCTTGCGATAGAATAGCTGTACCGGTATAAAGCAGCGCCATCTTAATAATAGGCAAAAAGATAATAGCTTCTAAAAGCACATAAATACCCAAGCCCATATATTGAGTACTTTTATCTTGTGCTTGTGTCCATTTATTAGCTAAGATTGAACCTAACCAAAAACCTCCTAAGATAAATAGCCATACAAACTTACCTCTGACCATCGAAAAGATAAGTTCTTCAGGTATAAGGTTTTGCAAGGCAGCTTCTACCCCTATAAAAGCTAAAAGAGCTAAAGCTACGTGGGTATAAGTCTTGCGGTAGAACTCAGCTTGTGCATCAGTAGCTGCATAGTTCACTATCTGCGGGTTTTGGTAATTGGTGTTGTAATTGTTGTTATAACTCATAATATAATTATTTTAAAAGTATTTTTCATTCTATTATATCAAAAACTTTGCCAAAGGCTTAATGAAGGGGAATAACACGGGGAAGTGTCAGGGAAATACCTTTGGCAAAGTCAAAAAATATAGTGTTTCAGTTATGAAAACAAACTACTAAAGTGTGTTTACGTTGTTAAGATCTTCGAAAGCCTTTTTCAAACGAGCCACGAATGTTTTTTCACCTTCGCGTAGCCATACACGTGGGTCGTAGTATTTTTTGTTAGGAGCTTCAGGACCTTCAGGGTTACCTATTTGTCCTTGTAGGTAAGCCGCTTTAGCCTTCATATAGTCACGAATACCCTCAGTGAAAGCGTATTGTAGGTCAGTATCTATATTCATTTTCACCACACCGTATGATATAGCTTCACGTATTTCTTCAAGGGTTGAACCAGAACCTCCGTGGAATACAAGGTCAAGAGAGTTATGAGGTAAGTTGTATTTCTTAGAAACGTAGTCTTGAGAGTCTCTTAAAATTTTTGGAGTTAATTTTACGTTTCCTGGTTTGTACACCCCGTGAACGTTACCAAAAGCAGCTGCAATAGTAAATTGCGGACTTACTTTGCTAAGTTCTTCGTAAGCATAAGCTACGTCTTCAGGTTGTGTAAAGAGTTTGTGCGATTCTACGCCAGAGTTGTCTACTCCATCTTCTTCACCACCAGTCATACCAAGTTCTATTTCAAGAGTCATATCCATTTTGCTCATACGGTCTAAGTAGCGTTTGCAAATTTCGATATTTTCTTTAATAGGCTCTTCTGATAGGTCAATCATATGTGAACTGAAGAGAGGTTTGCCAGTTTCTTTAAAGTGTTTTTCTGAAGCGTCAAGCATACCGTCAAGCCAAGGAAGCAATTTCTTAGCGCAGTGGTCAGTATGCAAAATAATAGAAGCTCCATAAGCTTCAGCCAATAAATGCACGTGTTTAGCTCCTGATACAGCTCCTAATATAGAGGCGCGTTGTCCGTCATTAGAGATGCTTTTACCAGCCATAAACTGAGCACCACCGTTAGAAAACTGAATAATCATAGGGGCGTTAACAGCTACTGCTGTTTCTAAAGCCGCGTTGATAGAGTTAGAACTAATCACATTGGCTGCAGGAAGTGCAAAACCTTTTTCTTTGGCGTATTTAAATACTTCTTGTACTTCTTTACCAAGAATAACGCCTTTTTTAATGTTATGTGCCATTTCTTTATATAAATAATTTAATTTCAATCGTCAACGAGACCTTCTTCATATTTTGACCGCAAAGGTAAAAACAAAAAAACAAATAAACAAATTATTTCTTATTTTATTTAAAAGAGACGCTTGTTCCTGTATCGTTCCTGTATCGTTTGTATATCTATTAAAAGGTAGAACAGGTTAGATAAATTAGAAGCTTATGGAATGTTTACTTACTAAAGTATTGATCTATTAATCATCGCTGAAAAAAAATCTATTTATTTCTTGTCAATTAATAATTGTTTCGTATCTTTGCCTCCAATACTGTAAAACACTAAAATAGTTAATTTTATATAAAAGATGAACAAGTCAGTTTATATTATTGCTGCCAATGCCCACAGTGGTAAGTCAGTAGTAACGCTGGGGGTATTGCAGATGATTATGCGCAATACTGCCAAGGTGGGGTACTTCCGCCCTATCATCGAAAGTAAATCTAAAAAAGATACTTTCATCGAAACCGTTTTAGAGCACTTTAAGCTTGATATGAGTTATGATGAAGCGTATGCTTATACTCGCCAAGAGGTTATTGCTCTTAAAAACGAAGGCAATATAGGCGAAGTGTACGACACCATTATCAAAAAATACAAAGCCTTAGAAAGTAAATTCGACTTTGTATTGGTTGATAGCTCAAGCGCTGTAGATGATAGCTACTTCGATGTAAACTTCAACGCCTCTGTAGCGCAAAGCCTTAACATCCCTGCATTAGTTGTACTCAAAGACAACTTCACTTCAGAAGACGAACTTGCCAACCAAGTACAAGCGGCTCTAAACAATTTTATAGAGAAAGACGTGCGCGTGCTCAGCGTGTTTGTAAACAAAGCTACTAACGCTACTGCGGCTACTATCAGCCGTTTAGAACAACGTTTCAAAGACACTACCTTTACTGTCATTCCGCGCAAAGAAGAGCTTTCTCGCCCTACTATCCGCGAGATAGCCAATGCCCTAAAAGCTGAATTCCTTTACAAAGGCGATAATATTGATGTTACTACCAAACGCACTATCGTAGGGGCTATGCAGTTGTCTAACTATTTGGCTAAGCTAAACGAAGACACCCTTGCAGTACTCCCTATCGACCGTATTGACCTTATTGCAGGTTCTTTGGTAGCCAACTATTCTAACTTCTCTAATATCAAAGGGGTAGTGCTCTATGGCGACCTAACTCTTAACTCTTCAATGAGTAAGATTTTCGATGGTATCCAAAAGAATATTCCTATAATGGTAGCTAAAACTGATACTTTCGAAACGGCTAACATCATCGGTAATACTCAAGCACACATTTACCCTGAAAATACTGAAAAGGTAAAAATGCTTCTTCAGTTGTTCGACGAAAATGTAGATGCTGACAAACTAAATAGCAGCATTGCTTCTTTCAAATCGGAAACTATCACCCCTCGTATGTTCCAATATAATATGGTGCAAAAAGCACGTGCCGGACAAAAACGCATCGTGCTCCCTGAGGGTACTGACGACCGTATTCTTACTGCGGCTTCTCAGTTGGCTGAAGACGAATTGGTTTACCTCACTATCTTGGGCGAACCCGAAGCTATCAAAACCCGTGCTAAGAACATCTTAGGCTTGAAATGGAATGAAGAACGCATTAGCATCATCAATCCTGCTGAAAGTGATAAATATGAAGCCTACGCTGAAAAACTATACGAATTGCGCAAAAGCAAAGGTCTTGAACTTTCACAAGCTAAAGACCTAATGCTCGATGCCTCTTACTTCGGTACAATGATGGTATTCTTAGGTGATGCTGATGGTATGGTATCAGGAGCCGTAAACACTACAGCCCACACTATCCGTCCGTCATTGCAATTCGTAAAAACAAAACCTGGGGTAAACACCGTTTCATCAGTATTCTTTATGCTCTTACACGACCGTGTATTGGTGTACGGCGACTGTGCGGTAGTGCCTAATCCTACTGCTGAGCAATTGGCTGATATCGCTATCAGCTCTGCCGATTCTGCTATCGCTTTCGGTATCGAGCCTAAAGTAGCCCTTCTTTCTTATTCTTCTGGTAACTCTGGTAGTGGTGCCGATGTAGATAAGGTACGCGAAGCAACTGCTCTTGTAAAAGAACGCCGCCCCGACCTACTCGTAGAAGGACCTATACAGTATGACGCTGCTGTAGATCCTAAAGTAGGTAAACAAAAAATGCCTAATTCACCTGTAGCAGGACAAGCCAATGTACTTATTTTCCCAGACCTCAATACTGGTAACAATACCTATAAAGCTGTACAGCGCGAAACTGGCGGTTTAGCTATAGGCCCTATGCTACAAGGATTGAAGAAACCTGTAAACGACCTAAGTCGCGGAGCTCTCATTCCTGATATTTACAACACTGTACTTATCACAGCTATACAATCTGAATTTTAATATTTAGTTATTAGTCTTTAGAATAGAGTTACTTGCTAACGACTAAAGACTAATAACTAAAGACTAACGAAACACTAAGAACTAAAATGGAAATATTAATCATTAATTCAGGGAGTTCATCTCTCAAATATCAACTAATTGATTCTAAAACAGGAGAATCAAAAGCTAGAGGTATCGTAGACCGTATTAATATAGACGGTAGCTACGTGAAATATGTAGCTGTGAAAAACGGCAAAGAGGTTGAAGTAAAAAAAGAGCAACCTATCCCTACTCACGAGGTAGGTATGAACTTAGTTGCAGACCTTCTTACTGACCCCGAAGTAGGCGTTATCCAAAACCCTAGCGACATCAAAGGGGTAGGACACCGCGTAGTACACGGAGGTGAGAAGTTTGTACAGCCTACTGTAATTACCGATGAGGTAGTAGCCGAAATCAAACGCCTTATTCCTCTATCGCCTTTGCACAACCCTGGTCACTTAGAAGGCATACGTGTAGCTCAAAAACTTTTTGACAAAGCTACCCACGTAGCAGTGTTTGATACCGCTTTCCACCAAACAATGCCAGCTAAAGCATTCCGCTATGCTATTCCTAACGAGTACTACGAAAAATACGGATTGCGTGCTTACGGATTCCACGGCACTAGCCATAAATATGTAGATGCTCAAGCGCGTAAATACCTCAATAATCCACACATCAAAAACATCACCATTCACTTAGGAAATGGAGCAAGTATGGCAGCTGTAAATGAGGAAGGTAAATGCGTAGATACTTCTATGGGGCTTACCCCTCTCGACGGACTTATTATGGGTACACGTACCGGACAAATAGACGCCTCTGTAGCGTTCTTCTTAGGGCAAGAGTTAGGTATGAACTATGAAGAAGTAAAAACGTTATTTAACAAGAAGAGTGGTATGCTTGGGCTTACAGGTTATTCTGATGCTCGCGATGTAGCAGCACTATACCACAAAGGCGATGCTAATGCTGCCCTTTGCTACGAGATGTACGGCTACCGTATTCAGAAATTTATAGGGGCTTACACCGCTGCTCTTAATGGGTTAGACAGCATTGTATTTACTGCAGGTTTAGGCGAAAATGATGCGCTTACTCGTTCATTTGCTTGCAAACACTTAGATTTCTTTGGCATCAAACTCGATGAAAAGAAGAACGAAGAGCTCAATCACCCTACCAAACCAGTAGAGATACAAGCTGCTGACAGTCGTGTAAAGATTCTCATTATCCCTACTAATGAAGAATTGCAAATAGTAAATGAGATTGTAGATTTAGTAAAATAACTCTTAAAAATTACTTTTTTAGTAACTTTGCCAAAGGAATTATTACCTTTGGCAAAGTTTTTTTTATGCAATATATATTGTAATTCAAAAATAATATTTAATTTTGCACGCGGGTAGTAACGTACTATCGCTGAACTATAAAATAATTTAATTGCTAAAACCTTAGTTGTCTAAAATGAACATCTTATTTTTAAGTTATTTTCACTCTGCACGTACTCATTCCTTGCAAAGTAAGTTCAAGGCTAAAAGCCTTTCACCTCTGCGTATTTGAACCAGATTGATTATTTGTTTCCTTTTAAATTTAATAACTAATAATTAACAAGTATACTGAGTTCAAATGAAAAATAAATATATCGACCTAATTGACCAAACCTACTATTTTCCACAAGATGAATTTACTTTAGATGGCGATGAACTTCGCTTTCATAATATTGACCTAATGGAGTTAGTACGCCAATATGGTGCTCCTCTGAAATTTATGTACTTACCAAAGATTTCAGAGAACATACAGCGTGCTAAAAAGTGGTTCGAAAAAGCTATCAAAAAACATAAATACAAAGGTGAGTATAACTATTGCTATTGCACCAAAAGTTCACATTTCAAACACGTGATGGTAGAGGCACTAAAGAATGATATTCATATGGAAACCTCTTCAGCTTTCGATATCAATATTATCAACAACCTTATCAGCGAAGGACTCATCAATAAAGAAAGTCATATACTCTGTAATGGTTTCAAACGCGATGCCTATATTGATGGTATTGCAGACCTTATCAATCGCGGGTATCACAACTGTATCCCAATTATTGATAATTACGAAGAAATCAATTTATTTGAAGAGAAAATAAAAGACAAATACAGTATCGGTATTCGCATTGCTTCAGAAGAAGACCCTCGCTCTGAGTTTTATACCAGTCGTTTGGGTATTGGCTATAAAAATATACTTCCTTTCTACAATCGAGAAATTAAAGACAATCCTAAAGTGCGCCTAAAAATGCTGCACTTCTTTATCAATACAGGTATCAAAGACAATGCCTATTATTGGAATGAGTTGCTGAAGTGTCTACGCGTATATATACAGCTTAAAAAAGTTGCTCCAGAACTTGATAGCCTCAATATTGGCGGAGGGTTCCCTATCAAGAGTTCATTAGCTTTTGAGTACGATTACGCCTATATGGTAGATGAAATTATTCGCCAAATAAAAATCACTTGCGACCAAGAGAAAGTACCGGTACCTAATATCTTTACTGAGTTCGGAAGTTTCACAGTAGGTGAGGCAGGAGGAGCTATCTATGAGATTATGTACCAAAAGCAACAGAATGACCGCGAAAAATGGGATATGATTAACTCGTCATTCATCACTACCCTACCCGACTCTTGGGCCATAAACAAGCGCTTTGTGTTGCTGCCTATCAATCGTTGGAATGATGAGTACGAACGCGTATTATTAGGTGGTCTTACCTGCGATGGCGATGACTATTACAACAGCGAACAGAATATGAACGCCATCTACCTACCTAAGTATAACAAAAACAAACCACTATACATTGGTTTCTTCAATACTGGAGCTTATCAAGATAGTATAGGTGGGGTTGGCGGACTACAACACTGCCTTATACCGCAGCCTAAAATAGTGCTTATCGATAAAGATAAAGACGGTAAAATTACCTCTCGCCTCTTTATGGAGCAACAAAAAGCTGAGGATATGCTGAAGATATTGGGCTACTAATGAAGTATATAGCATTATTCCTTTTATCAATAGGGGTACTACAAGCGCAAGATACCGATACAGAGAAGAGTCGCCATTACCAAATGTGGTTAAAGCCTTCGCTGAGTATCAATTACCTTTCGGTAGATGTAGAAGATAGTCCTCGTAATGAGATTTTGGGCAACAAATCGGTGTTGCCCAACTATCCCCTAACAGCTGGTATAGGCTTAGGTATTTATAACACTTATATAAGCATTGATTACGCTAAAAGTATAATGCCTCTACGCAATGAGCATACTTATGGCAAAACTCAGTATTTCGACTTTCAGCTTCACTCTTTCTTCAGCGAAAAGTATCTGTTAGACCTCTATTACCAAAGTTATAAAGGTTTTTACTATCAACATAAGGGGAAAGTACAGCTATTAGAGGATACCCGCATACAACAAGTTGGGGCTGAAATGCTATACTTTACAAATTGGGAAGAAAAATCATTGAAGAATATATTTGCTTCTGATGGCAGTTTGCTTACTCCATCTTTTAGTTGGTATTTAGGCGGAGGAGCTTACTACCATAAGGTGATAATGCCACTCATTACCCCTGAGAAAAACGATACTTTCAGACATATACAAGCTGGTATAAGTGGAGGGGCAGTAAGTACAATTGAATTGTATCCTCACCTTACCCTGCGAATGTTAATGGGCTTAGGCTTTTACCTCGGTGGCGATGCTGATCGTTTAAGCCAAATGAAAGTAAATAATTATTTTAACTACCGCATAGATGGAGGTATAAGCTATAGCAGAGCACGCTGGACAGCAGACTTTTCTATACTGCATAATAATAAACGTCTTTTCTTCAAAGATAACGAATTATTAGGTATCAATACAAGTACTTTCAAAATAAGTTATATAAGGCAATTCGGCATCAAATCAGGATATAACAATAAAGTAACAAGACTTTTGGGTATGTAACCCTTTATTACAATTTTCTAATAGCATCTTTTATGGCTTGGTCATAAAGGATGTTTTTTCTTTGATAGGTATCTCTATAGTTTTTCAGCTCTTGCAATACTTGTTCTTTCTGCTCTTTGGTAGTTGTTTTTCGGTGTAGTTTTACCTTTCTAAACTCCGCTATCGCTTTGTGATAAGCTAATTCATAATCAGGCACGTAGCCATCGGTAGCATACTCATCTACTAAAGCTATTACTTTGTCGAATTTGAGCTTAGAAAGGGCTATTTTAATATCTTGCAACTGACTTTTACCTACTAACTGACTGCGTATCTCATTAAAGGTAGCTTCTGTTGTAGGATAATTTAGCAGTTCCTTTTGCTGTTGTTGTACTGTTTTTATTCCTTTAGGATTTTGAGCTACCTTCAGATAATCATCTATCATAGTGCGGAGCTCTACCAGTCGGTTAAAGTTAAAGTGCGCTATATCTGTTTGATAGTCGGTGGTTACTAAAGCGTAATGTGCCTGAAGCATCAAGTAAAAGCCATCTAAATTTTGTCTGTAATTCTCGTTTTGCAATAGGTCTATTACCTTTTGATAGTTTCCTTTTTTATGCTCTGCTGCTGCAGCTAAGTACTTATCATCTATATGCTGAGCATTAGCAAACAGCGAGAGTAGTAGAGTGCTAAAGAATAGGAGCTTTTTCATTTTTTCAATCGTTATAAATATCGTGTCACGTCCTAAAAATGGTTTACAGTTATTTTGTCAGTTTAATTTATATTTTGAGGTGTCTATTTAGCTACATACTAATTGACTTTGGGAAACGGGAGAACGTTCTACAATTCTTTTCATTAATTTGTTAAAGATAGTATCTTTATTTTGTGAGCGATTAATTCTAAAACTGTATTCCGCTAAATAGCGGTCTATATTAAACTCTGAAACCCAAGAATATATACCTCTTATCCAAGATTTTACTTGGTGTATTACTTTGTGTAATGTAGGAAAATTTGTAAGTTCCAATAGTAAGTGCATTTTTTCAGTAGATCTTTAGGGTAAATTTTTGTTGTTCAGTAAATTGCCTCTGCAGAGGCAATTTACTGAACAACAAAAAAAGAGAAAAAACCATAAAAGTCTTTTCTCTTTCAAAATAAATGCTTTTCTTTGTAAATGACAATGAAAGAATATAAGCATTTAAATTTGGCGCAAAGGTCGGTAATTTCTGCTTTAAAAGCAAGCGGAATGAAACAAAAAAAATTGCTCTTTATGCAGAGTGTAGTCCCTCTACCGTTAGTCGAGAGCTGGCAAGAAACAAAACAAAGACAGGAAAATACAGTCCAAAAGTAGCTCAAGAAATCTCAGAAGAGCGTAAAGAACGTTTTAGAAAAGAACGTAAATTTACTAAAGAAATGAAAGGGTGATTTTTTTTTGGTGAAAAATTTCTCATTTCAAAAAAAAGGTTGTATATTTGCCCGCTCAAAGTGAGTAGTAATTTTATTTTAAGAACCATAAGTAAAACAATAGAAAAGACAATGAAAAAGATTGTAACAATGCAGTTATTGCCTTTATGGCTATTGGCGATTTTCTTATTTGCTTCGAAGCCCGTTGGCGCTCAGAGTTATACATATTCTGAAGCAACGCCCAAAGTAGGGATTATCAAGCAGATAGGTTGTGGCACAGGTAATAAGGCTGATAAAGCCCAAATACAGGTGATACACGACGGAGTAGGCTATAGCTATAATTTTGGAGCTAATGCGACAGACATTAGCAATAATACGGCTTGGGTGCCTGCGGGGGCTCGAACGATAGTGGTAAGTAAAGGGGGGACAACCTATAACTTACCTATCACAGTGCCTGCAAAGGTTACCCCTAGTTTTACGCCTGTAATTACTTATAATTGCAATGGCACTGCTGATGTACGCCTTACTAACAACCAAGGTACGTATAATTACACCTATACGTATGGAGGCAGTACCCATAATAGTCCTTATTTTAGGGGCTTAGCGGTAGGACAACATACTATAACGGTGAAATACACCGCCACAACTACTACACGAGATATTGTTTTCTATGATGATTTCGGAGTAAAGCCTACAGGAGGCGATAAAGCGGTACGCAGCAAGTATGCTATTTCTACTATGAACTTTGCTCCTCTGAACAACACACAGGTGAGACCTGATGGTACTGTTGTAACCGGTGCGAATTTGACTAATGACGCTTGTTATACCGTAGCGACTAAAGCCGATACTGATACTGAAGGTAGTACTGGTGTTTGGCTTTACCCTAATGATAAAGACGGTAATGCTAACGGGCGTTATTTGTATTATGATGCTGGCACTATAAATCAGAATTTGTATACTAGAAAGGCAAAAGTAACACCTAATACTCCTGTTAATTTTTCGGCTTACCTATTTAATGCGGTGCATACTAGTTATTCTGCAGGTAATTCTGTAAAAGTCAGTCTTGATATTTATGCTAATGAAACAGATGCAGAAAATCATACTAATGCTTTGTTTGTTTCTTACCCATATAATGTTCCAGCAGCTGATCCTTCAGATCCTAATAAATGGCACCCAATAAATGTTACAGCCAATATAGGAGGAGGCTATTCAGAATTGGTATTTGTAGTAAGAATGTATGGTAGTTCAGATGGGGGAGCAGGTAATGATATAGCTCTTGATAACATATTGGTTACACAGCCTACAACAACTTGTGAGCAAACAGTTGCAGTGCCTGTAAATATAACAGGCAACGCTTACTCTACTACTGTAACCTATAACTGTGCTGCCAATAATGCGACTGTGGTAGTAACACCTTCTGTTACTACAGGCTATACTTATACTTATAAATTGGACAACGGGGTAGCAGGTAGTGTTAATACCTTTAATAACGTAGCGGTGGGGGTACATACTCTAACCGTTACCTCAAGGTATACTGGAGCTACAGTTAAGGAGATTTTTAAAGAGGATTTTGGTACGGGAGCTCCGTACTCATTACCTGAAACGGTAGTACCTAAGGACTTTGTGTGTAAAGATGTGCTTTATGGTTTTCCAGCTGACATACTTCCGGAAGGGCATTATCAGGTAGCTAACCGTGAAAACCTTACCAAGAATACTCTATGGAGTTGGGTTAATCCTAAAGACCATACTAATAGTGGGGATTCAAAAGGGCGTTATTTAGCCTTTAACTATGGGGCTAATGGAGGTAAAGTTTTCTACCAACAAGATATTAAGGTAGAAGCTAATAAGCCTGTAACGGTAAAATATTATTTGTATAGTCTTAATACTGGTAATGTAGTACATAAACCTATAATAAAGGCAGTTTTAGTTAATAAAACTACAGGTACTGTTGTGCATACATCGCCTCAGTATTATCTTGCAGGAAGCACTAATGATACTGATTGGAAAGAAATTTCTTTTACATTTACACCAAATGTTAGTGACTTGCAGCTAAGACTTATTAATGATAATAACCAAATAAATGCTAATGACTTCGCTATTGACGATATATTGATAACACAAGGGGCTTATGAGACTTGTGCTAGCACTATTACAGCTACCGTAGCGCCTAAGGTAACGCAAGCCTTTGCGGGGGTTACGAAGTTGATTGGTTGTGGTACTGGGGCTAATGCTAATAAAGCTGAAGTGCAGGTTACTAATATAGAAGGAGGTGCAGCACCTTATGAGTATCAAT
>ERZ773233.1244-NODE-1244-length-14945-cov-3.799664_pt1 | contig 14945 bp, 9 predicted proteins | sample MGYA00580991_ERZ773233 | MGnify/ENA primary metagenome ERZ773233 (study PRJEB29015, sample SAMEA2738178) | human oral metagenome | biome: human oral; feature: human-associated habitat; material: saliva | place: China | collected 2161 ...
ACTTTTGCTCCGCCTCCATGGACACCCACTGCGAAACAGGGCTTGCGGCGAAACGTTCTGCGTCAGCAAATGGATTTTCAAAGGGGAGTTTTGGCAACTCTGTGGGAGTGAACAAGCCGAAACGTAGTTGACTGTCGCCTGAATCTCCAACTTGCGCTGCTTTAGCTTCACTCTTTCCGGCTGCGGCTCCACTGTCAGCAGCACCATCCTCAGAGATTTTCTTCTCTGACTCAGTCACTTCGCCAAACTTCTCGCGCAAAATGGCACTGCCCTCACGTAGTTCTACCAGACAATCGGCTATATAGTCGCCATTCGTACACAGCAATCGCTCATAAGCTCCCACCAAAATGTCATCGGGCTGCGTGAGCAGCAACTGCACTGCGCGTTGGCGCGTGGTGGAAACCTTAGATTTGAATTTGGCATCAAGGAGTTGGATTTCCTTATCTGTGAATTGTTCGCGCAAGAACGCCTCGCGGAATACGAGAAACAGGGCATCGTTCTCAAAATTCAAAGCATTGCGCAAGAGAAAACCTCGACGCGCCTCGGGAGATCCCATAGGAAGCACGTAGGAAAAGAAGAAATCACTGTATCCATCTTTGTCACTATTGTAATAATAATAGGAGGAGAAGATATTGACTCTCAACGAGGGAATCTTCTGCGCAAGGAATTTATCCACAGCAGCTTGCGTGTGGAGGAGCAGAGAGATCTTATATAAGACATTGATAACGCTTTCGCGCGTGAAAGAAATGCAGAACCACTCGAAGCCCGGATGGACCACTTTGTTCTCCGCTTTAAGTGTTGGCAGCCAATCTAAAATTGTTTGGTGTAACACCTCCATTTTTTTTCGAGTATTCTTGCTAAGTACTAGCGCTTTTCTCTTTTTAACAAAATGGTCTAATACGCCTGTTCCTCTCAACTCATTGATGATGTAGGCACGAAAAGTGGGTTCTTCTAATCGGAGAATAAAAATATCGAGATCCAAAAAGTCTATATAGCGCCTATCTTCCAGATTGACACGATTTAAATACCACAAGGCAGCCACAGAGACCTGCGAGGGTTTGTCAATAGTCAGCAGCGCTTCAGCCTCGTCAAATGCCACTTGCGCATCGACACTGCCCGCAGTATAGAGCGCAATATAGACAAGTAGCGGATTATCTCCTGCATAAGCCGTGGCGCGTTCTTCGGGATGCTCGAGATATCGGCGAATGGCGTGGAAGATGGTCGCAATGTCCTTGTCTTCGATCCATTCGTAGTCGAGCCCGCACCAGGTTTGCACCGCGCGACGCACGGAACTGTAACGCAAGAGCCCCTCTTCGTCAATGACTTTCAGGAGTTTGCGGTAGAATTTTAGGCTGTAGGAGTCACCGCTCTCCACAATGACTTGGCGCAACCCCTCTTGCAGCTTGGCCGCTTTCAGCAGATCGATCAGCAGATCATGGAGTTCTTCGTTGTCAGTGCGCTCAACAGCGCAGACTAATTCCCGCGACAAGATGGCCACATTGTTTTCTGCAACGAAAACTTCCTTGGTGGCAGCAATGACTTCTGCGTTTCCTTGCCGTATGGGCGCTGCGATGAACGCGCTGTAATCGAAAAAATAGAACTGCGGTGGGCGTATTGTGTGACGGTTGCGCACAAGATCATCTAAACTTGCCCCGTGCAGGGCAATCATCAAGGCGACCGCCACATATTCTCTCACACAAGAATCCGACAGTTTACCGGAATTCGACAAGCGGAAACGATAGAGGCCGCGCATTTCGCTCTTCGTCTCACGATAGTCCAGGAGATACGACAACATTTCGCTGAGCCACGAAGGCAAAAGATGGGGGAGATGATAGCCCGATCGGAGGAGTTGCGAGTGTTCCAAAGAATGCATGGGCAGTTTTTCCAAAGCATCGTGGAGCTCCCATGGAGAAAGTTTGGACAAGTCCTTGGATTCTGCGACAGCATACAGCACTTTTTCGACCTCATTCAAGGAATTGACATCGATTTGTGCCAAATAATCCCGTTTAAATTGTTCTGTTTGTTCCGGAGTACGCATGATATTAAAATTAGAGACCGGCCACTGAACGCCGGATATTGAAAATGGGACGTTAGAAATCAAAAAGTCTCTTGAGAAGCGAGCAGACCAAGAGCTTTTGTCCCGCTCACCACATCAGTCCTGCGAGAAAGGTGAGACGAAGAAAAACGACTTCACTCCCCTCTTTGAGGGAAAGCTCAGCATCGAGTTCGGTCACTTCTTCCTCATCGACGAAGATGCGCACCAAACCATCGGCAAAGGCCTGAAGCATCACTTGCAGGGCACGATCCGGCGTGTCGTTGTTTTGACCATAACGGCTGGCGAATTTCACGCGCCCCTCCTCAGATTGGGCTGCAATTTCTTCCTCCGTGAGCGGAAGATCACCGACCACAGTTTGCGCTTCGCGAAGACCATGAAGGGTAAACACGGTGAGCAACTGTCGCAGCGTGCTTGGAGCTTCATCCAGAGTGAAAGGATGTCGCCCCAATTCTTTACGATTTCCGATGCGTTTGCGGATAAAATAGATGTTCATAGGCTAAAACAACATTCAGATGTATTACTTCCCGGCACGAGTTAAGCAGTTGTGGAGCAGAATTGAAAGCCCCTCATAGACATTGAGTCCGGTTCTAAATCTTATAAAGTTCTGAGTGACAGAGAATAGTACTTAAGACACTTGTTTGCGTCACAACTTCCACCGACCTTCTTGTACAGTCATGCAAATAATCAAAATATCTCACCAGACAAAGATAGCAATTAAAACGAGAATATTGCTGTCCGGTAAAAGTTTTACACGGCAAAAAATAAGGCTGAAACCCTCTTGTGGGATTTCAGCCTCTTTTGTTACTTTGCTACCAAGCAATAATCGGGTAAGCATATTTCCCATGCCTACCCGACTACAATACGGATCAAAAAGAACGCCGGATCACAACCTTTACTCTGGCCTTACAAATCCATTCTTGTAAAAATCATACCACATCTCAATGCTTTCCACAGCGCTAGCTTCTAAGCGCAAAAGAATCTCACGAGTAAACTCTAAATAAGCAACCCCGTTAGCCGTAACCACATTACCGTCACTCACCGCCTGCGCATTCACATATCCGCCCTCGTTGGTATATCTTTCTCCACCCCACTGTTGGAGCTCCTCAAGTCCATTACCGGTGTGCTTTACATGATTCAAAAAGCCATGAGCACATAAGAATGATGCACCACCGCATATCGCTCCCACCAACTTTCCACTATCGAGAGCCTTTTGCACCAATGGAACAACCAGCTCCGCCTCGGGCGAATCCCATCGATTACCACCGACAAGGATCAGCGCCTCGTACTCTTTCGGCATATTCTCAAAAGAATAATCGGGAGAAGTCCGAAAACCTCCGATAGAGCGCACAGCATTCAACATCGGCGCAACCACATGCACCTTATATTTCACCTCTCCTCCGGGCACTACCCCATTATGAAGAGCCGTCGAAAGAAATGCCCCTTCCCAATCTGAATATTCGTCCAACAAAACGAGCAACACCTTTTTGCGGTTAAACAAAGCCATCACCTTATTGGCGTCTTCCTCATTCGCCTGGTCATACGACAATTTATCAGTCCCTTGCGTCATCACCTTATTGGCGTCTTCCTCATTCGCCTGGTCACACGACAATTTATCAGTCCCTTGCGTCTTATCTACATAGTCATGGATTACATAAGCATCAATGCTACGCTGAATCCCGGACTTACTCTTACCGGTAGTGCAGGCACAGATTGCCGTTTCACATCCCGCACTTTCCAATTTCCTCAGATGATTTTTAACGGAGTACTCCCTTATCGCATAATCCCCTTGCGTGACAAGACCAACTTTGCGACCATCCTTTTCTAAGACCCAAAGAGAATCTTCATACCCTAAATCCTCTTCGAAATCCTTCATAGGCTGAAATCCCTGCGCTTTCAATTTCTCAAAAACGATTTTCAAAGTCGTGGTTTTTCCGGTGTTATCTGGACCTCTCAATGCTATAATTTCCATACTATTAAAATTTCATTTTTACAATTCATAGAACGATTGACAAAGGTAGGCATTTCTACTCCCGCAGGCCATTTTCATCACCCCAATTATCCACAATAAAACAGAAAGGAATCGATTCACCGCCATCTCCCAATCCATAAACCTTGAGGCTGCTCTCCACTCTCTTACTCCCTCTCTCAACGCGCACGCGTATACGCGCGCGTCCGGCGTTTTTCGTTTTTTGCCTTCACCTCTTCACCCATGGAGGATAATCAACTGATGGACAACACTTTTCGGGTGAAGGCTTCACCTCACTTTCCTTCACCGGTGAAGGACTAAAAAGCGCTCTACCTTCACCCACAACCTACTATATATCAACCATTTATCGGAGAAGGTGAAGGGTGAAGGCAAGAATTTCAAACTCGCTGAGTGCGTGATGCACGAGCGCGTGTCCGCTCCGGCACACCTGCACGCGTGAGGAAAAACACCGGGAGCGACGAGCGAAAAACAAACATGCGACTTTCGTCAAAAAGGAGAGCGTTTTTCCTCAGAAGAAGAGGAGAATCGAAAAAAAGTCCACAACTTTTCTCACACATCTCGTCCATCTATTTTTCAACCCCATTTTCTTTCGACAAAATTGCTCTCATTCGAAAGAAAACTTTTATCTTTGCACTTGACAAAACACAACCCTCCCTTCTTCTCGCCGCACTGCGGTGTCTATATAGCGCGAAAGGCCGGGCGCCCCCATGCCTCAACGCAAACGATCTTTGACTTACCGAAAACGATGACGCCCTTTTCCGATTTATCGGCCTCAAACCGACACACCGATTCGCAAAGTGTGCAACCTTGGTCGTTTCCTTTCATTTCCACCACATTGTGCGCCAAGTGTTCCAAAAGAAATTCGTATTTTTGCCCCAAATTGAATATACGTATTTCGTCCCTCTCGCGAGGGCTTGCACAGTGGTTTTCGACCGCGGGCGAGCAAGCGCAAAGGGCGAACCAAGACACACTACGACAGTATGAATATCCTCGAACTCAGCGAACAAGAGATTGCACGCCGCAACTCCCTTTCTGAACTTCGCGCGCTGGGCATTGATCCCTACCCCGCGGCCGAATATCCCACCAACGCGTTCAGCGACGAAATTATTGCCAACTTTAAGGACGACGACGCGCCCCGCGAGGTGTGCATCGCCGGCCGTATGATGGGACGCCGCGTCATGGGCAAGGCTTCGTTCCTCGAACTGCTCGACTCTCGCGGCCGCATTCAGGTCTACATCACCCGCGACGACATTTGCCCCGAAGAGGACAAGACGCTCTACAACAGCGTGGTGAAAAAGCTCCTCGACCTCGGCGACTTCGTGGGCGTGAAGGGCTTCGTGTTCCGCACGAAGACCGGCGAAATCTCGGTACACGCTCGCGAAATCACCGTGTTGGCCAAGAGCCTCAAGCCGCTTCCCACCCCCAAGGAAAAGGACGGCGTGGTCTACGACGCGTTTGAGGATCCCGAACTGCGCTACCGCCGTCGTTACGTCGATCTGATCGTCAATCCGCAGGTGAAGGACACGTTCTACAAGCGTGCCAAGGCCGTCAGCACCCTGCGTGCCATCCTCGACGAGGCGGGCTACACGGAAGTGGAAACCCCCACGCTCCAAAACATCCCCGGCGGTGCTTCGGCGCGCCCCTTCGTGACGCACTTCAATGCGCTCAACCAGCAGATGTATTGCCGCATCGCCACGGAACTCTACCTCAAGCGCCTCATCGTGGGCGGCTTCGAAGGCGTGTACGAGATCGGCAAGAACTTCCGCAACGAGGGCATGGACCGCACGCACAACCCCGAGTTCACCTGCATGGAACTCTATGTGCAGTACAAGGACTACAACTGGATGATGGAATTCACCGAACAGATGCTCGAACGCATCTGCATCGCCGTGAACGGCAAGCCCGAGACGGTGGTAGACGGCAAGACCATCAGCTTCAAAGCCCCCTATCGCCGCCTGCCCATCCTCGACGCCATCAAGGAAGAAACGGGCTACGACCTCTCGGAAATGTCGGAAGACGAAATCCGCAACGTGGCCACGAAGTTGGGCATCGAAGTCGATGAGAGCATGGGCAAGGGCAAGTTGATCGACGAAATCTTCGGCGAAACGTGCGAAGGCAAGTTCATCCAGCCCACCTTCATCACCGACTATCCCGTGGAAATGTCGCCGCTGACGAAGATGCACCGCAGCAAGCCCGGTCTGACCGAGCGTTTCGAGTTGATGGTCAACGGCAAGGAATTGGCCAACGCCTACTCTGAGCTCAACGACCCCATCGACCAAGAAGAGCGTTTCGTGGATCAGATGCGTTTGGCCGACAAGGGTGACGACGAAGCGATGATCATCGACCAAGACTTCCTCCGCGCGCTCCAATACGGCATGCCCCCCACCTCGGGCATCGGCATCGGCATCGACCGCCTCGTGATGCTCCTCACCGGCCAAACGGCCATTCAGGAAGTGCTCTTCTTCCCGCAGATGAAGCCCGAGAAACTTCCCGCCAAGGACAAGGCCGAAGCCTATGTGCCTTTCGGTATTCCCGCCGATTTGGTGCCCGTGCTCCAAAAAGTGGGTTACTACTTGGTGCAAGATCTCCGCGGCGCCAACCCGCAGAAGGTGCAACAACAGATCGGCGAGGTGCTCAAGAAGTACCAGCTCGATCTGGCGAAACCCTCAGTGGCCGACATCGCCGCTTGGGTAGAAGCCCTCGGCGAATAAGCCCACCAACGACACAGCATGCGGGGTGTCCGTCGTCGGGCACCCCATTTTCTCATCGTTCAAACTCCGTCCTATGCCCGGTTTTAGTTCCTTTTTCGGATTCGGCGGATCCAACAACGAGCAGCGCGCCTCGGGAGGTTTCCCGGGGAAGATTGCCATCATCGGCAGCGGTTCGTGGGCAACGGCAGTTGCCAAAATCATGCTCGAAAGCGTACCGGAGATCTGGTGGTACGTGCGCCGCGACGAAACGATCGAAGAGTTTCGCCGCTACGAACACAACCCCACCTACCTCACCACGGTGCGTTTCCCCATGGATCGCATCCACTTCACCTCGGACATCAACGAAGTGGCCCGCGAGGCCGACACGCTCATTTTCGTCACCCCCTCACCCTACCTCAAAGCGCAACTCAAGCGCCTCAAGGTGAAGCTCCACGACAAAGTGATCATGACGGCCATCAAAGGCATCGTGCCCGACGAGAACGTGGTGTGCACGGAATACTTCCGCACAGCCTTCGGCGTGCCCGAAGACAATCTGATGGTGCTCGGCGGGCCGAGCCACGCCGAGGAGGTGGCGCTCGACCGCCTGACCTACCTCACCGTGGGGTGCAATAATATAGAACGCGCGCGCGTAATGGCCGATGTGGTGGCAAACCACTATGTGAAGACCACCGTTTCGGCCGACGTGATCGGCATCGAATATGCCGCGGTGCTCAAAAACGTCTATGCCATCGCCGCGGGCATCTGCTCGGGACTGCAATACGGCGACAACTTCCTCTCGGTGCTCCTCTCAAGTGCCGTGCAGGAAATGAACCGTTTCCTCAGTACCGTCTATCCTTTGGAACGCAATGTCTACGACAGCGCCTACCTCGGCGACTTGCTCGTGACGAGTTATTCCAACTTCTCGCGCAATCGCGTCTTCGGTCAGATGATCGGTCGCGGCTACAGCGTGAAGAGCGCGCAGATGGAAATGGAAATGATCGCCGAAGGCTACTACGGCGTGAAGTGCATGAAGTTTATCAACCGCCGCTACCACGTGAACATGCCCATTCTCGACGCGGTCTACAACATTCTCTACGAACGCGTCGCACCCACCCTCGAAATCAAGTTGCTCACCGACTCCCTCCGTTGATCGCCGCCCGATCGGCACCCCCAACTCCACACACAGACACAACAACAAAACATGGCTTTCAACATTCCCAAAAGCGATAAACCGCGCGTTGTCATTGTCGGCGGCGGTTTCGGCGGACTCAAACTGGCCAACCGCCTCAAAGGCTCCGGTTTTCAGGTCGTGCTCGTCGATCGTAACAACTACCACCAATTCCCGCCGCTCATCTATCAGGTGGCCTCGGCGGGCATTGAGCCGAGTAGCATCGCTTTCCCCTTCCGCAAGATCTTTCAACGTCGCGAAGATTTCTACTTCCGCCTCGCCGAGGTGCGCAGCGTCTTCCCCGAACAGAAGATTCTGCAAACCTCCATCGGTAAGGTGCACTACGATTACCTCGTCTTCGCCGCCGGCACCACCACCAACTTCTTCGGCAACAAAAACGTGGCTGAAAATGCCATCCCGATGAAGAACGTGAGCGAAGCGATGGGACTGCGCAACGCGCTGCTCGAAAACTTCGAACGCGCCCTCACCTGCTCGTCTGAAACCGAGCGTCAGGAACTGCTCAACGTCGTGATCGTGGGCGGTGGCGCCACCGGTGTGGAAGTGGCCGGTGCGCTGTCTGAAATGAAAAACTACGTCCTGCCGAAGGACTATCCCGACATGTCCGCCAGCTTGATGAACATCTACCTCATCGAAGCCGGCCCGCGTCTGTTGGGCGCGATGAGCGAAGAGACTTCGGAGCAGGTGAAAAAGTTCTTGCAGCGCATGGGCGTCAACGTACTCCTGAACAAGATGGTGACCGACTACACCGACCACCGCGTGCAGCTCAAAGACGGTACGCAAATCCCCACCCGCACTTTCATTTGGGTGAGCGGTGTGGCGGCCGAGAGCGTCGGCAACCTCCCGGAAGCGCACATCGGACGCGGCGGACGCATCATCGTCGACAAATATAACCGCGTCGAAGGGCTCGACGGCATCTTTGCCATCGGCGACCAGTGCATCATGCCCGAAGGCGACCCCAAATGGCCGGGCGGTCACCCGCAGTTGGCGCAAGTGGCCATTCAGCAGGGGCAACTCCTCGCGCGCAACCTCAAAGCGACCCTCAAAGGCAAACCGCTCAAAGGTTTCCGCTACAAGAACCTCGGCACGATGGCCACCGTAGGCCGCAACCGCGCAGTAGCCGAGTTCAGCACGATGAAGATGGCCGGTTTCTTCGCGTGGCTCATGTGGCTCATTGTGCACCTGCGCAGCATCCTCGGCATCCGCAACAAGACGGTCGTGCTCTTCAACTGGATTTGGAATTATTTCTCCTACGCACAATCACTGCGCCTCATCGTCTACGCCCGCAAGGCGAAAGAAGTCATCGACCGACAGGCGCGTTTGGCCTCTCAACACTGGGGACGCGACCTGCAAAGCGAAGGCATCGACGCCGAAGAGCGCGCCGAAGCGGCCCAGTCCTCCTCTTCTCCGACTACGCAAGCGCCGCAGGGCTAAACACCCGACGCGTCGCTGCGATAATAACTATTCCCAATGGTTCAACCCTCTTCCTCAACACCTCGCCGCGCCCTCGTGGTACTCAGCGGCGGACAAGATTCCACCACCTGCCTCTTCTGGGCGCTCAAGCACTTCGACGAAGTCCACGCGCTGAGCTTCACCTACGGACAGAAACACACCCACGAGGTGGAAATCGCCAAGGCGATCTGCGCCGAACAACAGGTGCCCTATGAAGTGATGGATGTGCCTCTCCTCGGACAACTCGGCAGTAATTCGCTCACCGATACCACCTTGGAGATGGACACCGACAAACCTGCCGGCGGCCCGCCCAACACTTTCGTGCCGGGTCGCAATCTCTTCTTCCTCAGCATCGCCGCCGTCTATGCTCGCGAGCGCGGTATCTTCGATCTCGTCACGGGAGTTGGCCAAACAGACTTCTCCGGCTATCCCGACTGCCGCGACAACTTCATCAAGAGCCTCAACGTCACGCTCAATCTGGCCATGGACGAGCAGTTTCGCCTGCACACGCCGCTCATGTGGCTCGACAAAGCCGAAACGTGGGCGATGGCAGATCAGCTGGGCGTGCTCGACCTCATTCGCACGCGCACCCTCACTTGTTACAACGGCGTGGTGGGAGACGGCTGCGGCCACTGTCCGGCCTGCAAACTGCGCCGCGAAGGGCTCGAAACCTATTTGAAATCCAAAGTTTAATCTCCTTCTCTCTCGATTATGTCTCAACGCGAAACTGAAGGTTTGCAACATCTGGGCAGCCAAGGTACTCAATATCCCGACGACTACGCACCCGAAGTGCTCGAAACCTTCATCAACAAGCACCCCGACAACGACTATTGGGTGCGCTTCAACTGTCCGGAGTTCACTTCGCTCTGCCCCATCACCGGACAACCCGACTTTGCCGAGATTCGCATCTCCTACATCCCGGGCGAACGCATGGTGGAGAGCAAGAGTCTGAAACTCTATCTCTTCTCGTTCCGCAATCACGGTGATTTCCACGAAGATTGCGTCAATGTCATCATGAAAGACCTCGTTCGCCTAATGGAGCCCAAATACATCGAGGTCACCGGTCTGTTCACTCCCCGCGGCGGCATCAGCATCTTCCCCTACGCCAACTACGGACGCCCCGGTACAAAGTTCGAAGCCCTCGCCGACGAACGTCTTCGCCGCCACGACATGTAAAAAACGCTCTCCGTCATGAACAATTTCCGCAACGTCCTACAAAAGCTCTGGAGCTATCGCTTTCCGGCTCTCCTGATTTACTTCTTTGTGATGGCCGGTTTCTTCGGCGAATACAATTTCTACGAGTATTGGTCGCTGAAGCGCCAGAATATGGAGTATGCCGAGCGCGTGGCACAGTACCACAAGGAGTATGAACACGACACGCGCGAACTGCGCATGCTCGAAACCTCTGCCGCAGCGGTCGAAAAGGTGGCGCGCGTGAACTTGCTCATGAAAAACGAGAACGAAGACGTCTACGTTGTCGTCGAAGAGTGACACACAACTACATTGGCGGTGTGAAGTCGTCCCTCCGTGTTCGACTTCGCACCGCCTTTTCTCCACTCCTTTCCCCTTTCTCCATTCGTCCCCCGGATCTCACTGCTCATGAAGCCACTTTCTCATCTGCAATCCCTTGCTTTCACACTCGGCGGCCTCCTTTTGCTCGCCGGTGCCCTCCTTCCCATGGTGCCCACGCTGTCGCACTACGGTCCTTATGTGTTCAGCGCCGGTGCCCTCCTCTTCGGCACGCTGCAACTGGTGCAACGCTACGACGGACGCAGCATCACCGTGCGCCGCTTGCGCCGTCAACAGGTGCTCGGCGCCCTCCTGCTCATGATTTCGGCCTGCTTGATGCTCGCCGCCGAGTCGCGCCTGTTGCCTCTCCGCGGAGGTGAATGGAAGATCACGCTGGCCGTGGCCGCTGTGCTCGAACTCTACACCGCGTTTCGTCTGCCTGCTGAATTAGACAAGGAAGACAACAACTAACGACGCCTCCTTTTCCTCTAAGCGCCGCATTGTCCTGTTCGACAATGCGGCGCTTGCTTTTTATACGGCACTGCCGGCCGTCGGGAGTCTCGGGCGCGGCAGCAGTTTCTCGTCGTTTCGGCTCGTTCGCCCGAGGGCGAGAAAGAAGGAAGCGTTCCTCCTTTTACGCTGATCGCTTTTCTCCCACCCTGCCCTCAACTTAAGGGCAAGTTGCATCTGCTCTCAACGCAAACATCCCCCGCTTTCCTTAGAAAACGAGGGATGCCTATCAAGTAGAGTGTACTCTCAGTGCTACTGACTGCTTAGAAGTTGTAGTAGAAGCCGAGGTTCACGTCCGTAGTGCTGAAGCGGTAGCCGTATTGCTCTACTTCGTTGCGCTTGCTGTAACCGAGTTCACCGAAGCTGGCCACGAAGAACCAGTTGCGGTTGAGGTCTACAGAGATACCGGGGCGTACGCCAACCGACCAACCGAACTTGCTGCCGGACTGTGCTTCAGTCGAAGCCCAGTTGAAGCCGAGTGCACCATCAAAGATGAAGCTAACGGCGCCCACATGGCAAGCCGTGTAACGGAGGTAGGGGTTGAATTCGAAAACCGACGTGTTGTTCTTGTCCCCCTTGGGATCGTTCAACGAGTAGTTGATCGAAGTACCGAGCGCGAAGTCCTTGTTGAGCTTGTAACCGATTTCGGGAGCAAGCGTCACTTCCGTTTTCTCGTCTTTCGTGCTCCAAAGACCGAGCTTACCGCCGAGGTATACTTGTGCATCAGCTGCGAGCGTGCCGCCAACGAGGGCGAGTGCGAGTACGATTTTCTTCATTGTCGTAATCTTTTAAGTGTTTGTGGATAGAACCGCTTCAGTTTCTCCTCATCTGTCGTTAACGAGAAAAGTAAAACTTTCAATTAGCGATTCGTTTACGGGGACGAAAATAGGCAGTTTGCGGTTCGCCCACAAAAAACGAAAGACTTTTTACGACACAAACAAGTTTTTTTCAGACAATATGACAACGAATCTTGGCAAATCGGCCATTTCGCACAGTCAGAAACGGCAACATCGCACACTTCAAGCCAACTTGCAGTGTGCGATGTCGCAAATGAGTAGCGCCAAGCGCGAATGTCGCAGAGGATCTTCTGCGATCAGAAGATGAACTTCACCACATCATTGAAGATGCCCAAGGCCATCAACGCCAACACGAAGTAGAAACCCACCGTATTCACGCGTTCGATCACCTTGTCGGAAAATCTGCGGCGCGTGATCATTTCGAGCAACGTAATAAAGATGTATCCACCGTCGAGCATGGGGATGGGCAGGAAGTTCATGAAGGCCAACATCAGCGAGATGAAGGCAGTGAGCTGCCAGAAGGCCGCCCAGTTCCACGCAGCGGGGAAGAGGCTACCGATGGTGCCGAACGATCCCACGCTCTTCATGCCCTCCGAAGAGAAGATGTAGCGCAAATCGCTCACATAGCCCGAAAGCACCTTCCATCCGTGGGCGGCGCCGGCCGGGAAACAGCTCGCCAAATCATAATGTATCGTGTCGGCGCGGTAGTCCATCAGCACATTGTGCTTAAAGACGCCGAGTTTTCCCTCGGGGGTGAGGGAGAAGCGGAGCGTGTCGGCCGTCGTGGCGCCGCGGTGCTTCACCACGAGCGTCGTGGCCAACAATTTCGGATTCACCTTGCCTTGTGCCGCCGTGATACGGTCCTGCACCACACCGAGGTGCTCGTCGATTTGGTTCCAAGTCGTCACCGCTTTGCCGTTAATGGCCACAATGCTGTCGCCGGGGCGCACACCGGCTTTTGCTGCGGGGCTTCCGGTCATGGCCGAGTCCACCACCGAAGGCAAAGTCAGGGCAACGAAGGGCGGTTGCTCCTTGAGCATTTTGAGCAAATCCACACGGCCGTCGACATTCACCGTGGTCGGGCGACCATCGCGCAACACATGGATGACTTTCGCCTTACCCAGATCGCGCAACAGCTGCGCGTTGTCGAGATACGTGTAGTTTTTATCGTCGGCGCCCACAATCAAGTCACCGTCGCGGAAACCCATTTCCTTCGCTGTGGAGTTGAAGGAATAACCGTGCTGCACGGCCGTCACCGGCGTACGCTGTTCGCCCCACGTCAAGAGGATCATGGCATAAATAAAGAGCGCCACCAAGAAATTGACCAACACACCGCCCACCATGACGAGCAAACGCTGCCAAGCCGGCTTGTTTTTGAAGAGTTGGTCGGCCGGCACCTCGGCTTCTTCGCGCTTCACCGCGTCGGCATCGGTGCTTTCGTCCACCATGCCCGCGATATCCACATAACCGCCGAAGGGCAACCAACCGATGGCGAATTGGGTGCCGCCCCATGTGCCGAGGGGCAACGCCATGCGCTTACCGCCCTTCCAAAAATCGAAAAACAGACAAAAGCGGTGCACGCGAATCCCGAAGAGCTTCGCAAAGAAAAAGTGTCCGCCCTCATGCAGAATGACGAGCAGCGAAATGCTGAGCACCAATTGGAGAGCTTTGATCAAAAATGTTTCCATCTAAAAGAACTTGCAGAGTTTTTTGAATTTAATGATTGAGGTAATCGGCCACGAGTCGACGCACCTCGGCATCGGAGGCAAGATAGTCGTCGAGCGAAGCGCGAGAGCAGCGTGTGGCGTCGGCCATGGCGCGACGAATCAAGCGCGGAATATCGAGAAAACCGATGGCGTCGCGTCGGAACGCCGCGTTGGCCACTTCATTGGCCGCGTTCACCACACAAGGCAGGTTGCCGCCGGTTTCGATGGCCTCGTAAGCGATGCGCAGGCAGTCGAATTTGTCAAAATCGGGGCGCTCGAACGTGAGACGGCTGAGGGCGGCCAGATCCAAACGCTCACCGCTGAGCGACAAACGGCGCGGGAACGACAAGGCATATTGAATGGGCAGGCGCATATCGGGCACGCCGAGCTGCGCTTTCACGCCCCCATCGGCCAGTTGCACCGCACTGTGCACGATGCTCTCGGGATGTACCACCACTTCCACTTGTTCGGGAGTGAGACCAAAAAGCCACTTTGCTTCAATCATCTCGAAGCCTTTATTCATCATCGTCGCGATGTCAATGGTAATCTTCGCACCCATCTCCCAATTGGGATGCTGCAAAGCCTGTGCCGCAGTGACGGTTTGGAGTTGTTCGAGGGAGAATTTGCGGAAAGGTCCGCCAGAAGCGGTGAGCAACACTTTGTCAATGGCATTGCCATCTTCGCCCACCAGGCATTGAAATATCGCACTGTGCTCGCTGTCTACGGGAAGAATTGCCACGCGCTCCCGAATAGCTAGCTCGGTAATCAGTTCTCCTGCCACCACCAACGTCTCTTTGTTGGCGAGAGCAATCGTTTTGTGCGCTTCTATCGCAGCGATTGTGGGGCGAAGTCCGGCAAATCCCACCATAGCTGTGACCACCGTGTCCACATCTTGGAGACGCGCCACGTCGCAAAGGGCTTCTGCACCCGTCCACACCTTGATAGGGAGGTCGGACAAGGCAGAGTTTACTTTGTCATATAGACTTTCGTCGGCTATCACCACCACTTCGGGCTGAAACTCTCGCGCTTGCTGGATGAGCAAATCCGAGTTG
>ERZ773233.1251-NODE-1251-length-14888-cov-85.294748_pt1 | contig 14888 bp, 10 predicted proteins | sample MGYA00580991_ERZ773233 | MGnify/ENA primary metagenome ERZ773233 (study PRJEB29015, sample SAMEA2738178) | human oral metagenome | biome: human oral; feature: human-associated habitat; material: saliva | place: China | collected 2161 ...
TCGACGAGGCCGGGTGCACGGGATACCCGGACCGCACGGGTGCCTTCGTGACGGCGAAGAAGTGCAGGGTGCGCGGAGCCTTCTCCCGCGAGGCCTTCTCCAACCAGCAGGCCAAGATCGTCGCCGCCATCAACGCGCTCGGGGCCGACGTGGTCGCCCTGGAGGAGATCGAAAACCCCCGCGCCGTCGGGAGCGGCACGGACCGCGACGCGTCCCTGGCCCGCTTGGTCGATGCTCTCAACGAGGCGGCGGGGGCTGGGACGTGGGCCTACGTGCCCTCCCCGCCGATCATCCCGGCGGACGAGGACGTCATCCGCGTCGCCTTCATCTACAAGCCCACACGCGTCAGCCCCGTCGGGTCCTCCGTTATCCACGATGACCCGGCCTTCACGGGCCTGGCGCGCCAGCCCCTCGCCCAAGAGTTCGCTCGCGTGAGCCTCGAACGCGCCGCTGCCCCCACCTTCGTGGTCATCGCCAACCACTTCAAGTCAAAGGGCTCCGTGCCCGAGGGCGCACCCGCCGGCAACGCGGACAACGGGGACGGACAAGGCAACGCGAACGCGATCCGCGTCGCCCAAGCCAGGGCGCTGGCCTCCTTCGCGGCGCGCTACGCCGACAAGCCCACGCTGCTGGTCGGCGACTTCAACTCCTACTCGCAGGAGGATCCGATCAAGGCCCTGGAAGGCGCCGGGTGGGCGCGCGTGTCCGGCGCGGGCCCTGCCTCCTATGTGTATTCGGGCCGTTCGGGCTCCCTCGACCACGTCTTCGCCAACGCCGCCGCCAAGCCCTTCCTGGCTGGGGTGACCAGCTGGGCCGTCAACGCCCAGGAGTCCATCGCCTTCGAGTACTCGCGCGCGGGCATGAACGCGCACCTGTCGGTCGAGGCCGACAACCCCTACCGCTCCTCGGACCACAACCCCGAGATCATCGGGCTGAGGCTCCTCGACGGAGCACCCACGCCGGGCGATGAGCCAGCGCCAGCGGTGACGCCAGGCCCGGAAACGGGCCCCACCCCGAGGCCCGCGACGAGCCCGGCCCCCGCCGGGCCCCGACCACATCGCGCCTCCACCTCCGCACCGCGCGTGACCACACGGGCTGCCACGGCCTCGTCCCGCGGAAAGAGCCCGGAGAACCGCGCCTCTCCCGCGAGCGCCCGGGCCCTCGCGCGCACCGGTGCGGACTCCGACCGGGCAATTGGCATCGGGATCCTCCTCGCTGCCATCGGCGGTGGCCTCATCCTCGTCTCGCGCCGTCGCCGCCGCGGCTGACACCACGAACTCCACACCCACCACGCAGGACGCGGCTTCGGTGCCGCCCCCGATGAAAGGAACACACCCATGCGCAGACCATGGACTCGCCTCGCGCTCGCCTCGGCGGCCGCCCTCTCCCTGGCCTCCCTGCCCGCAACCGCGCTCGCGGCCCCGCAGGACGAGGCCGCACAGGACGAGGCCGCGCCGATCACCCTGGACCTGTACACCCTCACGGACGTGCACGGGCATATCCAGCAGGTCACCAAGAAGGGCGTCGTGCGAGAGGCCGGGTTGCCCGCGATGAACTGTTACCTGAAGAAGGCGCGCGAGACGAACCCGAACTCGTCTTTCACGCTGCTGGGCGACAACATTGGGGCGTCCCCCTACATTTCCGGCGCGCTCAACGACAACCCGACCATCGCGGCCCTCAACACGATGAATCCGCTGGCCTCCACGATCGGTAACCACGAGCTGGACATGGGGCAGGCCGTCTTTAAGCAGCGTGTTGACGGCTCCAACCCGAGCGAGTATGTGCAGGCGACCTTCCCGTACCTGGGGGCCAACATCGAGGGGATGGGCACCTACGGGGACGGCACCCCCTACCTCGGGGACTACAAGCTGTGGACGTCGCCCTCGGGCATGAAGGTCGCTTTCATCGGGGCGATCGCTCAGGACGTGCCCTACAAGCTCAGTCCCGGAACGACGGAGGGCCTGACCTTTAGCGACCCGATTGCACGCATCAACTCGCTGGCCGCATCTCTCAAGGGCAGCGGCACGGCAGACGTTGTCATCGCCATGCTCGACGACGACGTGAAGAACAACTACACGAAGGTCGGCAAGGACGTCGACGGCCTCATGGGCGGGGACACGCACGTGCCCTACGAGTTCGACCACGTCAACTCGGTGGAGCACTTCGAGTCCGCGAACCCGCGCCTGGCGGGCATCGCGTCGGGATCCTACACCGACAACCTGGGCCTGATTCGCCTGACGATTGACCCGGCGACGCGGCAGGTAACCAGCGCCGACTCGATCCTCATCCCGGCCGCCGAGGTCGCCCAGTGCGGCGCGGACCCCGACACCCAGGCAATCGTTGATAAGGCCGAGGCTGACTCGAAAGAAGCTGGCAAGCGCGTCGTCGCCACCGGCTACACGACACCCTTCATGCGCGGTGTCTTCACGACCCCCGGCGGGCTGACTGAGCCGGGCTCGAACCGCGGCATCGAGTCCTCCCTCGGTGACCTGGTGGCTGACTCCTTGCGTGAGATGATCCTCACCCCGGATGGGAAGAGCGTCGATATCGGCATGATCAACGCGGGAGGCCTGCGCGAAGACCTCGTGCCGAACGAAGACGGCACAATCACCTATGCGCAGACCTACGAGGTCGAACCCTTCTCCAACGAACTCGGTTACGTGACCCTCAAGGGATCTGACTTCAAGGACGCGCTCGAACAGCAGTGGAAGAGTGACCTGAACTCGCAGAACTCTCGTCCTATGCTCAAGCTCAGTCTGTCCTCGAACGTGCGCTACACCTACGACCCGGCGAAGCCCGACGGACAGCGCATCACGTCGGTGACGATCAATGGTGAGCCGCTGAAGGCTGATGGGACCTACACGGTTGGGTCCGTGAACTTCCTGCTGGATGGCGGAGATTCCTTCGAGGCCCTCACCCGCGGGGGAGCAACCGTGACGAACGGAAACTTGGACCGCGACTCCTTCAACGATTACTTGGCGCGCCACTCGGGCGTCGCGGACCGGGCTGCGGGCGCCTCGGGTGGCCTGACCCCGCGCGAGGCCAAGTCCTCCATCGGCCTGACCCTGCCCACGGATCCCGTCGCCGACGGCTCGACCGTGACGATCCCGCTGCGCGGCCTCTCTTTCTCGGAGGGGCCTTCGATCACGCGCAAGGTGCGCGTGAGTGCGGGCGGTCCCGAGGCCGTGGCCGAGGTCGATAACTCCCTCGTGGACGCGCACGCCTCCGACGCTGCCGCAATCATTACGACGGATGGTGCGGGCCAGGCGACGGTGAGCGTCACGGTCGTGGGTGCGTGTGAGGGTAAGGCGGCCGGCGAGGTCGTGAATGTGCCGCTGACGGTCGCCACCGACTTCGCCACCGTCGTCGAGGCCGGGGATGGCCTGACGATTCCGGTGACCTGTGCGGGCACTGAGGCCCCTGTGCCGGCCCCGTCCCCGTCGGCCAACGCGGACCAGGGGGCTGCCCCCGGCGCGGGTGCTCCTGCTTCCACGAAGAAGCCGAACGCTGGCGGTCCTCGTGGGGCCATCGCACGCACGGGTGCTGATACCCGGGGACTGCCTGTCGCGTTCCTCCTGGCCGCGGTCGGTGTCGCCGCGCTCTGGCTGCGTCGTTCTCAAATCGTTACCAGCAGGTAAGCGATTTGCCTTGACGTGATGGTGGTGGTGCGGGACACTTGGATACAGCGTAACTGCTGGTTCGCATGATTGGTACTATCGTGCGATAGTGTGAGAAATTCGTTCCCGCACCACCATCAATACGCAAGAGACTCGCGTCGCTAGAGAGAGATATTCATGAAGCAGTCCGTCAAATTTGCCGCCGCTATGGGCGCGCTCACACTCGCCTTGACCGCGTGTGCTGGAAATGGAAATGTGGCCCAGCAGTCTGATGGGGCCGCAGCTGAGCTTCCCTTCAAGGCATGCGCCGTCTCAGACACCGGCGGCTGGCAGGACAAGTCCTTCAACCAGTCCGCCTACGACGGGCTGATGGAGGCTAAGTCGTTCCTGGGGGTGACAGTCGATACCGCTGAATCCGACACGGTGGAAGACTTCACTGGCAACGTCGAGAAGATGGTTGACGACAGCTGCACGCTGATCATCGGTGTCGGCTTCCACCTCGAACCGGCCGTCCACGAGTCTGCCTTGAAGCACACGGACCGCAACTACGCCCTCATTGACTCCACGTTCTCCGACGGCACCAACCCCGTTGTTCTTGAGAATGGTCGCCCGCTGCTCTTCAACACCTCCGAGGCCGCCTACCTGGCGGGCTATGCCTCGGCCGCGATGACGAAGACGGGTAAGGTCGCCACCTTCGGCGGTGCTCAGATCCCCGCCGTGACCGTGTTCATGGACGGGTTTGCTGATGGTGTGAACGCTTACAACCAGGCCAAGGGCACCTCCGTGCAGGTGCTGGGCTGGGACAAGGAAACCCAGACCGGCGCGTTCACCGACTCCTTCGACGATCAGTCGCTGGGCCTGCAGCAGGCGCAGCAGTTCATCTCGGAGGGCGCTGACATCATCATGCCCGTCGCCGGCGCCGTGGGCCTGGGCGCTGCCGCGGCTGCCAAGAGCAGTGGAAACACGCTGATCGTTGGCGTGGATACCGACTGGTACGAGGCCAACCCCCAGTACTCCTCGATCGTACTGACCTCCGTTCGCAAGGAGATCGGTGCCGCAGTCGAGCAGGCCATTCAGGATTCGACCAAGGGGAAGTTCACCTCGGATCCCTACGTGGGCACGCTGGCCAACGGCGGCGTCTCGCTTGCTCCCTTCCATGACTTCGAGGCTCAGGTCCCCATGGAGGTCAAGCAGGAGATCAGCAAGCTGACCGAACAGATCAAGAAGGGAACACTGGTCATCGAATCGGAGAACGCTCCGAAGTAAGCCTTCTGGCCTCTCGCTGGCGGCCAGATGATCACCTAATCGTTATCAAAGCGAGAACAATCAGTCCTTGACAGGGACTGAGACGGCGCGGGACACTCGGATCAGACGTAAAAGTCGACTCATGCAAATGTTCGCACGCACGCTGCGAACAGGGTCCGAGCCCGCGCCGTCATTGATTCATTGAAGAATCCGCATCAACAAAGGAACATACTCATGAAGCACCTCACGAAGCTCGTCGCTGCGGCGGGCATTGCATCGCTCGCACTGTCCGCATGTGGCGGCGGGGGAAGCGCCGGCGGGTCCGGCGGTGGCTCTGGCGAGGCCAAGGACGCTGCCTCCTTCAAGGCCTGCGCGGTCTCCGACGCCGGCGGCTGGGACGACAAGTCCTTTAACGAGTCCGCGTACAATGGCCTCACGAGTGCCCAGACCAAGCTGGGCATCAAGATCAACACGGCTGAGTCCAGCTCTGACACCGACTTCGCTCCCAACGTCGAGGCCATGGTCTCCGATGGCTGCAACCTGATCATCGGCGTCGGCTTCAACCTCGAGCAGGCGATCCACAAGTCTGCGGAGGACAACACGGACGTGCACTACGCCCTGATTGACTCCAGCTTCTCCGACGGCTCCAACCCCGTCACCCTCGACAACGGTCGTCCGCTCCTGTTCAACACGGCTGAGGCCGCGTTCCTGGCGGGCTACGCCGCTGCGGGCATGACGCAGACGGGTAAGGTCGCCACCTTCGGCGGCATGCAGATCCCCTCGGTGACGGTCTTCATGGATGGATTCGCCGACGGCGTTGACGCCTACAACAAGGCCAAGGGCACCTCCGTGCAGCTGCTCGGCTGGGACAAGGCTGCGCAGAACGGCTCGTTCACACAGAACTTCGACGACCAGACCCTGGGCAAGGAGCAGGCTCAGCAGTTCATCTCGCAGGGCGCTGACATCATCATGCCCGTCGCCGGCCCCGTGGGCCTGGGTGCCGCGGCGGCCGCCAAGGCCGACGGCAACACCTTCATCATCGGCGTGGACTCCGACTGGTACGAGGCCAACCCCGACTACTCCTCGATCGTTCTGACCTCGGTCATGAAGGAGATCGGCGCCTCGGTCGAGCAGGCCATCAAGGACTCCGTCGATGGCAAGTTCACCTCGGATCCGTACGTGGGCACGCTGGCCAACGGTGGTGTCTCCATCGCTCCCTTCCACGATTTCGATGCGAAGGTCTCCGATGAGCTCAAGTCTGATCTGAACAAGCTCGCGGACGATATCAAGTCCGGCGACCTGAAGATCGAATCGCAGAACGCCCCGAAGTGATGTCCCTGTGGTGGGGCTGTCGGCAAGTGTGTCGGAAGCCCCACCCGAATTTTGGGAGCCTATCGCGCGCCTGTATGGGGGAAGGTCGAAGGAATGAAACTAGAGCTGCGGGGGATCACGAAAAGGTTTGGTCCCCTCACCGCCAATGACTCGATCAACTTGACGATCGAGGAGGGGCACATCCACGCCCTGCTCGGAGAGAACGGAGCGGGCAAGTCCACACTCATGAACGTCTTGTACGGGATGCATCAGCCCGATGAAGGGCAGATCCTCATCGACGGGGTGCCCGTGACGTTCAAGGGACCGGGCGACGCGGTCGCCGCGGGTATCGGCATGGTGCACCAGCACTTCATGCTGATTCCGGTCTTTACCGTGGCCGAGTCGATTGCGCTCGGCTTTGAGCCGACGGGTCCCGCCGGCATCATCAGCCGCGAGCGCGCGCGCAAGACTGTGCGCGAGGTGTCAGCGCGATTCGGATTCGACCTGGATCCCGATGCGCTGATCGAGGATCTGCCGGTTGGTGCGCAGCAGCGCGTCGAGATCGTCAAGGCGCTGTCGCGTCAGGCGAAGGTTCTCATCCTGGATGAGCCGACGGCCGTGTTGACCCCGCAGGAGACGGATGAGCTGATGACGATCATGCGTCAGCTCGCCGATTCGGGGACGTCGATCGTGTTCATCACCCACAAGCTGCGCGAAGTGCGCGCGGTCGCCGACGAGATCACGGTGATTCGACGCGGAAAGGTTGTGGGCGAGGCGTCGCCTACCGACTCCGAGGCCTCCCTGGCCTCCCAGATGGTGGGCCGCGAAGTGCTCATGCGCGTCGACAAGGAGCCGGCGCGCCCTCGCGGCGGGGGCCTCATCTTCGACGACGTATCCCTGCTGGGGGCGAACGGCGTTCCCGAGCTCGATCACGTGTCCTGCCAGGTCCAGCGCGGCGAGATCCTCGCGGTCGCCGGCGTGCAGGGCAACGGGCAAACTGAGCTCGCCGAGGCGATCCTGGGTCTGCGTATTCCCGACAACGGCACGATTACCCTGGAGGGTGCGGATATCACGCGCGCCAAGCCCCGTAAGTCCCTGGAGGCGGGCCTCGGGTTCATCCCGGAGGACCGCTCAACGGACGGCATTATTGCGTCCTTCTCGATTGCGGACAACCTGGTCTTGGACCAGTTCGATGCCGCCGATTTTGCCGTCGGCCCGGTGCGTAAGCTGGGCGTGGTCGCCCGCAACGCGCGCGAGAAGCAGGACGAGTACGACATTCGCCTGACGTCGATCACCGACCCAATTTCGTCCCTGTCGGGAGGCAATCAGCAAAAGGTCGTCGTCGCGCGCGAAATGTCACGGGACTTGAACCTGCTGGTAGCCAACCAGCCCACGCGAGGCGTGGACGTCGGGTCGATCGAGTTTATTCACCGCAGGATCGTGGACACGCGCGACCAAGGCTGCGCGGTACTGCTGATTTCGTCGGAACTGGACGAGGTCGTGGCCCTGGCTGATCGGATCGCGGTCATGTATCGCGGCCGGATTGTCGGCATTGTTCCGCCGGACACCGGGCGCGACGTTATGGGTCTCATGATGGCGGGTGTTCCCCTGGACGAGGCCATGGCGACCTCGTCCACGAGCGGCGTTGGTAGCGACGTGGAGGGGCAGGAGAAGTGATGAGTAAGAAAAACACCGCTTCCCTCGGTGTGTTCACGAGGATCGTTGGTTCTCAGTGGTTTGTCTCGGTGATCTCGGTCGTGATCGCCTTCTTGATTGGCGCGATTCTCATCGCCATGACCGGCGCGTCGGTGACGGATGCCTACTACGCGATGTTCCGCGGCGCGATCGTGGACCCGCAGGCATCGACCTTCGTGCGAACGATTAAGCCGCTGATGGATTCGGTGTACTTTGCGATTCCGCTGATCATCTCGGGTCTGGGCCTGGCTTTCGGCTTCCGCGCGGGCCTGTTCAACATTGGCGGTAAGGGCCAGATGATTGCCGGTGCGCTCGCGGCCGTGTGGGTGGGTTTCTCGCTGAGCTTGCCTCCGGTGGTGCACACCCTCGTTGCGCTGGCGGCCGCGATTGTCGCGGGCGCCGCCTACGGTGGTATCGCTGGCGTCTTGAAGGCTAAGACGGGTGCCAACGAGGTGATCGTGACGATCATGCTCAACTCGATTGCGACGCTGGCTCTGGGTTATGTGCTGACCCAGAAGGCGTGGCAGAAGCCCAATTCGAATCAGCCCATCACTCCCAACGTTGCGGATTCGGCTGCCTTGGCCAAGCTGATGAGCGGTCCGATCAAGCTGCACTGGGGCCTGATCGTCGCGATTGTCGCGCTCGCTGTGTTCTGGTTCCTGATGGAGCGTTCCACGCTGGGCTTCCAGATTCGCGCGGTCGGCGCGAACGCGGCTGCGGCCCGCACGGCCGGTATTTCGGTCGAGCGCATCACGGCGGTCACGATGATGATCTCGGGCGCGTTCCTGGGATTGGCGGGCGCGAACGAGGCCTTGGGTACTCTCGGGTACGTCTCGCGTGACGTGGCCGGTTCGATTGGTTTCGACGCGATCACGGTGGCCCTGCTGGGTCGTAACAAGGCGTGGGGAACGTTTGGTGCCGGCCTGCTCTTTGGTGCGTTCAAGGCGGGCGGTTACGCGATGCAGGCCAAGGACGTGCCGATCGACATGATTTTGATCCTGCAGGCTGTGATCGTGTTGCTGATCGCCGCGCCGGCGTTGGTGCGGTGGCTGTTCAGGCTTCCCGACGCCAAGCGCCTGGCAGCCAGTGGAAAGGGGAACGACGATGCGCACAAGTGAGAAGGACACGCAGGTTTTGGCCAAGCGCTCCTGGAAGCTTCCTGGCGTGTACGTGGCCGCCAGCGTCCTGGCGCTGGTTTTCAGTTTCTCGACACACGGTGACGTCACGATTCGACTCAACGACAAGTCGCAGTCCTACACGATCCCCGACATCGTCACGGCTGGTGCCCCGATCATCTGGGTGCTTACCGCCCTGATTCTCGTGATCACGGCGTGGACGCTGGCCAGCACGATCCGGCGCGTTGAGGGCCCGTCGTGGGCCCGCACAGTGGGGATGGTCGTCGTCGGCGTGTCCACGATCCTGGGCTTCCTGCTCTACGCTGGCTCGGATTCGACCGGTGCGGTGACGCTGACCTCGACCTTGGTCTCGACGGTGGCGATTTCGACGCCGCTGATTTTCGGTTCGCTCTCGGGCGTGATCTCCGAGCGCGTCGGCGTCGTCAACATCGCGATTGAGGGCGACCTGCTGGTTGGCGCGTTCGCGGGTGTCATGGCTGCCTCCTACTTCCAGACCCCCTACGCGGGCCTGGTGGCGGCTCCGCTGGCCGGCGCGTTGCTGGGCTCCCTGCTGGCGCTCTTCTCCGTGAAGTACGGGGTTGACCAGATCATCGTCGGCGTCGTTCTGAACGTGCTGGCTCTTGGCCTGACGACCTTCCTGTACGGGACGATCATGAAGGCAGATCAGGGTGCTCTGAATACGAACCGCTACTCCCTCAGCGACATCAAGATCCCTGGGCTGTCTGAGATTCCGGTGATCGGTCCGGTGCTCTTCGACCAGTCGATCCTCGTCTACCTCATGTACGCGGCCGTTATCGCGCTGGCGTTCTTCCTGTTCCGTTCCCGCTGGGGCCTGCGTCTGCGGGCCTGCGGCGAGCACCCGCGCGCGGCCGACACTGTCGGTATCAACGTGGGGCGCACGCGCACGGTGAACACGATCCTGGGTTCGGCCTTCGCTGGCCTGGGTGGCGCGTTCTTCACGATCGGGTCGGGACTGGCGTTCACGGACAACATCTCCGCGGGCAACGGCTACATCGCCCTGGCGGCGATGATCCTGGGCAAGTGGAACCCGGTGGGTGCCATGGGAGCGGCCGTCATGTTCGGCTTCGCGCAGGCCCTGGCACGCATGCTGCCCAACATTGAGCCCGCGATCCCCGCCGACCTGGTGTCGATGATCCCCTACGTGGTGACGATCATTGCCGTGGCTGGATTCGTCGGGAAGTCTCGCGCCCCCGCGGCCGAGAACATCCCCTACGTGAAGTGAGAGGCACGGTCACGATGGCACAGCTCGATTGGGACGCCCTGCTGGGCGCGGCCATCGACGCGATGACCCGCGCCTACTGCCCCTACTCCCATTTCCCTGTTGGGGCCGCGGGCCTGACGGACGACGGGCGCATCGTCAGCGGATGCAACGTCGAAAACGCGAGCTACGGGGCGACGCTGTGCGCCGAGTGCGGCATGGTCTCCGACCTGATCCGCACCGGCGGCGGCACGCTCGTCGCGGTCGTCGCCGTCAACGGGGAGCGCGTGCCGGTCGCCCCGTGCGGGCGCTGCCGCCAGCTCATCTACGAGCATGGAGGACCGGCATGCCAGGTTCTTATGCCCGGGGGCGTCGCCGACATGACGCAGGTCCTGCCCGGCGCCTTTGGCCCACACGACCTGGAGGAGGCGGCATCTCGCCTTGCCCCCAGGCCAGATAGTGCGTCCGACCCGGCCCAGGCCTCGTCGGAAGAGAAAGAAGGAACGAATGGCACTCTTTGATGCCGTTGACATCATCCGCACGAAGCGGGATGGGGGCGTCTTGACCCCCGACCAGATCGACTGGACGATCGACGCCTACACCAACGGCGTCGTCAAGGACGAGCAGATGGCCGCCCTGGCCATGGCGATCTTCCTGCGCGGAATGGACCGCGCGGAGATCGCCCGCTGGACGGACGCGATGATCCGCTCGGGCGCGCGCATGGACTTTTCCTCCATTGGCAAGCCAACCGCCGATAAGCACTCCACGGGCGGCGTGGGCGACAAGATCACGCTGCCCCTGGCCCCGCTGGTCGCCTGCTTCGGTGTGGCCGTCCCGCAGCTGTCGGGCCGAGGCCTGGGGCACACGGGCGGTACCCTCGACAAGCTCGACGCCATCCCCGGGTGGCGCGCGCAGCTGTCCAACGAGGAGATCATGACTCAGCTGGGGTCCGGCTGCGGCGCGGTCATCTGCGCGGCCGGATCAGGCCTGGCTCCCGCGGACAAGAAGCTCTACGCGCTGCGCGACATCACCTCGACCGTGGAGTCGATCGCGCTGATTGCGTCGTCGATCATGAGCAAGAAGATCGCCGAGGGCACGGGCGCCCTGGTCCTGGACGTGAAGGTCGGCTCGGGTGCCTTCATGAAGGATATTGACAGCGCTCGCGAGCTCGCCCGCACGATGGTGGACCTGGGCACGGACGCGGGGGTCGCCACGCGCGCCCTCCTCACCGACATGTCCGTGCCGCTGGGCCGCAAGATCGGCAACGCGCTCGAAGTCGAAGAGTCCGTTGAGGTCCTCGCCGGCGGCGGCCCGGCCGACGTCGTCGAGCTGACCTGCGAGCTGGCGCGCAACATGCTGGATCTGGCTGGCGTCCACGACGCCGACGTCGAGGCCGCCCTGGCGGATGGCCGCGCGATGGACTGCTGGCGCGCGATGATTCGCGAGCAGGGCGGCGATCCGGACGCGCCGCTGCCGCGCGCCGCGCACACCCACCAGGTGCTGGCCGAGGCCGACGGAACCATCGCCGAGATGGATGCCCTGTCCGTGGGCGTGGCCTCCTGGAGACTGGGCGCGGGCCGTGCCGTCAAGGAGGACCCGGTGCAGGCAGGTGCCGGCATCGAGATCCACGCCAAGCCGGGCGAGCGCGTCGCCAAGGGGCAGCCGATCCTGACGCTGCACACCGACGATGAGTGGCGTATCGACCGCGCGCTGGAGGCTCTGTCCGGCGGCATCGGTATCGCCGACGGGGTGGAGCTCGAGCAGCGCCGCGTCGTCCTGGAGACCATCTCCTGACGGCTGGGCCGGGTACGGGAAGGACAGACGTGGACAGGCGCGACGAAGCGGCGATCGAGGCGGTTAAGGCCTACTACCAGCAGGACCTGAGCCAGGCTGAGGTCGCCGCCCGCATGGGCATCTCGCGCCCCACGGTCGCCAAGCTCCTGGCCCACGGTCGCGCCCGCGGGTTCGTGACCGTCGAGATCCACGATCCGCGGGAGGAAGCTTCCGAGCTGGCCTCGCGCCTGCAGGAGCGCTTCGCCCTGGCGTGCGTGCGCGTGGCCCACGGCTGCGTCGCGGACGAGGCCGAGGCTATCTCCCAGGTCGGGCGCGTCGGCGCGGAGCTGGTGGCCCAGCTGGTGCGCGACGACATGAGCGTGGGCATCTCCTGGGGTCGCACGATGAGTGCCGTGGCCTCCCACCTGGCGCGCTCCCCGCGCCAGGGCGTGCGCGTCGTCCAGCTCAAGGGCGGAACCTCCTTCTCCGACCGGGCGACGCACGACTTCGAGATCATGCGCGCCTTCTGCGACGCCTTCGGTGCTGAACCCAGCTACCTGCCTCTGCCCGTCATTTTCGAGGACACGGCCACGGCCTCGATCGTGCGGGCGGACCGGGGGATTGAGCGGATCCTGCGGGAGGGACGCGGCGTGGATATCGCCGTGTTCACGGTCGGCGCGGTCAGGAAGGAGTCGCTCTCGCTCAACCTGGGCCAACTCGAGCCCGGCGAGGTCGACGCGCTGCTGCGCGACGCCGTGGGAGACGCGTGCTCGCGTTTCTACACGCGCGCGGGCACCGTCGCCCTGGCCGCCATCGACGAGCGCACGGTCGGCATCCGGCTGGAGGAGCTGCGCTCGCGCCCGGTGCGCGTCCTCGTGGTCGGCGGGCGTACCAAGACCGCGGCGCTGGAAACAGCGCTGCATATGGGGCTGGCCACGCACCTCGTGGTCGACCACGACCTGGCCCTCGCGCTGCTGGACAGACAGGGCGAGGCGCCCCCGTCGAGGGCGGGCAACGACGCCCTCGACGGATGAGAACACTTGTCAAATGAGCCGTTGACACTATGACAACGCAGGGCATAGCCTTGCGAACAGGTAAAGAAGCCGTAACGGAGCCACCGCTCCACGACGTACCGGAGGAAACATGCGCTCGACACCGCACATCAACCCCACCGCCCCCATCGCCGAGACCATCCTCCTGCCGGGGGACCCGCTGCGCGCGAAGTTCATCGCCGAGACCTACCTGGAGGACGTCCAGCAGTTCAACGCGGTGCGCAACATGCTCGGCTTCACCGGCACCTTCCAGGGCACGCCCGTGTCCGTCATGGGCTCGGGCATGGGCATTCCGTCCATCTCCCTGTACGCCTACGAGCTGATCCACGAGTTCGGCTGCACGCGCCTCGTGCGCGTGGGCACGTGTGGCGCGCTCCAGCCCGACATGCACCTCTACGACGTCGTCGTCGCCCAGGCGGCCTGCTCGAACTCCGCGTTCCTGGATCAGTACCAGCTGCCCGGTTCCTACGCGCCGATCGGCTCCTTCCGCCTCATGGAGGACGTCGTGCGCCGCGCCCGCGAGGCCGACGTCCCGGTCCACGTCGGCAACGTGTTGTCCTCGGATACCTTCTACAACGCCAACCCGACTTTCAACGAGGGCTGGCAGCGCATGGGCATCCTCGCAGTCGAGATGGAGACCGCCGGCCTGTACGCGACCGCCGCCCACGCGGGCGTCGAGGCGCTGGGTATCTTCACCGTCTCGGACTCCCTGGTCACGGGCGAGGTCACCGACGCTCAGGCGCGCCAGACCGCCTTCACCGCGATGATGGAGCTGGCCCTGCCCCTGGCCACGCTCTGACACGAGAGGAACCTACCTTATGAAGAAGCGTGATGTGGCCGCGATGATCGACCACACGATCCTCAAGCCCGAGGCCACGACCGCAGACGTGGCGCGCATCGTCGAGGAGGGCGCCGCCGCCGGCACCTTCTCGGTGTGCGTCTCCCCCTCGATGCTGCCCCTGGACGTGCCCGAGGGCCTCAAGGTCGCCTGCGTGGTCGGCTTCCCCTCGGGCGCGGTCAAGCCCCAGGTCAAGGCGTTCGAGGCCGCCCAGGCGGTGGCCGATGGCGCCGACGAGATCGACATGGTCATCAACGTCGAGCTGGTCAAGGACGCGCGCCTGCACGAGCTGGAGGAAGAGATCGCGGCCGTGCGCCGCGTCGTGCCCGCCCCGCGTGTCCTGAAGGTCATCATCGAGTCCGCTGCCTTGAGCGACGACGAGATCGTCGCCGCCTGCACGGCCTCCATGGCCGCCGGCGCCGACTTCGTCAAGACCTCGACGGGCTTCCACCCGGCCGGTGGGGCCTCGACGCACGCGGTCGCGCTCATGCGCGCCACGGTCGGCGATGCCCTGGGTGTCAAGGCCTCGGGGGGTATTCGCGACGCCGAGACGGCGCTCGCCATGATCGAAGCCGGAGCCTCCCGCCTGGGAGTCTCGGCCACCAACGCCATCCTGGCAGGACTGGAGGACTGACTCGTGGAGCTGCTTGAGAAGGCCCAGCGCTGGGCCGACCATGACCCGGACCCGTCCACGGCCTCGTCCCTGAACGCCGACATCGAGGCGGCGCGCGGCGGAGACGAGGAGGCCCTGGCTCGCGTGGGCGCCGCCATGAACGGCCCCCTCGAGTTCGGCACCGCGGGACTGCGCGGCGTCGTCGGCCCCGGCGAATCCCGCATGAACCTGGCCGTCGTCATCCGCGCGACCGCCGGCCTGTGCGAGGTTGTCAAGCGTCACGCGACGGGCACCCCGACCCTGGTCGTCGGCTGCGACGCGCGCTACGGCTCCTCGGAGTTCGCCACGGCTGCCTGCCGCGTCGCCTCGGCTGCCGGCGTGCGCGTCCT
>ERZ773233.1252-NODE-1252-length-14879-cov-5.418511_pt1 | contig 14879 bp, 12 predicted proteins | sample MGYA00580991_ERZ773233 | MGnify/ENA primary metagenome ERZ773233 (study PRJEB29015, sample SAMEA2738178) | human oral metagenome | biome: human oral; feature: human-associated habitat; material: saliva | place: China | collected 2161 ...
TATTAATACACCAAAAGAAAAAATAGGTTCTTATATAAAACAAAAAAATAAGAAAAATGAAGATTTAAAGTTTGATGTCGCTTCTGTTAAGGGTATTTCGAATGATAAAACTTTTATAGAAACTAAAGCTAATATGAAAAATGTATCATTAAAACAATATTTAATAGTAGATGTTATGGATTTTGCATATGTACCTGTAACCTCAAGAAATGGAGAAAAAATATCTTTAGCGTTAAATAACGGAGAAGGTGCTTATATTTGCTCATCTTCATATACTGTTTTTTCAACGAATAAAAGTAAACTTCTTCCAGAATATCTAGCAATGTGGTTTTCTAGGAAGGAATTTGACCGTTATGCAAGGTTTCATTCCTGGGGAAGTGCGAGAGAGACTTTCACATGGGAGGATATGAGTGAAGTAGAAATACCTATTCCAGATTTATCTATTCAACAAAACATCGTGAATATTTATAAAGTATATCAAGAACGTAAAGAAATCAATGAAAAATTAAAACAGCAAATCAAAGATATTTGTCCAATATTAATAAAAGGCTCTATTGAAGAAGCAGTTAAGGATGCAGATATCGTTTCCATTCATATGCCAGCAACCGCAGATAACCGTCATTGCTTTGACTATGAGATGTTTAAGAAGTTTAAGCCAGGTTCTATCCTATTAAACATGGCAAGAGGCTCTATTGTTGATACAGAAGGGTTACTGAAGGCTTTGGATGAAGGTATTCTATCTGGTGCAGGTATTGATACTTATGAGTATGAAATGCCATATATCCAAAAAGATTATCAAGATAAGACAATCGAAGATGAGGTGTTTGCACGTCTAGTACATCACCCACGTGTGATGTATTCACCACATATTGCATACTTTACAGATGAAGCAATTAAGAACCTTGTAGAAGGTGCATTAAACGCTGCTGTTGAAGTGATTACAACAGGTACATCTAAATCTAGAGTAAACTAGGCATATGCTTTGTATTTTTAGTTAGTTATGACTATCATAAAAGTACGAGGTAAATGAAAATGAAAAAATTATTAATTCTTGCTTTATCGTTGTTTTTGGCTGGCTGTATGGTTATTAAGACGAGTGAAACATCCAGTAGCTACAAAACAATTTCATCAAAAGAAGCTCAACAAATGATTGAAGAACACAAAGATGCACTCATTCTTGATGTTCGAACAGCTGCTGAGTATGAAAGTGGACATATCCCTAATGCGGTTAATCTTTCCAATGAAGATATTCAAGCAGGTAAGGTAGATAGTTTAAAGGATAAGTCTCAACTCATTATGGTATATTGCCGTAGTGGTAACCGTAGCCGTCAAGCAGCACAGAAATTAGCTGAACTTGGCTATACAAATGTTGTAGATTTTGGTGGTATCCAAAGTTGGCAAGGAGATATTGAAAAGTAAAAACTGGTCGAGTGACCAGTTTTCTTTATGATAAATGCTCAGCTTTACAAATTTCTTTTTCATGTTGTAAAGCAAACCACAGTTTTGTACCATCTCCAATTTCGTCAGTTTCCAAACGAATTGATGTAAAGTTTAACTTCTCCATAATACTTGCATTTACTAGACGACGAGGTTCATCAACCTCGAAAGAATAGTAATACGGTTCTGGCTTTGTATCAGGTCCATACTGTGCAATATCAGGATCTAACGCAATGGCAGTATATAAATCTGTATTATCGTATGAATAACGTAATGCATGGTCTTTAATCATCTGTACCATATTACGGAATATCGATTGTCTACGATAAGCAGTGGTTACATATGCATTTGTAATTAGTAAGGCTTCTCCTGAAATTAGTAGGGAGGAGCTTTCTTTATTTGGTGGATACGTTATCTCAGGGAAGTAATTACCACATAGACAATAATGTTCAAGATAAGTCCAATCAGATTCATCGGCACAGAAGTTAAAAACTTTCTCGTTTGTTAAAAGTGTATCCATGGATGCATGTAATCCCGATATATCTGCAATAATCGTATCACCTTCATACACAAGTATTGTGATACGTTCAAATATATTATTATCAATCTCACAAACATGCTTAAGCTCTTTACCATCTGATGACATCACCGGTAAAGCAAATAAACAATATACATACTTACCAATAGATGTAACAGCATAATAGTCAGGATGAATATCATACCAATCTAAAAGGATATCTGTAGTATCAGGTAAATATTTCTCTAATCGGGTCAATGCTTTTGTTAAGTATGTTTTTGAAAGGTTATCCATGTATGCATTGTAACATTTTTATCTATTATTCGTATGATATTGTTGATATCTTACAAATATTACTTATTTCTGTATAATTAATATAAATAAATTCATCCTAAATTTTTAATTGCCACATTTGGGAAGAAGGTTAGTATTGAGATACATAATTTAAATATATATTCTTTAGGTAGAGGTAAGGTAATGATTACTTTATTAGAACGACAGATTGAAATAATAACACTATTATTACTAAAAGATGACTGGTGTGTTTCTGATGATCTTGTGGAAGCTTTGTCAGTAAGTAATCGAACTATTCGTAATGATTTAACTCAGATAAAAGTTTTTTTAAACGAGCATAATGCAGAGTTGAAATCTGAGCCACATAAAGGTTATAAGATAGTCGCTGATATTGATTCTAGACATAAAATATTAGGACAACTTGAATCTGCAAAGTCGTTATCTCAAGAGGAAATTGTTAAAGCAATTAGCATTCTTTTGTTGAGCTTTGAATCTACTACTTACAATGAGTTAGCAACTTTCTTGGATATAAGCAAGCAGACTTTAATAAAATATATGGATACTGCGCAAGCAGCTTTATTAAAAAATGGAATAACAGTAAACAAAATTAAAGGTAAAGGCTTAAGTGTTCAGGGAAGAGAATATGATATTCGTGATTACATGAAACAACTTATTAATTTATCAGAATTGAGTAATCATATTATCAAGGTTGCAGAGAAAAGTTTTCTAACAACATCTTCTTTAAAAATAGCACGACAAATCATTAGTGATATAGAGATAAATTCAAAAGTTCATTTTTACGAACAGAGAAGACTGGAACTGCTATTGAGCTATTGCTTACATCGTATATCTATTGGAAAGACGATAACAGAGTATGATTTAGACATTAAAAAGGATATTTTAATCAATGATAGTGAATGTAACTTATTCTACAAATCATTACGAACTTTCCCGTTATCAGATTTTGAAAAATATTATTTGATATCTATTCTGTTAGAAACTAAAGTTAAACATCTAAATAAAAAATATGATAACAATAGCGATGCAGAACAACTTGCTAAATTTCTTATGAAGAAATTGCAGTTGTTGCACCCATTTAGAAAACAAAATACAGAACAGTTCTTAACTGGATTGACCTCACATCTTACGGTTGCACTATATCGTATAAGAAATAATATCCCAATCCAAAATGTATTACTTGAACAGATAAAGATACGAATTGCATTAATTTATCTATATACAAAGCAACAGCTATTATCGCAAGAAGATAAGTATGATGTGATATTTGATGAGAATGAAATCGCGTATGTTGCTATGTACTTGGCTAGTACCTTCGAAACAAGTTTGCAATTTGACATGAAGATTAAAGTGCTCATTGAGTGTTCTTTTGGAACTACCACAAGCGCAATTTTAGATTCGAGAATACGCCAGTTGATTACTGAATGTGAGATTGTAGGACCATTCTCTATGACAGAGACTAAAAAGTATTTGGATAAAGAAAAAGTAGATCTAATTATTACTACTCATGAGGGAACCAGTTATAGATATCCAACTTTAATTGTAAATCCACTTCTAAATCCAGAGGATGCAGATTATATTCATGCACGCATATTTCAATTATCATATGAGAAGATGTGTGATAGTTTTATGAATAGTTACCTGAAACAAGATGATAATATGTCAAAAGTTGTAAGTATCAAGGATTTGATTAGTAGAGATGATATACAAATATATGATAAATGTAAATCTTGGGAAGAAGCAATACATATTGCGTCATCTCCATTATTGAATAGTGGTAAGCTTGAACAGCGATATGTATTAACAATGATTGATGCTGTACGTACCTTAGGAACATATATGGTGATATTGCCAGAAACCGCATTTGTTCACGCAGGTACTGATAGCGGAATACATGAAGATTGCTGTTCATTACTAGTGTTAAAACATCCAATTATTCTTGGAGATGGAAAGGGTAAGTTAGTAAGAAATATTATCGTCCTTGGAGTAAAGAACAGAGAGAAATTAACGTTATTAGATTTAGTATCAATATTCCAAGAAGAAAAGAATAGAGTATTACTTGCAGATAAGAACATAGATATAGATTCTATTTTAGAATTACATAATTAGAGAGGCATATATGGAAGAACTAATTCAAAAGGAAAATATAGCAGTAAATATTGAAGTTGAAAACTGGGAAGAAGCTATTAAAAGCGTTGGTAATTTATTGATTAAGAGTAATCAAATTAAAGATGGCTATGTAAATAGCATGATTAATAGCGTGAAAGAATTAGGCCCATATATTGTTTTGTCACAGGGATTCGCATTGGCACATGCTGCACCAAGTATAGAAACGGTAAATGTACCTTCACTTGCAATAGTTACTCTAAAAACACCAGTTAAATTTGGTAGTCCAAATGATCCAGTAAAAGTTTTGATGTGCTTGGCATGTACAGATAAAGCAACGCACTTAGACTTATTGTCTAAAGCCGCAAAAAAACTTATGCAAGATAACTTTGTTGAAAATGCTGCTAAATGTGAAACATTAGATGAGTTATATCATGTAATAAATGATTAATAGAAAGGAGGAAGGAAAATGAAAACACCAAAAATTCAATGTGTTTGTGGTTTTGGATGCGGTTCTTCTTTGATGTTAAGGATGGCAATTGATGATATTTTAAAAAAACATAGTTTGGAAGCAGATACTTTCTGTGGTGATGTTGGAACTTGCTTAAGTAATCAGTGTGATTCAATCTTTATATCAAAAGAATTAGCAGAAAGAATTAAAGATCGTGCAGATGTACCTGTAATCGTAATTGAAGACTTTATGAATAGTAAAGAAGTAGAAGAGAAGACTTTAGATTACATGAATTCTCTGCAATAAAATTCAAATGGAAGGAGATAGAAAAATATGTCAGTTTTGAATTTTATAATTAAAGAAATTTTTGGACAAGGTGCTATTTTCCTTGCTCTAGTAGCGATGGTAGGTTTAATTCTACAAAAGAAAAAGCCATCAGAAATCGTTAGAGGTACTCTGATGACAGCAATTGGCTTCTTTGTATTAAATACTGGTACAGGTTTAATTACTGGAAAATCAATTGATGGTATTATTGCAACATTTAATACTTTAATGCCTGGTAATGCTGGTGCTCCAGCTTCAATTGATATCGGTGCAGAATATGGAACACAAATTGGTATAGTAATGCTAATCGGTTTCGCATTTAATATCTTAGTTGCTCGCTTTACAAAATGGAAATCTGTATTCTTGACAGGTCACATGTTATATTGGTTCCCATTTGTATTTATTGCAGCAGGTGTTGATGCAGGGTTAACTGGTGGTAAGTTAATTGGTTTTGCTGCTGTATTTACAGGACTATATATGGTAATTGCTCCAAACTTAATGCGTCCATTAGTAAAAGCTGTAACTGGTAAAGATGATTTTACAATTGCTCACCCAACAACAACATTATCTGTTATTGCAGGCTTTGTAGCAGGTCTAGTTGGTGATAAATCAAAGAGCTGTGAGGATTTGAAGTTACCTGGGTCTTTAGGATTCTTAAGAGAAGTATCTATTACTGGTTCAATTTCAATTGCACTAGTGTACCTCATTCTATTTGGTGTTGTAAGCTCACAGGGATTAGTTCCGGCTGAAGTATTTGGATATACTGGTAGTTTCTTTACTTACTTATTTACACACTCAGTATACTTTGGTGTAGGTGTAACTGTTATGTTACAAGGTGTACGTATGTTAATTGCTGAGATTGTACCTGCATTCAAGGGTATTGCTGAAAAGTTAGTTCCAGGTGCTATTCCAGCATTAGACTGTCCTGTATTATTTGGATATGGTCCTAACTCATTGTTGATTGGTTTCATCGTAGCAGTAATTACTTCAACAGCTACAATTTTATTAACAAGAGGAATGTTCCCAACAGTAATTATTCCATTAATCTTTACATGCTTCTTTGAAAATGGATGTGCAGCAATCATTGCAAATGCAAAGGGTGGAATTAGAGGAACTATTATTGCATCAGCATTAAATGGTGTAATTATGGTTCTCTTAGTTGGATTTGGTGCATATTTCTTTAATAAGACAATTCAACCATGGATGTTAGTATATGGTGGCCAGGACTTCTCATTATTTGGAATTATTGAAGGTATTATTGCTAGATTAATTCCATAATCAGGTGGTTATCAAAAATGGGAATCGAATATATAGGAAAAATTGTAAAACTAATTAATGAAGTAGAAACTCATGAGAGTGAAAATATATTGGAAGCTGCATCAAAAATTTGTAAGGCAACTTTAGATAACAAGTCTATCTACATTTTTGGTGCAAGTCATGCCGGAATTTTAAGCCAAGAAGCATTTTACAGAGCAGGTGGCTTAATAAACATTAATCCAATTTTTGCACCTGAAGTAAGTGTGGATAGATCTCCAATTACATTAACAAGTAAAATGGAAAGACTGGTTGGGTATGGAGAAACTATAGCTGAATCAGTAGGCTTTAAAGAGGGAGATATATTAATTGTTCACTCGGTATCAGGTAGAAATCCTGTAACTATAGAGATGGCTAATACAGCTAAATTAAACGGTGTGACTGTTATTGGAATAACAAATATGTCTTATTCTAGAAAGGTTACATCACGTCATCCTTCAGGAAAGAAAATGTATGATTTATGTGATATTGTTATCGATAATCATGGTGAAATTGGGGATGCATGTATTTCTATAGAAAATGCTCCTCAGAAAGTAGCTCCTACATCTACGGTTGTTGGTGCTACAATTCTAAATAGTATTTTTTCTGAAGCAGCAAAGTTAATCTCAGAAGCAACGAATGGTGAATTGATACCTATATTTGCAAGTGCAAATATGGATCATGGAGATGAGTTCAATAAAAAACTATTTAATAAATATAAAGAAGTAATTCATTATAAATATTAGATAGTATTAGATGGATTAGATTAATAAGTTTTTGAAATGCAGAAGACAGGATGCTGTAAAGAGATAATATCTTTACTATAAACAACCTGTCTTTTTTCAATATAAAACGGGAGATTGTAATTTCTAAATAAGATGAGTGAAATATAAATAATAAATGATAAAATAGAAATATGATAAAAAGTAATTATACCTTTAATGTATTTACTAAAATTTCTAAAGAAGATCGGCACAATTGGTATCTTTACATAGATGCTGTATATAAATCTAATCCTAAAATAACAAACCAAGGTGCTGAAGTACTTTCGAAACTTCTTGGTGTTAAGAATCAGGGTGGTTTCAGATATTTGGGTAAAACTAGTGCACCTAAGTTAGTCGTATTATATACAACAGGAGAAGATGTTTATTGGAAAGATGAATTAGATAGTTCAGCTGGCTTATTAGTATATTATGGTGATAATAAAAATCCTGGTACAGATATACATAAAACTAATTTACATGGGAATGAGATTTTGAAATATATGTTTAGTCTTGCTTCCGATAAAAATATAATAAATAGAAAAAAAATTCCACCAGTTTTAGTATTCAAAAAAGAACAGGGAAGAGATGTTAAGTATCTTGGACTAGCAATTCCTGGAGTTAAAGATCGACCTTCGAAGGAGTGGCTTACTGCCTTATGGGGACAGAATAAAGTTGGTGATAGGTTTCAAAATTATAAGGCTTTATTTACAATCTTGAGTCCAAGTGGAGGTAGTGAAGGAGATCAAACAGATGCTATTAATTTAGCATGGTTAAATGATATAGAAGAAGGAAATGCCTTTGAAAGTAGATATGCTCCAAAAGAGTGGAAGAATTTTATTCAAGATAAAAGATATCTGGCATTAATTGCAAAAAAGGAAAAGTTCTCAAGAACTAAGGACGAGCAACTACCAAATAAACTGATTCAAAAAGAAATGTTATCAAAACTTCAAAAGTATTTTGTTAGTAAGGATAATGGATATAGTTTTGAATTGTTTGCAACTGATTTAGTTCAAAGTATGGATAAAAAAGTCATTAATCTAAGTGTAACTCGTCCATATAAGGATGGTGGTTTCGACGCAGAAGGTTACTATAAAATATTTAGTGATGTTGAAAATAATATATATGTAGATTTTTTTCTTCAAGCAAAGTGCTATGCGTCAAATAATGCTGTTAAAACTGGTGATACCTAAAGATTGATTTCAAGAATAAAAAATCGACAATTTGGCATTATGATTACAACTTCGTATGTGGCGAAACAAGCATATGAGGAAATATTAGCGGATAAACACCCAATTGTCATTATTTCTGGTAAAGATATTATTGAATTTTTATTTAATGAGCTAGAAATTAGGGATATTCATTCTTTGGAAGAATGGTTAAAGAAAAGGTATTAATAATGATTACATATATTGATTTATTTTGTGGTATAGGTGGTTTTAGACAAGGAATAGAAAGAGTTTGTAAAAATATTAATGAGGATTCAAAATGTATTTTTGCATGCGATAAAGATATTCATGCTGCTAAAATATATAAACTAAATTACGGAGAAGATGTTTTTTATGATTTAAAACGCACTTCAACTCATGATTTAATTGAGAAAAGAATGAGTGATATAGCAAAAAATAAAGAACTTGATTTCATTTTTGCTGGCTTTCCCTGTCAGTCTTTTTCTAAAGCAGGAAACCAAGAAGGTTTTAAAGATGAAGAAAAAGGAAACTTGTTTTTTGAAATAATAAAAATAGCAAAAAAATATCATCCTAAATTTATGTTACTTGAGAACGTGCGAAATCTTAAATCTCACGATGGTGGAAATACATGGAAACAAATTAATTATCATTTAAAGAAATCAGGCTATCATGTGGACCATATTGTTTTAAGTCCAAATCAAATACCTAATAAAAAAATACCTGCACTTAGGGATAGAGTTTTTATTCTGTGTTACAGAAATGACTTATTTTGTAAAAACATATGTGTTTTTAACGATATAAAACTAGATAGAGTTAAAACATCAATATATACATATGGAAAGAATGGAAAGAAGTTGAATTCAAAGTACTTTGAGGATGATCAGCAACATTATTTGGATGAACATACTATCAAGACATTAGAAATGTGGGATGATTTTAGAAATAGAATTCTTGAAAATAGTGGAAAAATGATTAGCCCAATTTGGCCACATTATTTTTCTGATTTTAATGTTTCTGATAAACCTCTATGGAAGCAGATGATAATAAATAGAAACAGAGAATTTTATAAAAAGCATAAAGAGGTTATTGATAAATGGAAAAGAGACTATGCAAAGCATCTAGATAGTTTGATTAAATCGGATAAAAAATTAGAATGGAATGCAGGTGAAAAAATAGATTCTATTTTTGATGGAATTATACAATTTAGACCATCTGGTGTTCGTGTAAAGGCACCAACTGATATTCCAACTTTAGTAGCAATTAATCAAACTCCAATAATTGGATTTGAGAAGAGATATATGACTCCAGAAGAGATTAGGAAATTGTATGGTTTTAAGAAATTAAAATTTACTAATCAGCCAGAGAAACAAACCTACAAACAACTAGGAAATACAGTGAGTGTTGATGTTATTGAATACTTGATTATGCATATGGTGGAGGCCGATAATATATGAGTAAAAAAATAAATATTAGACCAACAAGTAGTGTTTATGCCACGTACAAAAGATTGAGTTATCAACCGTGGACAGCTATCGCTGAGTTTGTTGATAACTCAACTCAAAGTTTTTATGATCATAAAGAAGAACTAATGTCACTTAAGTATTCTAGAGGGTTGACAATTACAATTGATTATTTTACTGATTTATCTTGTGGAGATCGTATTGTAATATATGATGATGCTTATGGAATGGAATGGGATGATTTTCAGAGAGCAATAATTCTTGATAAGCCACCAGTTAATACGAATGGAAGAAATGAGTTTGGTATGGGTTTAAAAACTGCTGCTTGCTGGTTTGGTGAGGTATGGTCGGTTGAATCTACTAGATTGAATTCTAAAAACAAATATTCTGCAACAATTAATATAGATGAACTAGGAAAATATAAAACTGAGGAAATTGATGTTGAAGAAGAAACGGTAAATCCAAAAGATCATTTTACCAAAATTACTATTACGCATTTGAATAAAAAAATAATTGGTGGCCGTACTGTAAGCAAAATAAAGGAATTGTTGAGTAGTATTTATCGTGAAGATATTCGAAAGGAATATATTAAAATATTCTATAATGGCATACAATTACAGTTTAAAGAAGCACCAATATTCAAGGAAGAAATTGAAGGACAGATTATAGAATGGAAAAAGGATGTTGAATTCTCAATTAATCATGAAGGTAAAAAACTAAATGTAAATGGGTTTATTGCAATAAGAATTCCTGCAAGTGTAAAGGATGCTGGTTTAACCTTGCTTAGAAGAGGAAGAGTTATAGTTGGGGGATCAGAAAAGAATTATAGGCCATCTGAACTATTTGGAGATTCAAATACTAATACATATCAGAGATTGTATGGTGAATTACACATGGATAATTGGCCTGTGACACAAGCTAAAGATAATTTTGACTGGCATAGTAGTGGCTTGGAAGAAGAGTTTATTGAAGAACTAAAGAAATATACACAGGACTATAGAAGAAAAGCGGAGAGTATTAGAGTTAGAGAGAAAACAACAACTTCAGAAATTGCGAATACTGCAATATCTAGTTTAACAAATACTGGCGCTATTAAGAATGTTGATATTAAAATTATCGATAATTCGATAAATAAAGAAATTAATAATATTTCACCATCAGATTATAAATGCAATTTAACGGAGGAAGACGCAGAAGTATCCGTTGCAACTGAAGATAATGATGGAGTGATTATTGATGGTGGAACACAAATTGATTATAAATTTACTTATAAAAATAACGAGTACTTATTTCATATAACATTGGATTTATATAATCCAACAATGAGATGGTTACTCGTGGAGGCCAACTCCGAAACAGAATATTCAGTAACTATTAATATGAAACATCAGTTTTTTAAACCAATGATAGATAAAACCGAGTTTCAGCCACTCATGATAAGTATGTCCATTGCACTGTGTTTGGCAGAGATTGAATCTATAAAAACATCTACAGATGGCAGAATAGATCCTAGTGAAATTAGATTGAAAATGAATGAAATATTAGAAAACATTAAATCTGGAGAAGAAAAATGAACAAAGATTTATTGCATGTAACAACAGAAGATGATTCTGAGAAGACTTGGGTAATTAAATCAGATGGTTTTTTTAAGCAAAAAGTTGAAAATAATTTATTGCAGGGTATGACTCAAGATGCAGTTGATATGACTTTTTCTAATGCTGCTAAAATTTTGAGTCATTGTCCAAACCCTTATGGAAATGAACAGTTCTCCAAAACAGGAATTGTTATCGGGAAAGTACAAAGTGGAAAAACATCTAATTTTATCTCAGTTTTAGCATTGGCTTTAGATAATGACTATAAAGTTGCAGTAGTATTGGGTGGCAATACAAAAGATTTATTAACTCAAAACGCTGTTCGAATACAAAATTCGTTTAATGTAGAAACGGATAAATTAGTTGTGCTAAAAACTGGTGATAATGATGCACTAATTACTGCATCAAGAATTAAAGAGTTTACAGAGAATGGTAGGAAAGTAATAATTGTAGGTTTAAAGCACACTAAGCATATTAATCTAATTGCAGAAATATTTAATAATTCCTATCTATCAACTTTACCTGTCTTGATTATTGATGATGAAGGTGACCAAGCAACATTAAATACTAAAGCGTATAGAAAATCTATGAGTGAAACATACAAATCCATGTTAGATTTAAAGAAAAATATTAAAAGGCATTGTTTACTATCGATAACAGCGACACCACAAGCTAATATTTTAATTGAGACCCTTGATAAATTATCTCCAGATTTTGGAGAACTTGTTTATCCCGGTGAGGGATATTGTGGGCTTCAGGAGTTTCACGGTAATGATACAGACAAGTATGTTTATGAAATTCCTGATAATGAGGAAAGTCTACTTGATAGTGCAGGTGTTCCGAATTCTGCAAAACTTGCTATGGCAATGTTTTTTGTTGGTAACGCTATCAGAATGAGCCGAGGTGACTCAGGAAATCACGCAATGCTAATCCACCCTAGTCAGAAAAAGACTGATCATGAAGTTGTTGTAAGTAAACTTCAATCTATCCTTGAAGAATGGAAAGAGAAAGCTAAAGTTAGATTAGCGGAACGATATGATATTTCATATGATAGCCTACGTGGTATACTAACTGATGCTTATAATCATTTTAAAAACGATGGTGTAATTTGCAGGGACACATTTGATGAGTTAGAACCCTCAGTTTTAGATGCAATTAGAAATTGCTCTCCAATTTTAAAAACAAATAGTGATGAGAATGCAAGTTCTAATGCAAGTTTATATAAGACAAATATTTTTGTTGGTGGAAACTTAGTTGAGAGAGGAATTACGATTAAGGGTTTAGCTGTAACATATATTACTAGGAGAGCAAAAACAAAGGCTAATGTAGATAATGTAGAGCAGAGAGCGCGCTGGTTTGGCTATAAAAAAGATTATTTAGATGTATGCCGAATATTTGCTAAGAAGAGTATAAAAGATGATTTTACAGCAATTTTAGAACATGATGAAGATTTGTGGTCATCCATTGAAAGAGCGCAAGAAAGAGGGATAGATTTTAAGGATATACCAAGAATTTTTTTGAATTCTAGAAGCAGTTTTCTAAATCTTACAAGAAGAAATGTTGCTAAAACAGCACAATATGATTTGTCCGAATGGAAACCTCAAAAATACTATATAACAGATAGTGCCATTGCATCACATAATAGGGAAGTTATAAAAACTTATATGAATAACCATGCTAATATGACACATGAAGAAGTACTTAATTCTGTTCAACGACATCTGGTACTTGAAGCACAATCATTTTGTGATATATATAACGAATTATTAAGTAAATTGAGATATAAAACTGAAGAAACCGTAAGTGATGAGTTCTTTAAAAAATTTTCTCTCGCTTTGGATAAAGTAGATTTCCACCCATTAACAGATGTTGTTTGGGTAAGATATATAGATAATTCAACTAGAAAAATTTTAGATAATGATGTGATACAGCAATTATTTCAAGGACGTAATCCAAACACTAATAGTGAATCATATTATGGTGGTGATCAAAGCTTATCTAATAAACATCCTGACCGCATACAAATCCAAATACATTTCGTTAAGCCGACAAATAGAGATGATATTGACTTTTACTCTCCTGTTATTGCTATCTTTGTGCCTAATGAATGTTCAGAAAAACTATCAAATTTGGTGGTGAAAGAATCATGAGAGTTGATGAAATTTATAACCGCTTAAATGAAATCCATATATTTGACGATGGGTACTCGATATTTGATGCTGAAAATTTAAATAGTTATTTTGGTAGAGATAATAAAAATAATACTGTTTTTATGATAGATTCTTCTTCACCAAATGTACTACCTATTTTTCAAGAAACTAAAACATTAAAACTGTTACTAAATAAAAAAGTTAAAATTTGTGATAGTAGACATAATATATATTATAAAGTTGTACATATTCTATTATGTAAGAGTCAAGAAGAGTATACTGTGAAAACTTTCGTGAGATTGACAAATGCTTTTGCAATAGATAGCCCAGTTTCCCAATATGATATTTTCAGATTGTTTGCTTCAATTTCATCATTATTTGATAAGGATAGGGATATTTCCGAAAAGGAAATACAAGGGTTATTTGGGGAATTATATACCATTATTTACTTAAAGAATTTTAACTGTGATATTGCTGGATATTGGCAATCTAAGCCAAAAATGAAATTTGATTTTTCAATTAATGAAAAGAAAAGAATAGAAGTAAAGTCAACTCTCAAAACAGAGCGAATACATCATTTTAAGCATGAGCAACTTTTAGATGAATTATATGATATTAAAGTGGTTTCTATTAAATTAAGAAAAAGTGATGGTGGAATTAGCCTTAATAATCTTGTTGATAAAATTCATGAATTGTATGCTAACAATTATAATTTGTTACTATATATCGAAAAAATTATTGGTAAACTAAATCAGGAATATGTAGATTCGTTCCAATATGACAAATCATATCTTGAGACGAATATTGCTATTTTTGATGCTAAAGAAATACCACATTTTAATGTGAAAACACCAGAAGGTGTATATAATGCAGAATATGATTGTAATTTAGATAATATATGCTCACTCACTTTAGCTGAAATGGTTAAATGGTTGAATGATTAAAATTATATTATATTTAGAAATGGTATAATTATATATTTTATAGAGTATATACACGGTAAAATAATTGTCTAGATTTATCTCATGAATTGAAACTACTATGAAAGAACAATTCATTAAGTTTGGAATAATTTTGTTTAAGATAATTATACTGATGACTTTATATACATGAATAAACATATTAACTTAGCTGTCGAATATTAATGTATAATATTTAATTGTGTGTATGAATCAATATTGCGTATATCTTTTATCAAAAAATGACGCAATCAAAAATTGCAAATAAGCATATTAAAAAGCCAGATTACCTGGCTTTTTATGTTTAGTTATTTCTGTCTTTCATTG
>ERZ773233.1253-NODE-1253-length-14879-cov-4.902523_pt1 | contig 14879 bp, 10 predicted proteins | sample MGYA00580991_ERZ773233 | MGnify/ENA primary metagenome ERZ773233 (study PRJEB29015, sample SAMEA2738178) | human oral metagenome | biome: human oral; feature: human-associated habitat; material: saliva | place: China | collected 2161 ...
TCGCAAGTACTTGACCTGCTACTTGTTCATTTTCTTGCCACCATCCAGAAATAAAGTGATCTTTTTCTTTTGCAGTAATCACTGGTTTAAATCCTTCTGGAACACTAGAAATCCACATTCCTGAATTTCTGCTCAATATCCTTATAAAATCATGAATCAGCTTAAATAAGGGAAGATTGAAAAAAATTTATCCTAAATCTTAAGTGATTATTTCACCCATTCACCAGATGCATTCACTTTATAGCCAGCAATGACTTCATTTTTAGCCATATATCCACCTGATTTTAAGTAATACCATTTATGATTTAACTCAATCCATTCATTTTGAGCTAATTTTCCATCTTCTTTTACGTAGAACCAACTTCCATAATGCTTGTCATAGATCCATTCATTTTTAGCCATATATCCACCAGCATTTAAATAGTACCATTGACCATTCGTTTGAACCCAATCATTTTCAACGAAACGTCCATCCTCTTTTACATAGAACCAACTTCCATAATGATGATCATAAATCCATTCTGATGAGGCCATTGCTCCTGAATCTGCAACATAATAGTCACCAATCCAACGATTTTTAACCATTAATCCTTTGTCATCAACATAGTACCATTTATTTCCAGTTTTAATCCATTCTGTTTTAGCAACTGAACCGTCTGCTTTTTTAAAGATCCATTGTCCATCTTTTAATTCCCAAGTATTTTCTTTAGGAACTGTTACAACATTATTTGTTGTTGAAGAAACTTCTGAATAGCTTGGAGTAGCAGTTTGTGACTGTGTTGTCGTTGTTTCATGCGTTGTTGGAGCTTCTGTAGTTGGTCGTTCAGATTCAGGAATTTCTTCTAATTTAGCATTTTCCTTATTCCATAAGAAATTACTTACCCAACGGTAAGAATGTAATGTATGGAATTTATTAGTAGGATTTCCTGAGTACAAGAATAGTGGTTGATTTTCATATTTTCCTTCAATCGCAAGTACTTGACCTGCTACTTGTTCATTTTCTTGCCACCATCCAGAAATAAAATGATCTTTTTCTTTCGCAGTAATTACTGGTTTAAATCCTTCTGGAACGCTAGAAATCCACATTCCTGATCTAGAATAAAATAGGTCATCTTTTTGATATCCGCTTGCAAGAGGATTTTTATCATCTACTGTAACATTAAACAATCCTTCATAACTCTTATAATCTGGTCCAAATGTCACTTCAAATTTTGGTAAAACCTCTGCACTTTGTAAAGTCCATAATGCTCGTTCTCCACCAAAAATCATCGTAGGTTTCTTGCCAAGAACAGTTTTATCATAACTTCCATTATCTAATATTACTGCATCTGCTTCTTCAAGAGTATCCACAACATCAAATCCCATTTGTTTCAAGGATAGACTAATCTCTGAAGGAGAATCATATCCTAAACCTTCATTTGGGTTTCCTGGAGCATAAACTTTGATTGGTTTTAAAGCTTCTCCTACAGGTTTCTTATATAAAGGTTCTCCATAAATTGAATATTGTGCTAACACTCGTTCAAAATCACTTGTTGAAACAATAAAACCATCTTCTGTTGTATAAACTTTTTTGCCTTCATGAATTAATTCATTAATCGCTTTAATTCCTGCAAATGAATGATTTGCTACTTTATAATAAGGTGCATTATGATCAATAGATACTCGAGGAGCTACTGATTGACTCACTTCTGTTAAAGCACCTTCAAATTTACCTTTTTCAAAAATTGGAACTGCTTTAAAGCCTCTCATATCTGGGAAGTTTGCAATCACTTCAGCATACATTTCTTTCCAAGCAGATTCATTTGTTCCTTGGTATAAAATATGGTTTGCAAAACCACGTTTTGCTTGTGCCATATCAATCACTAAATCGCCTTTTTTATAGTCACCTACATCTTTTGTCAATTCTTTTACTTCTACACCATTTCTCTTGAAGTATTCAACCATAGAAAAAGCTTGATCTGTATCATTATCTTTAGATGGAGTTAGTGGAAGAACGTAATAATCTGGGAAGTAAACGTCTCTTCCTTTTTTATCACGACCAACAACTTTTTGGTCAGGTCCAATTAAATAGTTCTCAGCCTCTTTTGTCTCAATCTTATGAATTCCTCTGCTAAAGAAGTTTAGTTTATTTTCAAACAAACGATCTCTATTTTCATTTAAATAGTTAATTGATCCTAAAACTCCATATAATCCTGCACGATACGCATCTTGATTCGCAGCAGGAATTTCCATTGTATGCCCTAAAATTCCTTGATATACTGCATAAACTCCAGTATAGCCAGATGAAGAATCATCCCATCCACCAGCTGTATATTCTTCGTCACCTACTCCAGGTCCTTTTAAAAATTCTTCTAATGGAATTAAGTAACTTGGTTGATTTGAATTTGCAATACCTGCATTCCCCATTGCATGGGCATTTTCTCTTAATGCAGTTGCAAATAAATCTAATTCAAAGTTAGGATCATGTGGTGGTGTAGCTGGTTCAATTAAAAATGATTCTTGATAACCATGAATATCTAATAAAGCTAATGGATTCCATTTATTAATCTGAGTAATAACGGAACGTGTTTCAGGGTTTGTTTGGAATCCTGCATCACGGTTTGGATCAATTCCATTCGCAAATGAACGTGTATTTAAAATATCTCCATCTGGGTTTTCAGTGAAGTCAAAAATGAAAATAAAATGTTTTAATAATTCTTCAACATTTAAACGCACATCTTTTGTCATTTTATTTTCTTTATTTGTTCCTTCCCCTACTAATGTTTGGAAAGAAATAGTTTCTTTTGTCGCAAAATCTCTAAATAAATCTGTTACAATATCAATCCCTGGTTGTTCATCCGCATGTGTATTATGAACAAAAATAGGTAATTTATAATTTAAATTTCCTGCTTTTAATTCTGCTAATAATTTATCAGGATTTTTTAACATTTCAGGAGTAATATGATTTAAATAATCATCAATGGCTGCTTGATTTTCAGCAACAATTCCCATCTTCATGTCATTTTTATGTGCACTTACACCAATTGTTTCTAAAGTAACTTGTCTACCTGCATGAGCATTACTTCTACTTTCTTCAATGCTTTGAAGCATTTCCTCATGAGTTTTAAAGCTTTCATAAGGACGAATTGTAATTTTCTTTTTAACAACTACTTTACCGTCTGAGCTCGTACCTTTTAACTCATAATCTCCAATATAATTACGATATGTTCTACGCGCATTAACAGGCCAGCGTTTGTCAACTTTTTCTCCAAACATACTATGATAAGTAATCTTTAGTTGAGTATTAGTTCCAGAAATTTCAAACATTGGTTCTCCAACAAAGCCCCCATTTTCTTGTTGTAACCAAGTTTTCCATTCTTCAATTGGTTTTACTCCATGCTTTTCATTCCCAAAAGTCCATGTCAACTTCGACCAATCTTCTTGTGAGATATCTAAAGTTTCTTCAAAACTTGCATTTGCTGTTTGATAAACTTTATCATATTTTAAAGTCACTACTCCATCTTTCACCTTCGCCGTTACAGTTTCTGGCTGTGAAATGGTCGTTGTTGGTTGAGTAGAAGTATTCGCCTCCTCTCTAGAAAACACTGGATTGACTACAAGCATCCCTAATAATAAAGTTGTCGACAATCCCGCAATAATTTGATGTTTCAAATTTTTACGTGCCATATTTCCATCCCCTTTAAATTTGATACCTCCATTCTAGCATTAGGATATTTTTATGCAAACGCTTTAAATGTTGATTTTACCAAACTTTCACGGAATTCTTATCTATCTACCGTCTTTTCTCATAATCCATTAGTTTTTAATACGAAAAAAGACTTTAGAAACTACTTCTTCCATAATTCCTAAAGTCTTTCATTCTCATTATTTCAATACTTTCTTCAAATATTGACCTGTAAAGCTTCCTTCAACTTGAGCTACTTCTTCAGGTGTTCCAGTAGCGACAACTAGTCCTCCACCACTTCCACCTTCTGGTCCCATATCAATAATATAATCAGCTGTTTTAATGACATCTAAATTATGTTCAATCACTAAAACTGTATTTCCTGATTCTACTAAACGATTCAATACTTCTAATAATCGAGCAATATCATCTGTATGAAGCCCTGTCGTTGGTTCATCTAATACATAAAAAGTATTTCCCGTAGACACTCGTTGCAGTTCACTCGCTAATTTCATTCGTTGTGCTTCTCCACCCGATAAAGTTGTAGCAGATTGCCCTAAAGTCACATAGCCTAAACCAACATCTTTAATCGTTTGCAGTTTTCGCTTAATTTTTGGCACAGCTTGGAAAAATTCTACTGCATCATCTACCGTCATTTCTAAAACTTCAGCAATACTTTTTCCTTTATATTTGACTTCCAATGTTTCTGAATTATAACGACTACCATGACAAATTTCGCACGGAACATATACATCTGGTAGGAAATGCATTTCAATTTTTAAAATACCGTCTCCCTTACACGCTTCGCATCGTCCACCTTTAACATTGAAACTAAAACGTCCTTTTTTATAGCCACGTAATTTTGCTTCATTAGTCGTTGCAAATAAGTCACGAATATCATCAAATACACTCGTGTAAGTTGCTGGATTACTTCTTGGGGTACGACCAATTGGACTTTGATCGATATCAATAATTTTATCTAAGCCTTCATATCCTTCAATTGATTTAAAAGCTCCCGGTTTTTCTTTTGATTTTGAAATTTCTCTTGCTAGAGCTTTTTTCAATACTCCATTGACAAGAGAGCTCTTTCCAGAACCTGAAACTCCTGTAACTGCTACTAATCTTCCTAAAGGAATATCCACATTAACAGATTTTAAGTTATTTTCACTTGCTCCTTTTAAGTGAATCCATCCTTTATCTTCAGTTCTACGTTCCGTTGGAACTGCAATTGATTTTTTCCCTGATAAATATTGCCCAGTTAATGAGTTTGGATTTTTTTCCACTTCTTTTGGCGTTCCTGCAGCAATAATTTGCCCCCCAAATTCTCCTGCTCCTGGTCCGATATCAATTAAGTAATCTGCTGCTCTCATGGTGTCTTCATCATGTTCGACTACAATTAATGTATTTCCTAAATCACGCATATTTTGTAACGATTGAATTAATCGATCATTATCTCTTTGATGCAATCCAATCGATGGTTCATCTAAAATATATAAAACTCCTGATAAATTCGATCCGATTTGAGTTGCTAAACGAATGCGTTGCGCTTCTCCCCCTGATAATGTTCCCGCTGCACGGCTAAGGTTTAAATATTGCAATCCAACATTTTTCAAGAAGGTTAAACGAGATTGCACTTCTTTTAAAATAGGAGCGGCAATTTGTTCATCTTGTGGAGATAAGGTTAACTCTTTGAAAAATTCAATTTCTTCATCAACAGAAAGTTCTAACACTTCACTAATATGTTTATGATTCACTTTGACTGCCAATGCCTGTTCATTTAAACGATGTCCATGACAAGCTTTACACGATAATTCCGTCATATATTGACGCATTTGTTCTCTTGTATAATCACTATTTGTTTCATGATAACGTCGTTTTACATTGACAATAACTCCTTCAAAAGGTACATCCACATCTCGAACACCACCAAACTCATTTTCATAATGGAAATGGAAAGTGGCATCTCCAGAACCATATAACACTAAATTTTTCTGAGATTGGGTTAATGTTTCAAAAGGTAAGTCCATTGGAACTTTAAACTGCTCACAAAATTGGCGCAGCATTTCTGGATAATAGTTCGAACTAATCGGATTCCAAGGCGCTAATGCTCCTTCATTTAAGGTTTTCGCTTTATCTGGAATAACTAAGTCGATATCCACTTCTAATTTCATTCCTAATCCATCACATTCTGGACAAGCTCCAAAAGGTGCATTAAATGAAAATAGACGTGGCTCTAATTCTCCAATAGTAAATCCACAATGAGGACAAGCATAATGCTCACTAAACAAGATTTCTTCTTGCCCAATGACATCGACAATCGCATACCCTTCAGCTAAACGAAGTGCTGACTCTAATGAATCGAATAATCTTGAACGGCTCTTGTCTGACACAATAATACGGTCAACAACAATTTCAATCGAATGCTTTTTATTTTTTTCTAATGAAATTTCATCCGTTGTTTCCATCATTTCGCCATCTACTCGAATACGAATATAGCCATCTTTTTGAATATTTTCAAAAACTTTTTTATGTTCCCCTTTTTTCCCTTTTACAATCGGGGCTAAAATTTGAATTTTTGTTCTTTCTGGCAATTCCATTACACGATTCACCATTTGTTCAATCGACTGACTTTCAATTAAAGTACCGTCATTTGGACAATAAGGTTTTCCTACACGTGCATATAGCAATCTCAAGTAATCATTAATTTCCGTTACTGTTCCCACAGTTGAACGAGGGTTACGAGAAGTTGTTTTTTGGTCAATCGCAATTGCCGGACTTAACCCATCAATACTATCGACATCTGGTTTATCCATTTGCCCTAAAAATTGTCGTGCATAAGCAGATAAACTTTCTACATATCTTCTTTGCCCTTCTGCATATAATGTATCAAAAGCTAGTGAACTCTTCCCTGAACCGGATAATCCTGTAATTACTACTAATTGATCTCTTGGAATCGTTACATCAATATTTTTTAAATTATGGGAGCGTGCTCCACGAACGATAATCTGATCTTTCGCCATTCCATCTTCCTCTATTTCTATCTAAAATCAAAAACTCTGCCTTAGGCATTCACCTTAGTATAGCATAGTTTCTTTTACATTACGAACAAACGTTCTTACCCAATTATACATCTTCATTTTAAGTGAATTCAAAAAAATGAGCAAATTTTGAGCAGAATGTGAGCAGATTCCTACTCAACAAAAAAGTCTGAATCTTCATAGTACCTACACTATCAAAATTCAGACAAATTCTTTTATTGTAATCAATCCTTAGATGATTTCCATTTCCACTGGACAGTGGTCACTTCCGGTTACATCCGCACGAATTTTCACTTCTTGAATGCGAGAAGTTAACGCTTCTGACACAACAAAATAGTCGATTCTCCATCCAATATTTCTTGCACGAGCGCCACCCATATAGCTCCACCAAGTATAAGCTCCCACTGTATCAGGATAACGATAACGGAACGCATCTACTAATCCATTCTCTACAATTTGATCAAATTTTTCACGCTCTTCTTTTGTAAATCCTGCATTTTTTGTATTTGTTTTTGGATTTGCCAAATCGATTTCCTTATGCGCTACATTTAAATCGCCACAGAAAATAACCGGCTTTGTTTCTTCTAACTTTTTGATAAAAGCTAAGAAATCATCTTCCCACACTTGGCGATAACTTAAACGAGTTAAATCCCGTTTCGCATTTGGCGTATACACTGTCACTAAATAATAGTCCGCATATTCTGCTGTAATAACACGTCCTTCTTGATCATGTTCTTCAATTCCTAATCCATATTGAACAGAAATTGGTTCTTCCTTTGTAAAAATGGCTGTTCCAGAATATCCTTTTTTCACAGCTGAATTCCAATAGGCATGATATCCTGCAAATTCCATTCCTAAATCTACCTGTTCAGGTTGTGCCTTTGTCTCTTGTAAACATAAAATATCTGGTTGAGCCTCTAATACATATTCTTGTAAAGCCCCTTTATTTAAAACAGAACGAATCCCATTCACATTCCATGTTGTTAATTTCATACTTCTTCCTCCACATTCATTTTGTTCTATCATAACAATTTTATAAAATGATGACTAGCAAAAAGATACCGACCTCCAATAGTTAGATTTTTAGTCCAACTTTTTGGGGTCGGTATTTCAGAAATACTAAAACAATTTAATGCTTTTTCTCTAAACATCCGCATCATTCGGCAAGCAAATATAAAAACTAATCACTTCTCCAACAGATTCAGCTAACATTCTTCCACCATGGCTTCGAACAATATTATCCGCAATGGCTAAACCTAAGCCTGTTCCACCTGTTTCTTTCGAACGAGAGCCTTCTGCACGATAGAAACGGCTAAATAAATGCTCCAACACTTCTTTTGAAATAGGTTCTCCAATATTACGAACAGCAATGGTTACAATGTCTTTTTGTTCCAACACTTCTATCGTAATTTTCGTATTTTCACGGCCATATTTAATAGCATTCGACAGTAAATTATGAATCGCTCGTACCATCTTTTCGGCATCCATTTCTAGCACCATTTTTCTTTTTGGTGGAATGACTTCAATTGTCATTTGACGTTTTTGTGCTTCTAATTCAAAATCGGCTGCTACTTGTTCTAAGAAATTCGCTACGGGAATATCATTCAATCGCAACGGTGCTCCATTTGGACTTGTCGTTGTATATTCGAATAAATCATCTACTAATGCCTTCATTTGTTGCGCTTTATGATACGCAATTTCTGCATAACGCTTTGTTTCTTCAGGTGTTTTAGGCTTTCCATTAATGACTAATCCTAAATACCCAATAATAGACGTTAAAGGGGTACGAATATCATGAGAAACATTTGTAATCAATTCATCTTTTGATTTTTCAATCATTCGTTCATCTTCCATAGCACTGACGGTCGAATCTACTAAACGGTTAATACTCGTCACGACTTTTCCCATATCTCCTGCTAATTGGAAAGGAATTCTTCGATCATAATCTCCTTGCGCAATTAAATGTAATTCCTCTAAAACATGAGACAATTGCATTTGATGATAACGACGAATTAAACGCCAATAGGTAAATCCAATCGCAAAAATAATCGAGCTAATGGAAAAAATATTTTTATATAACTGAATTTCACTTGGTTCAACATTCCAAGCTTGACGAATCGAACGACTACCGTCTACAAAGTATCCAGGTGCATCTAGAAATTGATTCAACAATACTAAAGCACCTAAATATAAGACGAAGACGATACAGAGCGTAATAACGCCTTCTAAAAATAATTCACTAATTTCCCGGGCTGTTAATTTCAAAAGAGCAGCAGGCTTTTCCTCCCTATCTGCCTTTTTTTGGAAGAATCTCCTATTTACTTTCAATTTTATAGCCAACTCCCCATACGGTTTCAATTACTTTATCTCCACCCGTTGCTTCAGCAATCTTATCACGTAAATGACTGACGTGAACCATTACAGTTTTTGTAGAAACGATACTTTCTTGTTGCCATACTGTTTCAAAAATTTCATCTGCACTAAATACTTTATTTGGGTGACTTGCAAGTAGGAATAGAATCCCAAACTCTAACACGGTTAATTGAATTTCTAAACCATCCAATGTTGTTACTTGATGAGAGCCTTTATTAATTAATAATGGACCAATCGTAATTTCTTCAGCACTTTCACTTTCTTTTGTTAAAGCTGAAGTTCTACGTAATAATGATTTTACACGTGCAATGACTTCTAATGGGTTAAAAGGTTTTGTTACATAATCATCTGCCCCATTTGTTAATCCTTGAATTTTATCAATATCTGTTGATTTTGCACTAAGTAATAAAATTGGTAAAGCATCATTCGTTTTACGAATTTCATGCACAACAGAAATCCCATCTAACCGTGGCATCATAATATCTAAAATCACCATATCAATATCTGGATAAGCTTGAATTTTTTCTAATGCTTGTTTTCCATCATATGCTTTTACAATTTCAAATTTTTCATTTCTTAAATAAATAGATAATAATTCAACAATCTCGCGATCGTCATCTACGACTAAAATTTTCATAAAAATCCCTCTTTTCGTATTATTTTCAACTTTATCCTACTCAATCTACAACAAAAACTCCACCATTTCATTAAAATCTTGAAAATTCTTTAATAATTTGGCAAAAAAATCGCTTCTTTATGCCTGAATACACGTTTTTTTGCTATAATGTAAGTGTATTCCTAATTTATTGGAAAGGATTTTTTATGATACAAACACCTATTACAAATCAACAAGTACAATTACTAGAAACGATTGTCTCTTCATCAGAACAAATGCAAGATTATTTTGTTCCATTTGCAGTGGATGAATCCATCTTGCATCATCTCGTACAATTCCCATTGGAAACTTTTCTACATTTTTGGGAAATGGAAGATACAGTGATTTTAGGAATGACAGATACTAAAACACCCTATTTAGAAGAGGGAGTTGCTTTATTAAAACAACGAAATTACACACCCGTTGTTCGTCATGCTGGAGGCTTAGCCGTTGTTAGTAACTCAGGCGTTTTAAATATTAGTTTATTATTTTCTAGACAAAATGCAACGATTACTCAAGTTTATGAATGGATGCAAGAACTCATCACGCGTGCCTTTCCAGAAGCCGTTGGGGAAAAAGAAATCCAAGCCTTTGAAGTGAGTGATTCCTATTGCCCAGGAGACTATGATTTAAGTATCCAAGGGAAAAAATTTGCTGGAATTGCGCAAAGACGTTTCAAAAATTCCATTTGTGTCTCTATTTATCTTAGCATTAATGGAGATCAAGAAGAACGTGGAAACTTAATCCATGATTTTTATGAAGAAAGTATTAAGGGAGAAGAAACTCGTTGGCATTATCCAACAGTTAACGCAGATAGTATGGCGAATTTATCTCAATTATTAGACTTAACACTGACGGTTCAAGAAGTCAAAGAACGCATTTTAACAGCTCTATTAGATGGGCAATGCGAATTATTAGAGTCAGAAATTAATTTTGCAACGGAAGCAAGTTACCAAAAAGCCATGGATCGTTTAAACCTTCGAAAAGTTTAACGGTAAATCCAGATAATATAAGGAGGAAAAGATTGATGTATATCGAAGAACTATCCCGTGAAAAAGTATTACGTGACCCTGTTCATGACTACATTCACATTCAACACCGTGTTATTTTAGACTTAATTAATAGCCGAGAAATGCAACGATTACGCCGAATTAAACAAACAGGCGCTTCTATGTTCACCTTCCATACAGCTGAACATTCCCGCTTTTCTCATTCATTAGGCGTCTATGAAATTGCTAGAAGAATTTGCGATAAATTTGTTCGAAACTATCCTTCTACAACTCCAGAAGATGGATTATGGGATGACTCTAACCGCCTTGTTGTCCTATGTGCCGCTTTATTACACGATATCGGACATGGTCCTTATTCTCATGCTTTTGAGAAAATTTTCGACACAAACCATGAGCAAATTACGATTGATATTATTTTGTCATCAGACACAGAAGTGAACAAAATTTTAAAAACGGTCTCTCCTACTTTCCCAGAAGAAGTAGCCAGTGTCATTCAAAAGAAACATCCAAATCCACAAGTCGTTCAATTAATTTCTAGTCAAATTGATGCTGACCGTATGGATTACTTACTACGAGATGCTTATTTCACAGGAGTAAATTATGGAACCTTTGATTTAACTCGTATTTTACGTGTGATTCGTCCTTATAAAGGTGGGATTGCCTTTAACTTCTCAGGAATGCATGCCGTAGAAGATTATGTCGTTAGCCGTTATCAAATGTATATGCAAGTTTATTTCCATCCAGTATCAAGAGGTATGGAAGTAGTGTTAAATCACTTATTAAAACGTGCTACTGAATGTTATCATTCAACGACTAATCCATTAAAATATACCGCCTCTTTCTTAAAACCATTTTTTGAAAAAAATTGGACATTAGAAGATTACCTTCGTCTAGACGACAGTGTATTAAACACTTATTTTGCTCATTGGCAAATTGAAGACGATGCGATTTTAAGTGATTTAGCCGATCGTTTTATTAATCGTAGACCATTTAAATCCGTGCCATTTAACCCTGTCAATGACGTGGCAACAATTGAACGTATGAAAGAACTAGTACAAAATGTTGGTTATAATACCGAGTATTATACTGCGATTAATAATAGTTATGATTTACCATATGATTTCTATCGTCCAGATTCAGTGAAACCAAGAACTCAAATTGAATTAATGGAACGAAATGGAAATATGGTCGAATTATCTATTGTCAGCTCGATTGTATCTGCTATTTCAGGAAGAGTCCGTGGAGATGAACGCTTATACTTCCCAAGAGAAATGTTTGCAGAAGGAACATCCGAATTATTTAGCGAAGATTATCAAGAATTCCAAGATTTAGCTTCAAAACTTGATGTCTACTCAAATCAAATGAAATAGTGTTAAAAAGACTTTTCTAAACTAGCAAAGCCTCAGCATAGGATTCAGCTACAAAGGAAAGTCTTTTTGTGCTTTTTTATTCAGAGAAAAAATATGCTATAATAACAACGATACAAAATAAAGGAGACTAACTATGATTAAATTAATTGCCATTGATATCGATGGAACTTTGATTAACTCAAAGCACGAAATTACTCCTCGTGTGCATGCTGCATTAACAAAAGCAAAAGAACAAGGTGTGTATGTTGTTCTTTGTACAGGACGTCCACTTCCAGGCGTTCAAGGATATTTAAAAGAATTAAACTTAATCAATGATCGTGATTTTGTCGTTACTTATAATGGTTCACTTGTTCAAAAAACTGGAACTGGTGAAAGTTTAGTACGCTTTGGAATGACGATGGATGATTTTAAACAAATGGATGATTATCATCAAAAATACGGCGTTCACTATCACGTAATCGATGAAAAGAATATTTATGTAACAACTCCAGATATTGGAAAGTACTCTTATATGGAACGTGACCTTGTGGGTATGCCGATAGTACAACAACCACTAGACCAATTTGATCCAAACGCTACTTTTTCAAAAATGATGTTCGTAGATGAACCAGAAATTTTAGAAAATCTTATTCCAAATTTAAGTGACGAATTCAAAAAAAAACATAATATCGTTCGTAGTATGCCTGTTTACCTAGAAGTACTACACCCTCAAGCAAGTAAAGGACACGCTGTCGCTAAACTAGCAGAATTATTAGGATTAGATGCCAGTGAAGTCATGTGTATCGGTGACCAAGAAAACGATAGAGATATGATTGCATATGCAGGAATGGGCGTTGCAATGGGAAATGCAATTGACGAGATTAAAAAACTCGCAAACTTCATTACAACAACCTGTGATGAAGATGGCGTTGCAGTAGCTGTTGAAACTCACGTTTTAAATACGGAGAACTAATTCAAAGAAGAAGAACAATAAAACGAAAACCAAAAGGAGATTTTACATTCTCCTTTTGGTTTTTATTTACACAGTAATATAAAGAAACTCTTCACAAAACACGATTATTAAAGATTAAATTTGAAAGAGAAATTGATTTTTAACGAATGTTCGCCTTATTTTTTGTTGTAATTTTCGTAAATTTCTGTATAATAGTTTTACTGGAGCAATCTTCAGCCAGAGCTGTCTTATAAGCTTTGATTCAAATTAAAGGAGGCTAACCGATGAAATTAAAGAGAAGCGAACGTTTAATCGATATGACACAACGATTACTCGATAATCCTCACACATTGATTTCATTAACAAGTTTTACAGATTTATACCAATCTGCAAAGTCTTCCATCAGTGAAGATATTGCCATTATTAAACGCACCTTTGAAATCCAAGGAATTGGTATTGTTAATACACTGCCTGGAGCTGCGGGAGGCGTGATTTTCACTCCAAAAATTAAAAAAGAACAAGCATTAGAAGCAGCACAAAAAATTTGTGACCAGATGAATGACTCAACTCGTCTACTTCCTGGTGGATATATTTACTTATCTGATTTACTAGGAAAACCAGACGTTCTTCATCACTTAGGAAAAATGATTGCTTCTGCCTATGAAGATAAAAAAGTTGATGTCATTATGACTGTAGCAACTAAGGGAGTACCGATTGCTCAAACAGTTGCCAATTATTTAAATGTTCCATTTGTTATCGTTCGTCGTGATTCGAAAATTACAGAAGGAGCCACTGTAAGTATTAATTACGTATCTGGTTCTTCTTCTCGTGTTGAAAAAATGGAATTATCTAAACGGACTCTCCCAAGTGGATCAAACGTATTGATTGTCGATGATTTCCTAAAAGCCGGTGGTACTATTAATGGGATGAGAAGTCTTATCCAAGAATTTGATTCTCATGCAGTGGGTGCAGTAGTCTTCTGTGAATCAGGAGTTTCAGGACATCAATTACAAGATTATTCTTCGATTATTCGTATCACAGAAATCAACACCGAAAACCAACACATCAAAGCCGAACTCGGCAACTTCTTCGATACACATACATTTTTAGAAGAAAAACATTAATGAACAATTAAGAATTAATCATTAACACAAAATAACAGAAAAAAACTTTCCTTGAATATCAAGGTCGCCAGCAGCCTCGCTTTGCGAGTCTCATGTACTTTGCTACTAAGAAAAGGTTTTTCTGTTATTTTTTCTTTACGTTATAAAACGGACTAGACCCATTCACCATTTTCATTCAATTGATATCCATCAATGACGGTATTTTTTGCCATCTTACCATTTGATAGAACATAATACCATTTACCATTTGATTGAATCCATTGATTTCACGCATAAGATCCTTCTCCATTTTCTTTAACCTCTTCTACTTTATGTGTTATCACAAAAGTTAAAATATCGTTTTATACATAGCAAAAATAAAAAGAAAAACTCCCTTTGAATAGCAGCAGTAAAATAAGCCACTTTGGCTTATTTTACAAGGGAAGTTTTTCTGTTATTTTTGCTTACGTTATTACATTATTAGATTTTAAGACTGGAACGCAATGGAAAATAGCATCATCCATACGGGTAGAATCACGATATAGAATAAAGTTGTAATCGTAACAGCTGATGTCGCAAAATCAATATCAGCATTTTCTTCCGTTGCCAATAACGGCATTATAACCAATGTAGGAATCGTTGATTGAAGGAAAAACGTTTCTTGTAATTTCATTGGCAATTCAATTGAAAACAGCTGCATCACTCCCAATAGAATTGCCGGAAACAATACAAAAC
>ERZ773233.1254-NODE-1254-length-14877-cov-44.427945_pt1 | contig 14877 bp, 10 predicted proteins | sample MGYA00580991_ERZ773233 | MGnify/ENA primary metagenome ERZ773233 (study PRJEB29015, sample SAMEA2738178) | human oral metagenome | biome: human oral; feature: human-associated habitat; material: saliva | place: China | collected 2161 ...
CGAGCTACAAACGCGTTGCCGAGCCGGAAGAAGACGAATCCGCCAAACCTTTCGGCAGCGAAAAAGCCAAAGCTTCCCGTCCTGAGCCAGCTGTCAAAGGCGTACGCCATACCCAGCCTGCACCGACTGTCGCCCCTGAGAAAAAAGCCTCTTGGTGGGACAGCTTCAAAGCTTGGTTGAAACGCATTTTCGGCGGCGAGCCTGCACCTGCCGCAGTTGCTCCAGAGCCTGCCGAAAAACGAACTACAACCAACCGTAGCCAAAACAGCAACCGCCGTTCAAACAGCCGCCGTCAAAATCCACGCCGCAACAACAAACACGACGGCAGCAAAGTCGAAGTGCGCGAAGTGAATGCTGAAGCTGCCGACAGCAAGGTTGAAGAAAACAAATTAAACGAAAGCCGCAACGACGAGCGTAAAGACAGCCGCCGCAACCGCAACCGTAACAACCGCCGCGATGATCGCAACAACGAACGCAACCGTGTTGAGGAAGTGGTTGAAGACGTAAACGTTCAAGAAGTGGCTGCACTGGCTGAAATGCCGTCTGAAACCCAAGCGGAACAAAACGGCAATAAACGCCGCCGCAACAACGGCCGTAACGAGCGCAACCGTCATCAATCTGCGGAAAACCGTGTTGAGGACGTGAACGTTCAAGCCGATGGCGAACAGGCGCCAGTGGAAGCGGACGACAACGCCCGCAGCGAAGAGGGTGTGAAAAACAACGGCCGTCAAGGACGCGACCGCAACAACCGTCAGCGTAACAACCGCAACGACCGTCGTTCCAACAGCAAAAAACGCAATATCCCGTCTTCGGCAAAAATCGAGCAATACCTGAACATTACCGATACCGCCGACAAAGTCCTCTTTGCCGTAGCGCATGTTTTGGGTTTGAACGAAACGGTTGAAGCTGTAAATGCGACATTGTCTTCTGAAAGCGACCAAGCCGAGCCGCTGGTGATTGTGGTATCCGAGCCTGAAGTTACCAGCGCAAAGCCATTCGTATTTGCGATTGAAAGCGAAGACGAGCCTGCCGTAGCGCAAACTGAAGGCGCTGATGACGAGCAAGCCTTGCTTGCTTCTGCCGTCAGCAACGTTAAAGAAGCCATTTCTGCGGTATTGTCTCCGAATGAAACGGCTACTGTTGCACCGGTTGAAGTACCAACCGAAACTGTTGCCACACCAACTGAAGCCGTAGCCGAAGCAGCGCCTGTCGCAATCGTTGTGCCTGAGAGCTTGGGTGATTTGATCTTCGTTGAAACCGATCCGCAAGCCGTTGCCGCTTTTGCCGCGCAGCCACAACCTGAACCAGTTGCTAAAACACGCCGTTCGGATGTGCCTAAAGTAGAAGTGGAAGACGTAGCAGTCGAAATGATTTTGGTGGAAACACGCAAAGACTAAGATTGGTTTTCCAGTTAAAAGCCCGATGTTGAACGCATCGGGCTTTTTAATTGGCAAGGAGGTGCGCTGCTCATTTTCTTTGTGTTTGCTATGAGGGTTGCTACATGGTTGAAAAAGCAGGATTGCTTGCTGAGAAAGGGAAGGGCGATTCTTTCAATGAGAAGGACTTAACGAAATAGATTGATATGAGAAAAGGCCGTCTGAAATGGTTTCAGACGGCCTTAGTTTGTGTGTATGTTTGGGTATTGTGATTATTTTTTGTTCAGAGAGTCACGGATTTCGCGCAACAACAGAACTTCTTCGCTAGGCTCTGCCGGTGCTTCTTCAGCAGGAGCTTCGGCTTTTTTCACGGAGTTGATGGCTTTAACCACGCAGAAGATGGCAGCGGCGATGATCAGGAAGCTGATTACGGTGTTGATGAACAGACCGATATTCAGGGTAACGGCACCGGCTGCTTGAGCGGCTGCCAGGTTGGCGTAACCTTCAGCAGGAGCGGCTTGTGCGCCGTCTTTCAACGTAATGAACAGGTTGGAGAAATCAACGCCGCCGATCAACAGGCCGATAGGGGGCATGATTACGTCGTCAACCAATGATTTGACGATGCCGCTGAATGCTGTACCGACAACCATACCGACTGCGAGGTCGATCACGTTGCCACGCATAATAAATTCTTTAAATTCTGAAGCGATTGACATAATTAATCTCCTGTATGTGTTTGAGTCAAAATCAGATGTAGTTCAATAAAACGGCAGGCATATTAACGCTTTATCGGTTAAGAAAAATTCAATAATGTTAAATTTTGTATTTTTTGCCAAAAATCTCCTGCTTCTATGCCTTCTGTATGAAAAACAGGCCGTCTGAATTTTTTCTGTTACTTTTTTACACCACTTTTATCAGTAGCTAAGTATCAGATAATATGAATGTTATCTTTGGAATCAATGCTCTATCTTACTTTTTAAATGATATGAAATGATAATGTTGTAATGTTAGTAACATAATGCGCCAAAGCATACGACAATCATGTTTCATGCGTATATTTGAATTTCAGACGGCCTTATCGGCTATGCCATCATTCAAACCATAATGTAATGGCCATAAAAAACGCACTTTCATGATGAAAGTGCGTTTTGCGTAAAAACCGTTTAGTTCTCTTCGTCGTTCAGCGCGTTGATGCTGTAACCGCCGTCAACGTAGGTAATCTCGCCGGTGATGCCGGAAGCGAGGTCGGACAGCAGGAAGGCGGCTGTGTTGCCGACTTCTTCGGTGGTAACGTTGCGACCCAATGGGTTGTGGGAAGCGACGTGGCCCAAGAGTTTGCTGAGATCGGCGATGCCGGAAGCGGCCAGGGTTTTGATCGGGCCTGCGGAGATGCCGTTGCAGCGGATGCCTTCTTTACCCAGACAGGCGGCAGTGAAGCGGATGCCAGCTTCGAGGCTGGCTTTGGCCATGCCCATAACGTTGTAGTTAGGAATAGCACGAACGGCGCCCAAGTAGCTCAGGGCAACGATGGCAGCGTTGCGGCCCTGCATCATCGGACGGGCGGCTTTGGCCAGCGCAGGCAGGCTGTATGCGGAGATTTCGTGAGCGGTGTTGAACGCTTCGCGGCTGATGCTGTCGAGGAAGTCGCCGCTCAAAGCTTCTTTAGGGGCGAAACCGATGGAGTGAACGAGGCCGTCCAAGCCGTCCCAGTGTTTGCCCAAGTCAATGAAAACTTGGTTGATTTCGTCGTCGCTGGCAACGTCGCAGCGGAACACGAGTTCGGAGCCGAGTTCGGCTGCCATTTTACGGACGCGCTCTTCCAGTTTGTCGACAACATAAGTGAATGCCAATTCCGCGCCTTGTTCGCGGCAGGCTTTGGCGATGCCGTAAGCGATGGAACGCTCGGAGATCATGCCGGTAATCAGAATTTTTTTGCCTTGCAAAAAGCCCATTTTCTTATCCTTTAGCAGTGGTATTGCGGTTGCATTAAACGGCGCATTATAGCAAAAACCGCTGTTTCGGTATAGAAAAAACGGATAACCCTTTGTCTTGCCTCAAATAGAGATGAGGTTGTCTGCCGAGGCCGTCTGAAACCTGACGGAACGGCGGCAAAACGTTATACTTGATGGTGTTAATGACTGATGTTTCAGGAGTAAACCATGCCCGAGCAAAACCGCATTCTTTGCCGAGAACTCAGCCTGTTGGCGTTTAACCGTCGTGTACTGGCTCAGGCGCAGGATACGAAAGTTCCCTTGTTGGAACGTTTGCGTTTCCTGTGCATCGTGTCTTCCAATTTGGACGAATTTTTTGAAGTGCGCATGGCGTGGTTGAAACGCGAAAACAAATTGCGCCCGCATCAGCTGCTCGACAACGGCAAAACCGCTGCCGAAACCATCGAAGCGGTGGCGAAAGAGGCGCAGGCCTTGATCCGCGAGCAGTACGACCTGTTTAACAAAGTATTGCAGCCTGCACTCAGCCGCGCCGGCATTCATTTCTATCGCCGCCACAAATGGACGGCCGCGCAGAAAAAATGGATCGAAAACTATTTCGACAACGAGCTGCTGCCCATTCTCACGCCCATCGGCCTTGATCCGTCACACCCGTTCCCGCGCCCGTTAAACAAATCGCTCAATTTTGCCGTCGAACTCGAAGGCACGGATGCGTTCGGCCGTCCGTCAGGAATGGCGATTGTACAGGCTCCGCGCATTTTGCCGCGCGTTGTCCCCATGCCGTCTGAAATTTGCGGCGGCGATGCAGGCTTTGTGTTCTTGTCTTCGATTTTGCACGCCCATGTCGGCAAACTCTTTCCCGGTATGAAGGTTAAAGACTGCCATCAGTTCCGTCTCACGCGTGATAGCGATTTGACGGTCGATGAAGAAGATTTGAAAAACCTGCGTGCCGCGATTCAAAACGAGTTGCACGACCGCGAATACGGCGACGGCGTGCGCTTGGAAGTGGCAGACACTTGTCCGGCGCATATTCACGATTTCCTGCTTGCCCAGTTCAAACTGACTTCTGCCGAGCTGTATCAGGTCAAAGGGCCGGTCAATTTGGTGCGCCTCAATGCCGTTCCCGATTTGGTGGATAGGCCGGATTTGAAGTTTCCGCCACGCAATGCAGGCCGTCTGAAAGCCTTGCGCAAAAACGGCTCTGTGTTCAAACTGGTTAAACAGTCGCCGATTTTGCTGCACCACCCGTATCAGTCTTTCGATCCGGTTGTCCAAATGATACGCGAAGCCGCAGCCGATCCGGATGTATTGGCCGTCAAAATGACCATCTACCGCACCGGCAGCAATTCCGAGCTTGTGCGCGCATTGATGAAGGCCGCACTGGCGGGCAAGCAGGTTACCGTCGTGGTCGAACTGATGGCGCGTTTTGACGAAGCCAACAACGTCAACTGGGCGAAGCAGCTCGAAGAGGCGGGCGCGCACGTCGTGTACGGCGTATTCGGCTACAAAGTCCACGCCAAAATGGCTTTGGTTATCCGTCGCGAAGACGGCGTGCTCAAGCGTTATGCTCACCTCGGTACCGGCAACTACCACCAAGGCACATCGCGCATCTACACCGACTTCGGCATCATCACCGCCGACGAACAAATTACTGCCGATGTGAACACTTTGTTTATGGAAATCACAGGATTGGGCAAGCCGGGCCGTCTGAATAAGCTCTATCAAAGCCCGTTTACCCTGCACAAAATGGTCATCGACCGCATCAAGCAGGAAACCGAACACGCCAAAGCCGGCAAACCGGCGCGGATTACCGCCAAGATGAATTCCCTTATCGAGCCGAGCGTAATTGATGCGCTGTATCAAGCCAGCGCGGCAGGCGTGCAAATCGATCTGATTGTGCGCGGTATGTGTACTTTGCGCCCGGGTGTAAAAGGCTTGTCCGAAAACATCCGTGTCCGCTCCATCATCGGTCGCCAACTCGAACACTCGCGCGTGTATTGTTTCCATAACAACGGCGCAGACGATACCTTTATCTCCAGTGCCGACTGGATGGGTCGCAACTTCTTCCGCCGCATTGAAGTCGCCACACCGATTACCACGCCCGAACTCAAAGAACGTGTAATCCGCGAAGGTTTGGAAATGGCCTTGGAAGACAATACCCAGGCTTGGCTGATGCAGCCTGACGGCAGCTATGTACGCACCCAGCCGCAAGACGGCGAGCCTGCATTTGGTTTGCAGGAAGGTTTGTGGAAAATATACGGACGTTGAGTTGAATAATGTCTCAGGCCGTCTGAAACGCAGGTTTCAGACGGCCTTTTTTGATTTTGCCGTTATAATTCCGTTTCCCAATCTTTCAGACGGCCTTTTCCTATGAAATCTTACCCCGATTCCTATCTACATTTTGAAAACCTCGAATCTTCCGAAACGCAAGAGTTTGCCGCTGCGGCGCATGCCGAAACGCGCGTCCGTTTTTTAGAAAACGACAAGGCGCGCGCATTGTCCGACGGCATTTTGGCGCAGTTGCAGGATACGCGGCAGATTCCGTTTTGTCAGGAACACCGCGCGCGGATGTACCATTTCCATCAGGACGCGGAATATCCAAAAGGTGTGTACCGCGTGTGTACGGCGGCGACTTACCGTTCCGGCTATCCCGAGTGGAAAATCCTGTTTTCAGTGGCGGATTTCGACGAATTGCTCGGCGACGATGTGTATTTGGGCGGCGTGTCGCACTTGGTGGAAAAGCCCAACCGCGCGTTGTTAACACTGAGCAAATCGGGCGGCGATACGGCGTACACGCTGGAAGTGGATTTGGAAGCAGGGGAGTTGGTAGAAGGCGGTTTTCACTTTCCGGCAGGCAAAAACCATGTGTCGTGGCGCGATGAAAACAGCGTGTGGGTGTGTCCGGCTTGGGACGAACGCCAGTTGACCGAATCAGGCTATCCGCGCGAAGTATGGCTGGTGGAACGCGGCAAAAGTTTCGAGGAAAGCCTGCCGGTGTACCAAATCGGCGAAGACGGCATGATGGTGAACGCGTGGCGTTATCTCGATCCGCAAGGTTCGCCGATTGATTTGATTGAAGCGTCTGACGGTTTTTACACCAAAACCTATTTACAGGTGTCGGCCGAAGGCGAGGCGAAACCGTTGAACCTGCCTAACGATTGCGACGTAGTCGGCTATCTGGCCGGACATCTTTTACTGACGCTGCGCAAGGACTGGAACCGCGCGAACCAAAGCTATCCGAGCGGCGCATTGGTGGCAGTAAAATTAAACCGCGGCGAATTAGGCGCGGCGCAGCTTTTGTTTGCGCCCGATGAAACGCAGGCATTGGAAAGCGTGGAAACGACCAAGCGTTTTGTGGTGGCGAGCCTGCTGGAAAATGTACAAGGCCGTCTGAAAGCATGGCGGTTTGCTGACGGCAAATGGCAGGAAGTTGAACTGCCGCGCCTGCCTTCGGGAGCGTTGGAAATGACCGACCAGCCGTGGGGCGGCGACGTGGTTTACCTTGCCGCCAGCGATTTCACCACGCCGCTGACGTTGTTTGCGCTGGATTTGAACGTGATGGAACTGACTGTCATGCGCCGTCAGCCGCAGCAGTTCGATTCAGACGGCATCAACGTGCAGCAGTTTTGGACGACTTCGGCCGACGGCGAGCGCATTCCTTATTTCCACGTCGGCAAAAACGCCACCCCCGATACGCCGACTTTGGTTTATGCCTACGGCGGTTTCGGCATTCCCGAATTGCCGCATTATCTGGGTAGCGTTGGCAAATATTGGCTGGAAGAGGGCAATGCCTTTGTGTTGGCAAACATCCGCGGAGGCGGCGAATTTGGCCCGCGCTGGCATCAAGCAGCGCAGGGAATCAGCAAACATAAAAGCGTTGATGATTTATTGGCAGTTGTGCGCGATTTGTCCGAACGCGGCATGAGTTCGCCCAAACACATCGGTTTGCAGGGCGGCAGCAACGGCGGCCTGATTACCGCCGCCGCCTTCGTGCGCGAACCGCAAAGCATCGGCGCGCTGGTGTGCGAAGTACCGCTGACCGACATGATCCGTTATCCGCTGCTGTCCGCCGGTTCAAGCTGGACGGATGAATACGGCAATCCGCAAAAATACGAAGTCTGCAAACGCTGGCTGGGCGAATTGTCCCCGTATCACAATCTTTCAGACGGCATCAATTATCCGCCTGCGCTCATCACCACCAGCCTCAGCGACGACCGCGTCCATCCTGCCCACGCGCTCAAGTTCTACGCCAAACTACGCGAAACCTCTCCGCAATCTTGGCTCTACGCTCCGGACGGCGGCGGCCATACCGGCAACGGCACGCAACGCGAATCCGCTGACGAACTTACCTGCGTATTGCTGTTTTTGAAAGAGTTTTTGAGGTAGAAGCAAGCAGCGGGACTGACCGTTTTGTAAAGTTGAGAAACAAAATACTCTTGTTTCGGCAAGTGAAAAGAAGGCCGTCTGAAAAACGAATATTAAAGTTTTTCAGACGGCCTTCTTTTCTTTTAACTTTCAACATATCCCGATAAAATGGACACTTTGTAAGTGATCATTGATGGAAGACGCAATTATGGCAACCGAACCGAAAAATTATACACGATTTAGAAAATAATTTCAAACAAAACAATATATTAAAACTCAAACAAATCTTTCCCGAAGTCTTTTGCGAAGACCAAATCGACTTTGAGAAACTCAAACTCGTCCTTGGCGCAGAAAACCTTGCCGGTGTGGGCGAACGTTATCAACTCGATGCTGTAGAAACTAGTAGCGTTGTTTACAGTATTTCCAGGAGAATACTGAAACATGAACATGCACAAAAACACCCGTCTCACCCCGCACCACCGCCAAGCCATTTGGCTGGCCTACGCGCAGGGGAAGGAAAGCGTAACCTCCCTGGCACGCCGCTACCAAGTCAGCCGCGTCACCATTTACCGCGCACTTAAAGCCGCAAGGGGCAGACTGCTCAAACCCCAAACCAGTACCAACAACCGTTTCAAACAGGCAAAGTACGGAATGAAACGCCTGGCCAAGGTAGAACGCGGCATTCAGGAAAAACTCAAAAGGCAGGCCAAACGCTACAATAAATCCTACCCCGGAGAGCTGGTACATCTCGATACCAAACGGCTGCCGCTGCTCAAAGGGCAGAAAGCCACCGATAAGCGGGATTACCTGTTTGTCGCCATCGACGATTTCTCAAGGGAGCTATACGCCGCCATTTTGCCGGACAAAACCGCAGACAGTGCCGCCAAGTTTCTGACCGAACACCTGATTGATCCCTGTCCATACCTGATTGAGTGCGTTTACTCCGACAACGGTACGGAATATAAAGGCTCGGCCAACCATGCTTTCGGTGTAGCCTGTTATGAGAACGGGATTGGTCAAAAGTTTACCCGGGTTGCCCGTCCGCAGACCAACGGTAAGGCGGAACGGGTTATCCGCACCCTGATGGAGATGTGGCATGAGAAACAGTTGTTTGACAGTCCGGAACACCGGCGAAAGGAGTTGTGCCGCTTTGTTAATTTCTATAACACTGTGAAGCCGCACCGCAGTTTGAACGGCGATACGCCGTTTGAGGTCTTGCAGGCTTATTTTTCTCAACCTGTGGTGTAAACAACGCAACGTTTTCCTACATTCCCGTGGTGCAACTGAGTCTTAACCGTTTGCAATCGGCAGAATGGCATTTCAATTTGGCGAAAAAATTAGCTGCTTTGCGCGAACTAGGCGTGTTGATTATTGGCAGTGGCAACATTGTGCATAATCTGAGGACGATCAGTTGGGAACATATCGATCAAATCGGTGCAGGGTATGACTGGGCGTTTGCTTTTCGTGAAACGGTCAATCAGGCGATTGCGACGCAGGATAATGAAACCTTGGTGCATTATGAGCAACTAGGCGAAAAAGCCGATCTTTCCGTGCCAACACCGGATCATTACTTGCCGTTGCTTTACATCATGGCATTACGTGAACCGCAAGACGAGATTACGTTTTTCAACGATAATTTGATTGCAGGTTCGCTCAGTATGACGTCGGTTTTGATGGGGTAAAAAGGAAAAAATCATAACAAAACAAACCATTCTTTATTTGTCCGACTCACTTTGCAGATGGTGCTAAGTTGTTTCAGACGGCATTTTATGTCTATATAAAAGCCATAACCTATATAGGCAAAGATGAGATTAAGTCTGTAAGATTTTAGTGTAAATAATTTTGGCAAAACAAATATTTGGATTCTGAGGGTAATTTGAAAAAGCTTTTAGATTTGACCGCTCTTTATAAGAGAAAAGGCCGTCTGAATATCAGACGGCCTTTTGTAGATAGATTATCGATATACGACTATTTCGATAATAGGAGCAATCTCTTTGTCACGGGAAGCAGGACACTGCTGGAGGAAGCGGCGGCGAGCGCTGATGGTGTCTTGCGCGTATTTGTGGTGAATGGAATAGAACCTGTGCAGTGCAGGGTTGCATTCTTTAGGCGGCGTACCCGGAGAAGTCAGGCAGGCAATGGCCTCGCAGGCATATTTTTTATCGCCAGTCAGCAGTTTGCCGGCAATGTCTGAAGCGTTGACGGCAGAGGTTGAAAATGGCAACAAGACCGCCGTTAAAACAAAAATGGATAAACGTTTCATAGTGTCGTACTCGTTAAAATAGAAAGAGAGATTAGAGGAGGGCATAAAAGACCGTCTGAACAATAGGCGGCTTTGGGTCTATTAGAATTTAGGCATTGAGCAGCCTTCGGGAGTGGTGATTTTACATTGAACCCCTCCTGAAGCTCGGCATTTTCTTAGTGCTGATGGCTCTGCCTGACCTGGAGCTTCAATTCCATAGAAAGTTTTTAATTTTTTCCCTGTTTTCCCTTGAGCAACGGCAATACAACCATTTCTAACCCATGCACCTACTACACAAGGAGCATTTTGTCCTCCTTGTTCACAGGCTTTGATAGCCCCTTTTTTTGCTACCTCAAGAGATGGAGCATTGACGGTGTCTGCCGAAATGCCAGTTTTAAGGTTGACCGCCCAGGCCCCATATTTTGAAGGAACATCAATATTAACAATTTCCGTAGGTTGCTTTTGCTGACGTTGCCGAGACGACGCACAGTTGGGATTGTAGCCATACTGACACAGCGCCGGATTGTTTTGTAATGCTCCTCTAGTTACGGGGTCAGCAGCATAAATATTCAGGCTAGTCAGCCCTAATAGTATAACAAGTAATTTTTTCATTTAAAGTCCAATCTATTGGTTATTAAATCTTTATCAGTCTGCAACTAACTAGGATTCGTCATCTTTTTTACGGGGCTGACCAGGCAATTTCATGGTATCAGTAGCTGTATTCCCAGTCTAGTTACTGCCTGTTGTCCATGATGCATGATAATTATTATTTACTTGTTGATTATTAGAATCTCCAGTTTTATTCTGCGCATTATAATTAGTCTGCCTACTCGCCCCACTATCCATTTGAACTTACCAGTCCTAGTCCGAAGAATATAAAAAATAATTTCTTCATTTTTATTTTCCTTTCTCTTTATCGGAACTTTTACCTCCTTCTGATACTGGTTGAGGAGAGTACGGTTTGGGTTGATTTATCGCTAGGCCTACATCGGACTGACCGACAGTTTTTGTAGTATCAGTAGGCTGGGGTGTTGTTGAGCTATAGTCTATCCTCGTTGTATATTGATTGTTATTTGGTTGTGCATTATTAGAATCTCCAGCTCTATTCTGCACATTATAATTAGTCTGCCGACTTGCCCCACCATCCAAATGAGGCGGAACTTCTTGGCGATTTCCATTGCCGATGACCGAGTAGGCGCTGAAGCTGCCCATCACACCGTTAAACCACATGCCTGCCATAGGCGGTACGGTAATCAGCAGGGTAGAGAGCATCAGACCCAAGCCCAGCTGTTGGGTAACGGTTTCCATAATGCCGGTAGTGCCGCCTTCACCGATGATGGTTGCCACAAATTTGCCGGCTGTCGCTCCGCCAAATAAGTGGCCCACCAAGTCCATGGAAATCTCCGCCATGACGCCGAGCAAGACGCTGGAGAAGATGGTAGCCAATCCGAAGTATAGCCATTTTTGGAACAGCGGGGCGGTTCTTTTGAACAGGAGGCACAATATAAAGATAGGCGCGAAACCGACAAATAGGGAAATCGCGATACGGTACATGATGAGCATGGTGCCTGCCACGACGGCCGGACCTGCCGTACCTACCCCGGTAAACCATTTGGCTTCGGAAAGCTTATCTTCCAGATGGTCGTCATCTGCGGTATCGATGGCAGAAAGGCTGGATAGGACAAGTTGAGTGGTTTTCAGGTTTAAGTCGATTTTACAGCCGGTAATATAGGAAGTCTGTTCGGTCAGACACTCGCTGCCGAAATCGTTACTACCATGCATAACTTGACTGATGCCATTGGCAAGATTATCAGTCAACACACGGACGCTAAAGCTGCTACCTAAGGAGACCCCAAGTGCAATGGCAATAACAACATAGTTTTTACCAAGGTTAAAAATAAATCCTTTGAGGCCTTCCTGACTCCGACCTGTTACGATCAGATAGCCCTGAACCATAATCCATAAGGTCAGCAATGCTAAAACCATTGTCAGGGCGAGGTTTAAGTTTTTAGATAAGACTATTTCGGTAAAGTAGCCGATTCGCGCGTAAAGATAGTCGCGAATGCCGGTATAAAGGAGTAAATCCATCATAATGAGATGAGCTTTCGATTAATTTTTGTAAAACGATGAGATGATCGATTTGTTTGGGCCGTCTGAAACCGATCCGGTTCAGACGGCCTTATACTCAATTGGGTTTATAGATCGGTTTGGTTTTGCTTTCGATTTCTTTTCTATCATCAACTACGTCTTTTGCTTTTTCTCTAAAGCGATTCGTAGCTTCAATCAGTTTGCCGTATGTAACTCCTTTAGTGATGTTTTCGTTCAAACTGCTGCCGGTAAACTGTTCTTTTGTCCGCATTTTGCGCATTGAGTTGTAGTATTCAATCTCTTTATCTAGGGTGTCAAGATTATTTTTGTACTGATAATATTTAGCCATTACGGCGTTTACTTGGATCTGTACGTTATTTTCGGCAGTCTCAGCCTTACCTGCCTTATTTGAGAAACTGAATCCAGGCATACCCGATATACCACCAAGAGCGTCTTTTTCTTTGGCCATACTACCTTGAGAAGAAACTTTGCTGTTGATTCTTTTGAAATCACCTTTGATTTCTTCATCGATTGTAACTAACAATTTGTACTTTTCTTCTTCCAGTTTAGTAATTTGTAGACAAAGTGTACCTGAAGCAGGGTTGTCACGTTGTATTGCTCTACATTTTTTTTTGCGTCGTTCAAACATACTCTTTACTTGAGTAGATTGTTTGACATTTGTATTTGCTCCACTAACATTGTCTAAGTATCCTCGAGACACACTGTCAAATCGAGCTTTCCAGTTCATCAATTGCTGTATCGCGTTGGTCATCGCTGCTCCATCAAATACCGGAATACCTGTTGCCGTTACGGATGTATTTCCCAGCATTCCTGCGCACACTAAAACTGCTGCCAGTTTTCTCATTGTGTTTTTCATTTGCTTACAATCTTTCTTAAATTAAATTATTTAAACGTATCCAAGTTTTTTGTTTTTCAGTAAGGAACATCTGAAATACTTGCTGCTTTCAGACGGCCTTTGGGTTTATTCGTCTATACGACTAATCCGCGTTGCGCATCACGTTGGTGGCTGCTTTCTTACCAGAACCCTTACGTTCATCGTAGAAGGTCTGTAACCAATCCTCCGGTCTTACCGCATCGATGCCGACATCAAGACGTTCGGCCGTTTTCTTGATGATGCCGTCCATGATGTCAATGTTGTCGGTACTGGCGGAGATGACTGCCAATTCATCGTCAAATCCACGCAGGTTAAGTTGACATACTGCAGACGCATGGCCTTGTTTGACCAAGAAGCAGCGGCTGCGCTCATCCAGGCTTTTGACTACTTGAAATTCTGAGTCGGTCAGCTTCAGTCCATCGATGTAATCTTTTTTATCTGCATTTGGATTTGGCAGCAGTATCATGGTAGCTGTCTGCTCAATCAGAGCGGCGGAAATGTCGCTTTTGAGGGCGTCTTCTGGTGACTGGGTAGCGAAGATACCCATACCGTTTTGCTTACGGATGGTTTTTTGTTTGTTTTTAGCAAACTCTTTCAAGCCGCCTTCGCCATCAAGGATTTTCCAGAATTCATCCATGATGTAGATAAAGCGGCGACCATCGATAAGCTCTTCCATTCGATGGATAAGATAACCGATTACTGGATCGCGTACCTGAGGGCTTTCAATCACATCGGTGTAGTCGAAGCCGATGATGTTGGCACCACTGAAGTCGATTTTGTCCTGTGGGTTATCAAAGACCCAGCCGAGACTGTTCCCCCTAGTCCATTTGCGGATATTGGCATAGAGGGAATCGTCGCCAGTATTGGGCAGCGATTTTTGGAAGTTGGAAATGCTGCGCAGTGCCATTGGGGTATCAAGCATGGCTCGGACGGCGCGCAGGATGTCGTCGTCTTCTGTTGCGGAATAGTGCGCTTTGCCTCCCAGCTGCTTCATAAGGCCACAGAGGAATTGGACATTTGCCTCTGTATTTTCGCATTGGAAGGGGTTGAAGCCGGTCGGCTGACCGCTTTCCAGCGCCATATAGGCACCGCCGCAAGCTCTGACGAAGATCTCGGCACCACGGTCTTTATCGAAGAAGAAGATAGTGGGTTTGGGATCGTATTTTTGTACCTGGCTAAGGAGGAAGTTGATAAGAGCTGTTTTACCTGTACCGGACTTACCAATAACCATGGTATTGGCAATGGCTTTTTCACCTTCGGAATCTTCACCTTCAAGGGTTGCATGGAAGTTAAAGTAGTAGGGCTGACCATTGGTTGTTTGAAGAACGGTAACGCATTGCCCCCATGGGTTGCCCTCACGTTTACCAACGGCAAAGTTGTGAAGAGGACAGAGGCCCAAGAAATTTAACGATGAGAGGTTGGCAATGCGGGTGCGGTAGTTCCAGTTGCCTGGAAGTTGGGCATAATATGCGGCGCAGACAGCTAAGTCTTCTTTAGTCGTTACAAAGCCGGCATTGGAAAGTTCGGCTCGGGCAGAGGCAATGTTTTGGGAAAGTTGCTCTTGGCTGTCGGCATAGATAGCAAGGCTAAAATGGTAGCCGCCAAGAACAAAATTGCCAGATGCGAGCTGGTCCATTGCATGGTCGAGTTCTGCAATTTGGGTAAAGGATTTGTCGCCGGAAGAGATCATCATGCCACGAGTGCGCTCGAGGGTTTTCATAGCATCGTATCGGCTCATTGGGCTGAAGCTATGGGTGATGACGTATTCAACATCCAAATATTTGAGACCATTCAGTATCCCAGGGTAGGTACCATCAGGATATTCTTTAAGGTTGAGTATGGCCCCGTAGTGGTTTTTACCCTCAGGAGTACGTACGATATAGTCGCCGGTTTTGGAAGAAAAGAGATGTCGGCTGAGGGGTAAGTAGTTGTAAACTGGTGCAGGAAGTACGGGAACTGGCT
>ERZ773233.1255-NODE-1255-length-14876-cov-8.409824_pt1 | contig 14876 bp, 10 predicted proteins | sample MGYA00580991_ERZ773233 | MGnify/ENA primary metagenome ERZ773233 (study PRJEB29015, sample SAMEA2738178) | human oral metagenome | biome: human oral; feature: human-associated habitat; material: saliva | place: China | collected 2161 ...
TATTTGCGCCATATTATGTTATGAATATCTTTGCGATACCTGCAATGATTTGGGGGATCTACAGTATCGGTACTTCAAAGGCACAACGGACAAAAGTACAAAGATTATGTATTGTAGGAACAATCATTTCCATGATCTCTGGCACTACGATTCCGTTACAAATCATGATGTTTATGGTTAGTCCATTATTATTCTTTTTCCATCTTGGATATAACGGATTCTTATATGGATTATTTTCAACATTACATGTGAATCTTGGCTATCTTACAACAGATACCAATACCGTTACTGCAATTCCAGGAACACTACCGGAACTGTTAAGTTATCTAAAGTACACAAGTTTATATCGCAACTTAATGATTGTCGTGATTGTTGGTGTGATTTCTGCGATTGTCTACTTCTTGGCCACAAGACTATACTTCCGTCATCTATCAACAGGATTAATCATTCGAGATGAAGGCGAAAAGATGGTAAAGCAAATCATCAAGCATATTGGTGGCCAAGAAAACATCAAACATGTAGAAGCTGATGTGACGTCATTAGTCATTACGGTATATGATAAAGAAATTGTGCATGAGAAAGAACTAATGAATCTTGGCTCAATTAGCATCACACATAATGAAAATGCATATACATTATTCTATGGTGCAAAATCGTATTACTTGCATAAAGGAATTATCAACTCGTTGCGTATAGTAAAATAAAAGAGTAGAACTAAATATATTAACAAAACCAACTGAATAGAGTAAGTTGGTTTTAAATTAAGCAAATTTACTTAATTAACATCGAAAACTTATGTAAATTATCATTGGAATTAAGTAATTCTCACTTAACCTTTAATCATTATTTTTTATAAAATAGATATAAAGTCAAGGAGTGTAAGTATGGTGAAGGTAAAAACAATTATTACAACTGACGGTGAAGTAGATGATATGAATTCATTGATACACCTCTGCTTATATCTAAATGAGATTAATTTAGTTGGCGTGGTGTATACATCTAGTCAGTATCATTTTAATGGTGATGGAATTCATACACTGGGGGAAATTACACCAAATTATCGAACTTCTGGATTGGCTGGTTTAGAAAGACCAAGAACAAAATTTGGACCGGATGTAAATGGGAAGTATTTAAAATCTTTTCGCCCTTTCCCGATGGGGTGGATAGAAGAGTTATGGACTGGTGTATACGCCGAAGCATATAAATATCTGCGTCAGAATGCGCAAGGATTCCCATCTCCTGAAGAATTAGTTGGTATTACAAAAATAGGTAATATCGAGTTTGAAGGGGATGTAAGAAATGATACGGAAGGATCTAATTTAATAAAATATCATATTTTAAACGATGATCCACAACCGTTATATCTTCAATCTTGGGGTGGTGCAAATACAATTGTAAGAGCGCTATTATCTATTTATGAGGAATTTGGTCACACAAATACATGGCAAGAGATATGTAAGAAGGTTGTAGATAAAGTTCGTATCTTGGGAATTAATAAAGGTATTGGCCAAGATAATTCGTGGCTAGATAATAAAATTCCGGAATTATATCCAGGAATTATAACCTTATGGCCAGAGTGTCTATATGGAACGTATATGGGGATTATGCCTCTACAACCTGATATAGAGGATATGTTCAAATCTAAATGGATAACTAAGTATATTCATAATGGAAAATCTACACTTATGGATGAGTATCATCTAATGGGAGATGGACGAAAAGTAGAGGGAGAAGCTGAAATATATCAATTTGGTTTGAATGCAAAACTTGATTTTGGCTTCAAGAATGTACCGGTACAATACTTCGATAAATATGATTTTATCGGAGAAGGTGATTCTAATACATACATCCCATTACTATCGTTTGGTTTACTTGGGAATAAAGATTACAGATATCCAGGTTTATTAGGTCGTTTGCTAGTGGGAGATGAGGTATCTAAAACACCATATAATATACAGACAGGAAAAAATGAGAATTTTAACCCTTTTATAAAGTCGTATCAAGAGGATTGGGCTGCAAGAGCTCGCTGGTGTTATCAAGAGTATGGTGAAGCAAATCACGCTCCAGTAGTGAATATTGTACGTGGTTTTATTGAAGCAAAACCACTAGAAAGAGTTGCGGTACAGGCTGACGTATTTGATCCAGATAATGATTCAATGAAGATAGATTGGGAAATATATCCTCAATATAATCAGTATAACGGAAAGGCATTACCGCTTCGTGTATGGGATTCAAATAGCACGAATACATATTTTACGATTCCAGAAGATGCACAGCCAGGTGATCATTTTATGCTAATCCTAAGAGCCTGTGATGTAAATGAAACTCCTATGACAAGTTACGGAGTCATTAAAATAAATATTAATTAAGTAAAATAACTTAATAACTCCATATCAATCTAAAATTAAGGGTAATTATTAAGCGAATTAACTTAATAATTCATTGAAAAGGATATTAATATTCAATAATATTAATATTGTAAAAATACTCTTGTAGAGAAGAGTAAGCCATTAAATGAATCATTACCAATAAGGGGAGATTCGGAGAGGAGAGAGTGATGGCAAAGTATGATGAATTTTGCAGCCAAATTCTAGAGAATGTTGGCGGAAAAGAAAATGTTGTGAGTGCAGTTCATTGCATGACACGTTTAAGAATTAATTTTAAAGATAAGAATAAAATTAACATTGATGAAATCAAGAAGATTAAAGGGGTTCTTGGTGCACAATTTTCAGGAGAGCAATTTCAAGTTATCATCGGTCAACATGTATCAGAGGTTTATCCAGAATTTTGTAAGTTAGCTGGCATTGCACAAGGTGCTACAGTCGAAGAAAATTTAGATACAAAAGAGCCTTTTGATATAAAGAAATTACCTGGCAAAGTATTAGATTATATTTCTGGTTCAATTGCACCAATGTTACCAGTTATGATTGGCGCTGGTTGGTTTAAACTATTTTACTCACTATTCGGTCCAGGATTATTAAATATTGCAGCACAAGAAAGTGATTTCATGCGCATCCTATATATTGTCGGAAATGCAGGTTTCTACTTTATGCCAGTATTAATTGCGTATGGAGCTGCAAATAAGTTGAAAACGAATATTCCATTAGCATTGTTCCTTGGTGTACTATTAGTTGATCCTAATATACTTCAAATTGTGGCAGATGGTACTCCATTCAAGATGTATGGATTAATTCCAATGCCATTGAACAATTACACACAATCACTTATTCCAATACTACTAGCGGTATGGGCTATGAAGTATGTATATGACTTCATGAATAAAATTACACCTAATGCAATCAAGATTATCGGTATTCCAATGGGTACGATAGGTATAATGTTGCCATTAATGTTCTGTGTATTGGCTCCTATTGGAAACTGGGTAGGTGTTGGTTTGACAACAATTATCATAACAATGCATGGTGTAGCAGGACCATTTGCAGTGGCTCTAATTGGTGGCTTCTGGATGTATATGGTTGCTACAGGTATGCATGTTGCGGTAATCCAAATTGCCTTCTTAAATATCACTACACTTGGATTTGACCCAATTGTATTAGCTGGCGCCCAAGCAGCAAACCTAGCATTAATGGGTATGACAGTTGCATATTTCTTACGAACAAAGGGAGAAGAGAAACAACTTGCAGCAACTAATGCAATTACATTGATTGTGGGTGGTATTTCTGAACCAACACTCTTCTCAGTATTGTTAAGAAATAAACGTGCGATGATTTCTTATACACTTGGCGGATTAGTAGCTGGTTTAATTGTAGGATTAACTGGGGCAGCAATTTATACGCCAGGTGGTGCTTCAAATATCTTATGCTTCTTAACATATGCAGGTGGACCAAGTTCTTCATTAATTTGGGGTTCTATCGCATGTGGAGTAGGCTTTGTAGTTTCGTTAGTGGTAGGTATTATCACTGGATTTGGTGATAATGCAGATGGTTTAAAAAATTATAAACCAAGACCAAAGAAAGCTAAGGCATAACCAAAAAGGGTTCAAGTTTAGCTTGAACCCTTTTATATACTCATTTTACAGATTTTCGAATGGCAAGATTTGTATTAATGGCAATCTTAATTGGATAGTGGACTTCAGAACGAATTGTTTCCATCAATCGATCTGCAGCAAGGCGGCCCATATATGTCTTTGGAACATTTACAGATGTAAGTGGTGGTGAGACATATGAGGAATATGACATATTATCAAATCCGATAATGGATATATCATCTGGAATTTTAAATCCACGCTCTTTAAATGCACGTATAGCTCCAATTGCAATTTCGTCATTATCACAAAAATAAGATGTAGCAAGTGGATCTTCCCTATCAATGATTTCAAGCATATCAGCATATGAATTTTCTGTAGATGCGATAACTTCATGAACGATTGCTTGACTAGAATGATATCCAGCATTTCGAATAGCCTTATAAAAACCATCAGAGCGCTCCCTAAGGTTAGGGAAGGTTGCAGATGAACGGATATAACCAGGGCAACCTACACAATGGTTAATAAGATATTCTGTTGCGGATCTTGCGCCATCGATATTGTTTATTACAACACTATCTCCATTAAATGATGGAAAGTATGCATCCAATAATAAAACAGGTATTGAAATTTGGTTAAAGTATCGTATCTCAGAGTCAGACATCAGTGTTCCAAAAAGGATGATACCATCTGGATCGTCTCGCATAATAAGTTCCAGTTCATGTTGAATCTCGCAATTCTCATGAATGTGATATGCATTCAAACGATATCCATATTCCTTGAGTCGATATTCAATGGAATTTCCTAACTCCGAAAAGAACGCGGAATCAAAAATAAAGTTTTTATGTATAAAAACAACCGCAATCATCTTGTGATTCTTTCTTAGCATTTTTTTGGAATAACGGAATCCCATCTCATTTGCAGTTTCAAATATCTTTGCACGTAGTTCGTCAGAAACTCCTGGCTTGTTGTTTAACGCCATTGATACAGAAGCTGCAGATATATTTAGTTTTTTTGCAATATCCTTTGCAGTAATCGACATGAATTATCACCTCACAAGTATTATACAAAATGATGATGGTACAGGTTAAGCCCTGTAGTGAATGAAAAGGAGAAAAATATGGCAAAAGTAGTAATTGGTTTTGCACCAACAAGAAGAAGTATTTTTTCAGCACCAGACGCAGTAAAATATGCAGATTTAACTAGAAATAGATTAAAAGAACTCGGAGTAGAATTTATTGATATTAATGATATCTCTGATGATGGTTTATTACACGATGATAATGATCGTGTAAAAATAGCAGAGAAATTTAAAGAAAATAAAGTAGATGGAGTATTTTTCCCACATGGAAATTTTGGGACTGAATACGAAGTGGCAAGACTCGCAAAAGAGTTGAATGTACCTGTACTTTTATGGGGACCACGTGATGAAAGACCGGATGAAAATGGAATTCGTTTACGTGATTCACAATGTGGATTATTTGCGACAGGAAAAGTACTTAGAAGATTCCGTATCCCATTTACATATCTTTGTAACTGCCGATTAACAGATCCAGAATTTGAACGAGGTATAAATAATTTCTTGGCAGTTTGTAATGTTGTTAAAGCATTTAGAAATACAAGAATCTTACAGATAGGGCCACGACCTTTTGATTTTTGGTCGACAATGTGTAATGAAGGTGAATTATTAGAGAGATTCAATATTCAACTATCTCCAATTCCAATGCCGGAATTAACAGCGGAAATCAAAAAAGCAAAAGCAGAAAAGAATGAAGTTGAAAAAGTAGTAGCTTACTGTAAAGAAAAATTTAACGTGAAGGTAACTGATTCACAGTTAGAGACGATTGCGGCATTAAAGGTAGCTATGAGAACTTTAGCAGATAAATATGGTTGTAATGCAGGTGCAATACAATGTTGGAATGCACTACAGTCTGAAATTGGTATTATGCCATGTGCTGCGAATTCGTTGATGAATGAAGAAGGATTCCCGGTTGTGTGTGAGACAGATATTCATGGTGCAATTACGGCTATTATGCTAGAGGCTGCAGGAATGGATACAACACGTACATTCTTTGCGGATTGGACAGTCAGACATCCGGATAATGATAATGGTGAATTGTTACAACACTGTGGACCATGGCCTATCTCCTGTGCTGCATGTAAACCTACGATTGGGTACCCTTTAGCATTTGACCATCCGGGGGCTGTTGAAGCAGAGGCGAAAAAAGGGGATTTAACACTCTGCAGATTTGATGGAGATAACGGGGAATATTCACTGCTCCTAGGAAATGCAAAAGGTATTGAAGGACCATATACAAAGGGAACATATCTTTGGGTAGAAGTTGAGAATCTCAAAAGACTAGAAGCAAAGATTGTAGAAGGACCTTATATTCATCATTGTGTAGGTATCCATAAGGATGTAGTACCTGTTATGTACGAAGCATGTAAATATATAGGCATCAAACCAGACCTATATGATGATGTTGAGGAAAAAGTTAAGGCATTTATAAGAGGTGAATAGTGATGGATACATTAACAAAAAAAGCGTATGAACTTAGAAAAGATATTGTTGAGATGGTGTATCGTTCCAAAGCTGGACATATTGGTGGGGATTTATCGGTAATTGATATTTTAACAGTACTTTATTTTGACCAAATGAATGTATCACCTAAAAATTTTCATGATCCAAATCGTGACCGTTTCTTATTATCCAAAGGACACTGTGCAGATGCGCTCTTCTGCGTTCTGGGTGAAAAAGGGTTCTATGATAAACAAGAAGCAATCCGTACATTCTCTCAATATGGTTCTAAATTCATAGGACATCCAAATACAGAAATCAACGGAGTTGAAATAAATTCAGGTTCTTTAGGACATGGCTTATCTATCGGTGTTGGTATGGCACTTGCGGCTAAGATGGATAAGAAATCATATCGTACTTATGTAGTTATTGGGGATGGTGAGATGGCTGAAGGATCTAATTATGAAGCAATGATGGCCGCGGGTCATTATCATTTGAATAATCTTTGTGCAACGATTGATTTGAATGGATTACAGATTTCAGGCACAACTGATGATGTGATGTCTTCTTCTAGTTTGACAGAGAAATTTAAGGCATTCCATTGGAATGTGATTGAGGTTGAAGATGGAAATAATTGCCAATTATTAAAAGCAGCGTATGAGGATGCTAAAAAGTGCTTAGATAAACCTACATTAGTACTTGCCCATACCACAAAAGGAAAAGGCGTTTCCTATATGGAAAATGCGGCCTCATGGCATCATGGTGTTATGACAGAAGAACAATATAAACAAGCAGTAGAAGAGATTGAGAAGGTGCTAGCATAATGAATAAGATTAGTAATCGGCAAGCAATTTGTGATGTATTAGTAGAAAAAGCTAAAAATGATAATGAGATTATTGTTGTATGTTCTGACTCACGAGGGTCCGCATCTCTAACACCATTTGCAAATACATATCCAGAACAATTTGTGGAAGTTGGAATTGCAGAACAGAATTTAGTAGGTATCTCTGCAGGGTTAGCATCATGTGGGAAAAAGGTATTTTGTGCTTCTCCAGCAGCTTTTTTAACAACACGTTCATTTGAACAATGTAAGGTAGATGTTGCGTACTCAAATACAAATGTAAAGTTGATTGGTATTTCGGGTGGAGTCTCTTATGGTGCATTGGGAATGACACATCATTCAACACAAGACTTTGCGGTAATGGCGTCACTTACAGGCATGAGAGTTTATAATCCGAGTGATCGTTTTCAAACTAAAAAGTTAATCGAAGAACTATTAGAAGACAAAGAACCTGCATACATACGTGTATCACGTAGTGCTACAGAAGATGTATATGATGAAAATATCAACTTTGAACTTAATAAAGCAAATCGCGTTTGTGAAGGAAAAGATGCACTGATTGTATCCTGTGGGGAATTACTACCATACGCTAAAAAAGCAGTAGAGCAATTACACTTAAAGGGAATTTCTGCGGGTTTATTAGATATGTATTGTATTAAGCCATATGATAAGACTACTTTATTAGAAATGGCTAAAGATGTTAGATTGGTTGTTACAGTTGAGGAACATGGACCATTTGGTGGACTAGGTTCAATTACAGCAACCGTATTATCCACACATCTACCAAAGAAGCTTGTAACGATTAACTTACCAGATGAACATTTGATTACCGGCACTAATCATGAGATATTCGCGTACTATGGATTGGATGATAAGGGCATTGTTGAGACTGTTGAGAAGAATTTAAAATAATGAAATATATTCTAAGTATCGACCAATCCACTCAAGCAACAAAAGTAATATTGTTCGATGAAACAGGTAAGTTAGTAAAGCGTGTCGATAAAGCACACAAACAGATTATTTCTGAGGAAGGATTTGTATCACACAATCCAATTGAAATTTATGAGAACACCGTTAATCTAGTAAAAGAATTACTCGAGATTACAAAGATTCAATCTGATAATATTGTAGCTCTTGGAATTTCGAATCAAAGAGAAACAACGGTCATGTGGGATAAAAGTGGTAACTCTCTTGCGGATGCGGTTGTATGGCAATGTTCTCGTGCAAAAGAAATTGCTGAAAAATATATGAGTTATAGCGATAGAGTTCATGAAATAACAGGACTACAGCTATCACCATACTTTCCTGCATGCAAAATGAAGTGGTTAATCGATCATGTACAGCCAAAGGATGAATACTGCCTTGGAACAATCGATTCATGGTTAATCTACAAACTAACAAAAGGAACGAGTTTCAAAACAGATGCGACAAATGCATCAAGAACACAGTTATATGATATTCATACAGGGAAATGGTCAGAAGAACTATGTAAATTATTTGGTATCGATCAAAAAAATCTTGCGGAAATTCATGATTGTAATGCGGTGTTTGGTTATACAGACATTGAAGGAATACTGCCAAAAGAAATACCTATTACAGCAGTAATGGGGGACTCTCATGCGGCATTATATGGACATGGATGTCATAAAGATGGACAAGTAAAGACAACACTTGGCACTGGTTCTTCTATCATGATGAATATCGGAACAAAAGAAAAGTTATCCACAAATGGATTATCCACTTCTGTCGCATATAGTATTGATGGAGTACGTACATTTGCGATTGAAGGGAATATCAATTATGCAGGAGCTGTTATTAGTTGGCTAAAGAATGACCTAGAACTGATTGAAGACGCAAATGAAACGCAAAAGATAATCCTGGATTCAAATCCGAGTGACGAAACTGTTTTAGTACCTGCCTTTACAGGGTTAGGAGCACCATACTGGAACATGCATGCAAAGGCTATATTTTATGGTATGACGCGCACTACAACTTGGAAAGAGTTGGTAAGGGCATCTGTAGAATCCATCGCGTATCAAATTACAGATATTTTAAATGCGATGGAAAATGATACTGGAATCTCAATAAAGGAAGTTAAGGCGGATGGAGGTCCAAGTAAGAATCAGTATTTAATGCAGTTTCTTGCGGAGTGTGCACAGAATACAGTCTGTGTGAGTTTACAAGAGGAATTATCCGCAACAGGTGTGGCATATATGGCTGGACTAACGATAGGTCTATATCAAAAAGACAATTTATTTCATCAACTAAAGTATGATGTCTATCAAAACCGTTTCAACCGTTCAGAGTGGCAATCACAGATGAATCGATGGTATGAAGCGATAAATCTCATACAAGGGAAAGGAGCTTGAGTATGTGGTGGAAAAAGAATATGAAAGCACTCGACTGGTCTAGATTTTCAGACATCTTGATTGAAGATGAAGATGGTGATATACGCCCAATGTCAGAGCCGTATTTTAAGGCAAAGAAAATCGCAGAAGGCACGTGGCAAGTATTATCAGATGGTGATTACTCCTATGTAATTGAAGGTAGTGATGAGGCAATTGTGATAGACTCTGGTATGGGTGCGGGAAACATTCGTGCATACTGCCAAACACTAACAGACAAACCAATCTATCGTATGTTACTGACACATTGTCATTTTGATCACACTGCAAATTGTTATCTGTTTGATTGTGTATATATGTCAAAACAATCTTACTCGCGTAGAAATGAACCAATGGGTGAATTTCTTGAAAGAGGTATGCAATTTCCTGATGACTATCCAGTAGTATTCATCAAAGAAGGAGATGTGATTGACCTAGGTAATCGTAAACTGGAAGTATATAACATCGCAGAACATGCATTAGGTTCATTACAGTTTTTAGATCGTTCAACTAGAATACTCTTTTGTGGAGATGAATTAAACGGAAATTTCTTTGACTCAAGAATATCAGTAGAGACATCCTTCCGTAATGTTGCAATGTGGAAATTATTTAGAGGTGCATATGATGTGTTAGCAGCAGGGAATGGACTACATGATGCTGTATATGTAGATCGATATTACGATACACTAAAGTATATTCTGGAAGGTCATGCACATGAAGGTATCGAACACTATCTACCATATAATGATCGCTTTTCATCCATTGATGAATTGGATGGAAAACCAGTATACGCAAGAAGAGCACCACATTTTAGAGCACTTGTTAGTCCACTCATTCAAGCAGGATATGGATATGATGTAGAGCTAAATGATGGTAAAGCTTGTTTTAACTTACTGCGTAAATTAACACCAGATGGAATATTTGACCGACAGTTAAAAATGAATGACTGTACAGTATGTTATTATTTAAATCGTATATGGGATAATGACGAAAATCATAACTTGATTTAAGGAGGGATTATGAGTTTTCCAAAAGAATTTTTGTGGGGTGGCGCAACAGCCGCAAATCAATGCGAAGGTGCATACCAAGAAGATGGTCGTGGTCTAGCAAATGTAGATACGATTCCTTATGGGGAAGATCGTTTTCCAGTCATGCTGGGATTAAAGAAAATGGTGGAGTGTGATACAGAACATTTCTATCCTTCTCACGATGCAATCGATTTTTATCATCGTTATAAAGAAGATATAAAGTTATTCGCTGAGATGAATATGAAGTGCTATCGCTTTTCCATTGCTTGGACGAGAATTTTCCCAAACGGGGATGATGAAACTCCAAATGAAAAAGGCTTAGATTTCTATGAAGCAGTTGTGGATGAATGTTTAAAGTATGGAATTGAACCACTGATTACAATCTGTCATTTTGATGCGCCAATTGCTTTGATTAAGAAGTACGGTGGATGGAAAGATAGACGCATGATTGATGCATTCATGAAACTTTGCCATGCATTATTTACAAGACTTAAAGGAAAAGTAAAATATTGGTTAACATTTAATGAAATCAATATGCTGTTACATTTACCATTTATGGGAGCTGGAATCTACTTTGAAGAAGGTGAAGATAAGAATCAAGTGCTATATACTGCTGCACATCATGAACTAGTAGCTTCTGCCAAGGCTGTAAAACTAGCTCATGAAATGATGCCAAACGCAATGGTCGGTTGTATGCTAGCAGCAGGACAATTCTATCCATATTCATGTCATCCACAAGATGTATACAAGGGGATGGAACATGATCGAGATAATTACTTCTTTATAGACGTTCAAGCTAGAGGAGAATATCCAGTTTGGGCAATTAAGAGAATGGAAAAATTAGGTGTAAATATTGATATCACACCGGAGGATTCAAAGATTCTACAAGAAGGAACAGTTGACTTTATTTCCTTCTCTTATTACGCATCACGTTGTGTATCTGCAGATCCTGAAATCAATAAACAAAATGCGAAAGGAAATGCGGTATTCTCTGCTGTTAAAAATCCATATCTGAAGGCTTCGGAATGGGGCTGGCAGATTGACCCACTTGGTCTAAGAATTACTTGTAATACTTTATATGATCGTTATCAAAAGCCACTGTTCATTGTGGAAAACGGATTAGGCGCAAATGATACAGTAGAAGAAGATGGTATTCATGATACATATCGTATTGACTATATGAGAGAACATATCAAGGCAATGGATGCGGTTATTAATGAGGATGGCTTACCATTACTTGGATGTACCTTTTGGGGTATTATCGATTTAATTTCTGCATCTACTGGAGAAATCAAAAAGAGATATGGAACAATCTATGTAGATAAACAAGTAGATGGTAGTGGCAATTTAGAACGGAAGAAGAAAGATTCCTTTGTTTGGTATCAAAAAGTAATTGAAAGCAACGGAACAATTCTCTAATTATTGAAAGGAGATAATAACTATGAGTGAGCTACACGCACTTACAAAAGATAAAACAGGGAATTATATATTCCCGTTTTTCTGGCAACACCATGAAAGTGAAGATGTACTGCGTACATACATGAAAGTGATTGATGAAGCGAATATCAAAGCTGTATGTATTGAATCACGTCCACATCCAGAGTTTTGCCAAGAAGGTTGGTGGCACGATTTAGATATTATCTTCGATGAAGCTATTAAACGTGATATGAAAGTGTGGATATTAGATGATTCACACTTTCCTTCAGGTTATTCAAACGGAGCTTTAAAGGGAAAATATCCCGAATTGCATCGTAAATTCCTTACATATCAATCACTTATCACACTTACAAATACAAAATTTCAAGTTGAAGAGAAATACTTAAAAGTTCCACCCCATCAGAAGACGGAAGTAGAAAAGTTTATGATGGCTGACTTTGAACTTCTTCCAGGCGATAAGTGTATTGGCTTTGTCGCAGTGAGTGATGATAAAAAACTAATTAAAGAAATTCGAAATGATGAATATTTAATCGGTAATTGGGAAGTGTTTGGAATATACGAAACTTTTAATCGTGGTCCACATCGTGATTACATCAACATGTGTGATAGACGTGCTGTTAGATTATTTATCGATACTGTCTATGAATCACACTATGCACGCTATAAACAATATTTCGGAAATGTCTTAGAAGGATTCTTCTCAGATGAACCTGAACTTGGAAATGGACACTTGTACGATAAAGGTAAGAAGATATCTGAATTAGATGACTATCCATTCTCTAATGAAGTGGAAATGGAACTTCGAAATCTCTGGCAAGAACAGTATCTTGCGAATATAGCGCTATTATTTGTTGATTTACAAGACCAAGAAAAGGTTTCGAAGATACGTATTCAATTTATGGATGCTATTACACGTGCAGTTGAAAGAAACTTCTCCTATCAAATTGGAGATTGGTGTAGAGAACACCAGGTTAAATATATCGGTCATATTATTGAAGATAATAACGAACACTCAAGAATGGGTTCCTCTCTTGGACATTATTTCCGTAGTTTAAAGGGACAAAGTTATGCAGGTATTGATGATATTGGTGGACAGTTGATTCCTTTTATGGAAGACGCGGTAATTCGTTCTAAGTTTACAGGTAGTATTCGCGATGGTGTATTCTATCACTTTATATTAGGAAAACTAGCCTCTAGTGCTGCAAACATTGACCCATTAAAACAGGGGAACAGTATGTGTGAAGCGTTTGGGGCGTATGGATGGCAAGAGGGCGTATATCTTGAAAAGTATTTGATTGACCATTTGATGGTAAATGGAATCAATCATTTCGTACCACATGCATTCTCGCCAGCACCATTCCCAGATCCGGATTGCCCACCACATTTTTATGCGCATGGACATAACCCTCAATATAGACACTTTGCAGAGCTGATGAATTACACCAATCGGATTTGTCACTTACTTACAAATGGTAAGATGATTCGTAGGGTTGCAGTGTTATATCATGGTGAAGCAGACTGGACGGGCCTAGAGTATATGAAGGAAGATGTTATCGCAAGAGCGTTGACAGAGTCACATATTGATTTTGACATTATTCCATCAGATGTGTTTACGGACTCTGATTATCACTATGAAATCAAGGATGGAAAACTTCTCGTTTCTTTAGCAGAATATGATGCAGTTGTGATACCGGAGTATCCTGTGATTCGTGCAGAAGTAGTACAAGCTTTAAATTGTTTCGGGTCTCTTGGTGGACGTGTGTATGCAATTAACAAATTACCACCACAAGTAATTGGCAAATCAGAAGAAAATCTACATGCATGCATTGTTACAATTGAAGAATTCTTGAATCAAATCAGTGACTTACGTGAGACTATCCTGAGTGGAGATTCTAAGCATATTAAATACTTGCATTACGAAGGGAAGCTACCAATTTACTACTTTGTAAATGAAGGACAAAATCCATATGAGGGAGTATTAACACTGCCACGATTAAAGAAACCAGTTATCTATGATGCATGGAACAATAAAATTTATGAATTATCCTACGAATTTGATAATGGTTTCGTTCGTATAACGATACAACTTGAAAGTCGTAAGTCACTCATTATTACGGAAGGTGAAGGATTAATGACATCAACTTCCATTGAAGATAAATGCAAAACACTAAACAATCAAATGTCACTCAAAGATTTCCAACGTTCTATTTGTACAGGAATTGAATATCCATTATTCAAAGATGAAAAAGCAGTAACACTTCCTGACATTGTAGAGAATGACTATCCAACATTTGGTGGTTATATCCGTTATAGCACTGATTTTGACATCGATACATATACGGCTATTCTAAAGGTTGAAGGCTTGCTAGAAGGTGTAGAAGTATTCTTAAATGGAGAAAGCTTAGGAATACAGATTCAACCGACATATATTTATGATTTATCAAGCAAATTAAACAAAGGTAAAAATCATTTAGAAATTATTTCGGCTACTACATTAGAACGTTTTGTCCCTAATGAACGTTCATCAACAAAACCAACGAATTCATTGGGTATTCAAGATCAAGTTGTAATTTATTATTAAAAGTAAAAAATCACACCATATGGAGTGATTTTTTAGTAGAATCTTACTCTTTGTCTAATAGCCAGTGGATGATATTTTTATGGATATATCCCTCTTGGCTAA